>Ga0209427_10007749_pt1 | contig 12125 bp, 11 predicted proteins | sample DeeMarSWOR136_30_FD_187465 | JGI IMG/M metagenome (GOLD analysis project Ga0209427, IMG submission 187465) | Marine sediment microbial communities from White Oak River estuary, North Carolina - WOR-1-36_30 (SPAdes) (version 2) | ecosystem: Environmental > Aquatic > Marine > Intertidal zone >... | reverse complement strand
TTCGGAGGCAATATGCCTAAACACCTATCAGGACAGTTTAAGCTATTCTAAGGGAAGCCTAACATGGTCCAGGGGATCAATAGTTTCTCCCCATAAACTCATGCTGGTTGATCATGGATTATTTGAAAGACTGAAGATGGTATTACATACAAAGAGATGGATAAAAGATGTGTCATATGATAGAAAGCACATTACTACTTTCGTTCGAAGGTTAGAAAACTACTTGACAGGAAAATACTCTGGCAAAAATTATAGAGTAGTTCAGAAGGACACGTTAGTAGAAGGATTAAACGGATTAGATGCCATTATAAGTCTAGAAGTAGAAGCCCCAGAAATAGCGGCAGAGGCTGAGCCTGGGCAATTTGTTGTGGTAAGACTCCATGAGAGGGGAGAGCGAATACCCCTCACTATCGCGGATATCAAAAGAGATGAGGGCCTGATTAGAATAATCTTTCAGGTTGCTGGGAAAACGACAGAAGAGTTGGCGACGATAGAAGGAGGAGAATTTATCTTAGACGTATTGGGGCCTCTCGGAAACCCTGTTGAAATAGAAAAGTGCGATAAGCCTGTAATCTGTGTTGGCGGAGGAGTTGGTATTGCATCAATATATATCAAGGCAAAAGCATTGAAGCAAAAAGGCAATTATGTTATATCAGTAATCGGTGCGAAAAACAAAGACACTTTAATCTTGGAAGATGAGATAAGAGAAGTTAGCGACGAACTCTATGTGACCACAGACGACGGTTCTTATGAATTCGCCAGAGACGGGTCAGAATGCCTCCACAGAGTAAGAAGAGATGGTTCTAAGGTTTACGGTGGCTTTGTCACTAGTGTCTTAGAAGCTTTATTCAGTAGATACAAACTGCTGAGTAGGGAAAACGAGAAAATAAAGCAGCCCGAAAAAAAGTTCCTAGACTATGGGCCTCATCAAATGGTTGGCAAATATTCCGTTAACAATGTTGCGGAAATCATTTCGGTTGGTCCTATACCAATGATGTGGGCAGTCGTGAACTCAGTCGCTGGAAATGGTAAGTATAATCCTGAAACTGATTACAGAGAAGGTTTAGTCAGAACTCTTGTGAGTTTAAACCCTATTATGGTTGACGGGACGGGTTTGTGTGGTTGTTGCAGGGTAAGAATATACAATCCAGAAAAGAGGAGATATGAAACTAAGTTTGCTTGTGTTGACGGCCCCGTATTCAACGGATTTTTAGTTGACTTCGAATCTCTCTTCAGAAGAACCATTCAATACAAGCCAAAAGAGAAGAAATCCATAGAACACTTGGAAGTTATGGGGTGGTAAATACATGGTCAAACCCAAAAGAATTGTGATGCCAAGGCAAGATCCGCATTATAGGATAAAGAATTTCAATGAAGTCGCGCTAGGTTACAGCGCAGAACAAGCTATGGAAGAAGCATCAAGATGTTACGGATGTAAGAAATCAAGGTGTATAGAAGGATGCCCTGTTAACGTAAACATCCCTGAATTCGTAGAACATGTCAAGAAAGGAAATTTTGAAGATGCATATAACGTATTAACAGAATCCCTTCTCTTCCCGCGCATCACTGGAAGAGTATGCCCCCAAGAGGCTCAATGCGAAGGATCTTGCGTAGCCGGGACAAAAGAGGGTTGTGATCCGTTGGCTATAGGCAACCTCGAAAGGTTCGTAGGGGATTGGGCAGCGGAAAAGGGCATTGTTTCGTCTTATGAAATAAGAGAAAGCGGAAAGTCTGTAGCAATTATTGGATCAGGCCCAGCGGGAATAACGGCTGCTGCAGACTTGAGAAAAAAAGGTCACTATGTTACACTCTATGAAGCATTACATGTTCCAGGAGGAGTGCTCGTATATGGTATTCCGGAATTCAGAATGCCTAAAGCGATAGTCCGCAATGAAATACACAAGCTGGAGAGGATGGGGGTCAAAATCAAGTATAACACCTTAATTGGTGCTACAAAATCGTTCGATGATCTGAAGGAAGAAAATGATGCCATTTTCATTGCGATAGGAGCAGGGTTACCTCGTTTCTTGGGGATTCCTGGGGAAGAACTAGTTGGAGTTTATACCGCAAATGAGTTTCTAGCACGTATCAATTTGATGGGGGCAGACAAGTTTCCTCAGTATGATACTCCTATTGATGTTGGGGAGAGAGTTGCAGTTGTCGGAGGCGGCAATGTTGCTATGGATTCCGCGAGAGTAGCACTGAGACTTGGGACAAAGGTGGACTTGTATTATAGAAGGACAAAAGAATATATGCCTGCCAGAAACGTTGAGATACATCACGCGTTAGAAGAAGGAGTTAGATTCAAGGAGCTTAGAAGCCCCATAGAACTGATTGGCAGTAAGGGAGAACTTATGAGAGTAAAATATTCTGTGATGAAACTCAGCAGCAAGCTTGACCAATCCGGAAGAAGAATTCCAGTTGAAACACGAAGAACATATTCCTCTCCTTACGATACATTTATAATAGCCATTGGTCAAAGCCCCAATCCTCTTCTGCCAAAAAAAACACGGTACCTAAGGACAAATGAAAAGGGATATGTCATTGTCAATCCGGAGACTCTAAGGGTGGCGTCAGATGATGATTGCCTTGCATTTGCGGGTGGAGACATAATCGGGGATCAATACAGAGGAAGAGGAGGCACCGTAATAGATGCAATGAGTCATGGAAGGATTGCTGCAAAAAACATTGATGAACTATTGAGTAGAACTGGGTGGAAAATGGAGAAGATGGTTGTGGCTATGCACCCACGCAATGTATGATAATTAAGTTGACATCTTTGTGAAATATTTCGATCTACTTAACCCGGAGCTGGGCCCGTCTTTGATGTATGAATAAGCTTATAGATAGGCAAGGAAACGCAAAGCAGACCACATTCTTAAGTCGAGATGGTTTATGCATGCGTGCGCAATTCTTCTGCGAGGTTTCTTCTGCGACTTTTCGTGACTGTCTGTGTCTTGTATAACATCGCTTGAGTTACACATAACAGAGTCTTGGCGTACATTCAAAAAGCTTAAAAACGACTTCTTTCCACAAGGGTATACTTCAAATGGAAAAGGAGAACATCAAGAAATGAGCCCAGATAAGAAACCGACTGAAGTGCTGGACGTAAGAGGAGAAGTGTGTCCATACCCAGACGTGAAGACTCAGAAGAAAGTGAAGAGCATGAAATCAGGCGAGATATTAGAGGTTCTAGTTGACTATCCACTGTCTGCGGAGCGAATACCACGATCAATGGAAAAGTCTGGACATGAGATTCTGAAAGTGGACAAGAAAGGAACAAGCGAATGGAGCATACTGATAAAGATAAAATAGAGAGGCAGAAAGCTTGACAGACGTAGAACTAATGCTTTACGGTCTAGTAGTGGGGGCGATCTTCGGCTTTGTACTCCAACGTGGACGTTTCTGTATGAACTCCGCATTTAGAGACATCCTATTGATGAAAGAATACACGCTGCTTAAGGCAGTTGCACTGGCAATAGTTGTTCAGATGATCGGCTTCCACCTCATGGCAACAATGGGATGGATTGACCTAAATCCTAAACCATTCTTGTGGGGTGCAATGATTACCGGCGGTTTTATTTTCGGAATAGGCATGGTTTTGGCTGCAGGGTGTGCCAGCGGAACAACCTATAGAGTTGGAGAAGGCATGATGGGATCTTTCGTCGCATTACTCGGCCTGATGATCGGTACCGTCATAACCAGTGTTGGTGCCTTAGCGTGGCTAGTTTCGGATTTGAACTCAGGCATCTTTAAGGCTATAACTACAGGTGATTTGGGAGTTGACCCTGGACCTTTGCTTAAAGAAGGAAGCACAAGTCTAACATTAGCCAACATATTCGGTTTAGATCCGTGGATTTTCGTGGCGATTATAGCGGTTGTCATTCTGGCTGTTCTAGTATGGAAACGTGGCGGCGAAGAAACCAAGGTGGAAGGAACACTGTCCGAAAGAATTTTCAAGAAGGGCTGGAACTGGTGGGTCACGGGCATTGCTATAGGAATCATCGGCATGATAACCTTCTGGACTTTCAAGAACTACGCTTTAGGGATTTCCGGTGGATGGTTCGGTTTTCTGAATGCCTTGATAACTGGTGATCTACCAAGATTATCCTCAGGGATGCTAAACTGGTTCACATTCCTAGTAATAGGTGTAGTAGTAGGCGCTGCCATTGCCGCTATCATTGCTGGCGAATTCAAATTAAGGGCACCAGATGCGAAGCGACTATTACAGCAGTTTATCGGGGGACTACTTATGGGAATAGGCGCTATAATCGGAACAGCATGCAACATTGGACACATACTGAGTGGCATACCTCAACTATCACTGGGCAGCATGCTCGGCGGCGCATTCATCATACTAGGATGCTGGGTAACCGCTTACATCATGTTCATGAGAGGATAAGATGCCAACCCTAGGTTTCCTCTTCTTTTCAGGACCATACCAATCTGAAAGCCCAGAAACAATAGTCGAACTGGCGAAAGCTGCTTTGGAAAAAGGCGTGAAAGTCAAGATTTTCTGCTACATGGACGCGGTTAACTGTGTGAAAACAGGGCAGAAAAAGGTCCCAGGCGTAACGAACATAGAAGAACAATTCAGAGAGCTAGTTTCAAAGGGAGCAGAAATCCGTTTATGCACACTCTGCATGCTTGTACGAGGAACAAAAGATTACATTGAAGGCTCCAAAAGGGCTGGAACACCTGACGTTGCAGACATTGTGGAGGAATCTGACAGAGTTCTGACAATCTTTTAAGGGGTGAAAAAGCATGTCCAAAAAGATTGTTGTCATATTGAGGAAACCTCCGCACGGCACGTTATTCCCAGCTGAGGGTTTAAGAGTGGCTGTGGCAGTCAGTGCATCTGAAACCAAAGTTGTCTCTATAGGGGACAGCGTATACGCATTCCTGAAAGGAACCGACATGACACTCTACAAGCACCATCTAGATTTCTTGAAGGAAACCGAAGTTCCAGTACTGATTGATAAGAATTCGTTGGAAGGACGTGAGCTGACTGAAAGCGATTTGGTGGAGGGCGTCACAGTGAAAGAACGTAATGAAATCCTCAACGTAATAGCTGAAGCAGACGCTACGCTGACATTTTAGGTGATGCATTATGACTAAGATACTTTATTTCGTAACGGATATTGACCCGGTGAGTATGAGACTTGCTTTAGAACATGAAGACAGTGAAGTTGGAATCTGTTTGCTGCAAGACGCAGTTTACTTTGGATGTAAAGGAAGAAAAGGAGATGGAACGCTGGTCGAAGCGAAAGAACGAGGCATCCGAGTCTTCGCGGCCAAGAAAGATGTTGAACTGCGGGGTTTGACAAAGATGCTTTACCCAGATGTCAAGGTTCTGGACTACGACGAAATAATAGACTTAGTCCTCGATTTCAAACGAGTAGTCAACATTTAGTCCTCCCTTTTTTCTAAGGGTGCACAAAGACCTTCGCAGCTTTCTCCGCGTGCACCAAATGTCATTGGCTTTGGGTCTATCTTTGGTTTGTGTTCAGATCATGCGTTTTTTATATATAACAAAGCGTTTCAGCTTATATTTTATAAACAAACTAACCAAACATTTAATGAAATAAAACAAATATGTTTATACGACCGTGCGCGCATTAAACGAATTTCTCGCGAATGGTGATCCTATGGAAAAGGAAAAACTGAAATTCGCTTTCTACTGGGCCGCTAGTTGTGGTGGTTGCGAAATAGCTGTGTTGGACATAAACGAAAAAATCTTAGATGTCGTTGCTAAAGCAGACATTGTCTTCTGGCCAGTCGCTATAGACATCAAATACAGAGACGTGGAAGCAATGCCAGACAAATACATAGATGTCTGTTTTTTCAACGGTGCAATTAGAAACGAAGAGCAGGAACATGTTTCTAAACTATTGAGAAAAAAATCAAAGGTCCTCATAGCCTTCGGCTCATGCGCCTGTGACGGTTGCGTTGTTGGTCTTGGAAATCTCTGGAACAAAGAGACCGTCTTTGAACGAGCATATTCCGAAACGCCCTCAACGAAAAATCCTGAATCAGTGATGCCGAAAGCTTCCGCTAGAGTTAAAGAAGGAGAGCTGGAACTGCCTGAATTCTATGACACTGTGAAAACCCTGAAACAAACTGTCGATGTGGACTATTTTCTCTCCGGTTGTCCACCGCCAATTCCTTGTATACTCCAAGTGGTGGAAGCGATATTTAACAACAAGTTGCCTCCAAAAGGATCAAGCTTGTTGCCGAACAAGTCCATTTGCGATGAATGTCCACGAGAGAAAAAGGACAGAAAGCTTTCTGAACTAAAGAGGATTTACGAGATTGACGACGACTTTAAAACGTGTTTTTTGGATCAAGAGGTGATATGTATGGGTCCCGCAACACGAGCGGGATGCGGCGCACAGTGCCCAAATGTAAACATACCTTGCACCGGTTGTGATGGCCCAGGTCCTCGAGTAACGGATCAAGGCGCCGCCATAACAAGTGCGCTTGCTTCTATTGCCACCGATTCTAAGGTCATTGAGCAGGCAGTGGACCCCATAGGAACCTTCTACAAGTATTCTCTTGCTAATTCCATTCTTCGAAGGAGGGTGCTCAAAAAATGAAAAAAATAGTGATAGACCCCGTCACAAGACTGGAAGGCCATGGAAAAATAACAATATTCCTAAACGACAAGGGAAATGTAGAAAACGCCTACTTTCAAGTCCCAGAACTCAGAGGCTTCGAGAAGTTTTGTGAGGGAAGAAGAGCAGAAGACCTACCTATAATAACCACCAGAATCTGTGGCGTCTGCCCAGTTGCTCATCACATGGCAGGCGCAAAGGCCTTAGATGCAGCGTTCAATGTGGAACCAACCGAAACGGCTAAGAAATTGCGAGAACTGGAATATTGTGCCTATTTTATCTACGATCACATACTCCATTTCTATTTCTTAGGAGGCCCGGATTTCGTCGTGGGACCAGATGCTCCACCAGCAAAAAGAAATATCCTTGGGGTGATAGAGAAGGCGGGCTTGGAAATCGCCAAAGAAGTGATAAAACACAGGGCTTATGGACAGAAAATCACAGGCATGATCGGAGGTAGGCCAACTCATCCCGTGAGTGCATGTCTGCCAGGTGGGATTTCAAAGGCCTTGTCTGAAGAGGAGAGGCAAGAAATCGAAGAAATGCTTAGAAGCTGCGTCGAGTTTGCTGAGTTTTCTCTGAAACTCTTTGGTGATATCGTTCTCAAAAACGTTGACTATGTAGACTTGATCAAGAGCGAGCCTTACGCCTTAAAGACCTATTACATGGGTACGGTTGATAAAAACAATAAGGTTAACTTCTATGATGGCGATGTGCGGGTGGTCGACCAAGAAGGTAGGGAATTCGTCAAGTTCACGCCTTCAGAATACTTGAACATCATCGAAGAACATGTTGAACCATGGACCTACGTTAAACTGCCATATCTCAAGAAAATCGGGTGGAAAGGCTTGGTTGACGGTCCAGAAAGCGGAATCTACAGAGTTGGGCCTCTAGGAAGATTGAATACTGCGGACGGTATGGCAACACCCAAAGCACAGGAAGAATACGAGAGGATGTACAAAACTCTAGGCGGAAAACCAGTTCACGCCACTCTGGCATTCCACTGGGCTCGGCTGATAGAGCTCATGTACGCAGCTGAAAGAGCCTTAGAGTTAGTCACAGACAAGGGGATAACGAGCAAGGATATCAAGAACAGACCAGGAAAGCCCGGTGAAGGAGTTGGAATAGTTGAGGCTGCTAGAGGCACCTTGATTCACCATTATATATTGGATGAAAAAGCCTTAGCCAAGAAAGTCAACTTGGTCGTGGCTACAACTCACAATGCACCGGGCATTTGCATGTCCGTAAAAAATGCTGCAAAAGGCCTTATACGCAACGGCAAAGTCAGCGATGGACTGCTGAACATGGTGGAGATGGCCTTCAGAGCTTACGATCCATGCTTTGCCTGTGCAACCCACTTCGCCATCGGTAATATGCCCTTAGAGGTTAAGATTTACGATAACAAAAAACAGCTCTCAAAAACGATAAGAAGGTAAGGGATGAAAATGAACGAAGTTAAAGTCGGAGTATTCCTATCTGACTGCGGAAACCAGCTCTCTGAAATTCTGGACTTCAACGCTCTAACCAATTATGTGAAAGGCGTTTCAGATGTGGTCCTCATCAAGAGAAGTAGTGAGTTTTGGCGTGGCGAAGGATTACGCATCATCGTGGACGCTGTTAAACGTGGGAAAATAAACAGAGTGGTCGTTGCGGAGAGCCTCCCGAAACTAAGCGAAGTGAATATCGTCCGAGCAGTTGAAGAGGCTGGGCTCAATCCCTATCTAGTGGAAGTCATTGACCTCAAAGACCATTGTGCTTGGCCTCATCGGAAAACACCAAAAGAAGCCACAGAGAAAGCAAAGGCCATGCTTCTAGCCGCTACGGAACGTGCTAAGCTTCTTGAACCCATAGAGAAACTTGAGTTTCCAGCCCTCAAATCTGCCTTGGTCATAGGCGGAGGAATAGCCGGTATGCAGACGTCTGTAGATTTGGCGGATTTGGGATTCGAAGTGAACTTGGTTGAAAAAGAGCCGTTTCTCGGCGGCTTGGCTGCCCGTGCGGGCCGATTCTTCCCTACGGACGATTGTGCCATCTGTATACAGTCCCCGGCCTCCGATGTGAAAGCCATCACTCACACCTCTCGGAAGTGCGTATATCGTTCTGGCTTCACTGAGATTCCCAACCTGAAGATTTTCGCTAATTCAAAAGTCGTAGGTGTTGAAGGGGTCCCTGGGAACTACAAGGTTACAATAGAGAAGAAACCGAGATATGTTAACGAGCTGAAATGTGTTCGATGTGATCTGTGCACCACCGTCTGCCCCGTGGAAGTGCCAGATAAATACAATGCGAAGCTAAAGACTCGCAAAGCCATTTACATGATCACTCCGAACGTTCATCCGCCAGTTTACGTCATCGATGAAAGCGTCTGCAAATTCCACGACTGTTCTAAATGCGTTGAAGTTTGTCCTACCAATGCCATTGAACTGGACCAGAAAAACAAGCGAATAACCTTGAACGTGGGCAGCATCATAGTGGCCACGGGTTTCCAAGAGTTCGATTCCAGTCTTATAAAGGAGTATCACTACGGCGACTACCCAGATGTCATAACCAATCTTGAACTCGCAAGGATGATCGATGGCTTCGGTCCCACAGGCGGCGAGATAATTAAGCCTTCAGACCGCAAACTTGCCAAGAAAATTGTAATGGTTCAATGTGTTGGCTCGCGAGACAGGCGATGGAATGCATATTGTTCAGGTATCTGCTGCATGATCTCCCTGAAACATGCCTCGTTGATCAAAACAGCCTACCCAGATGTAGATGTTACTGTATGCTACATAGACATAAGAACAACTGGAAGAGAGCACGAATATTACTACGAACGGGCCAGGGAGATGGGGGTGAAGTTCGTCAAAGGTAGACCAAGCGAAATCTCATGGAATCCAGAGACGGGCAGGTTAATCGTTGATGTTGAGGACGAACTTCTGAAACGGCTATTGGAACTAGATGCTGATCTTGTCGTGTTGGCTCCCGCTATGGTGCCAGCTGAAGGCACGAAGGAGCTAGCCGAGATTCTGGGGCTTGAGTTGGATGAAGACGGTTTCTTCAAAGAATACAACGCGAAGCTGAGACCAACAGAGACGAAGTTGAGGGGTATGTACCTCTGCGGAGGAGCAACTTTCCCAAAGGACGCACCGACAACTTCACTGCACGCACACTCAGCAGCCATAAAGGCTGCGAAGTTTTTAACAACCGGCAAGATAGTTAAGGATCAGAGAACCGCTGTGGTCAACGAAGAATACTGTGGTGACTGTGAGTTCTGTCCGGTGACTTGTCCTTATGGCGCGATAAGTCTTGAGCCAACGAGTGAAGACCACATCGTTGCTCGGATATCCGACCTTCTGTGTGAAGGCTGTGGTGTCTGCGTGGGAACTTGTCCACTCAACGCTATTGAGCTTAGGCATTCAAGGCCAAACCAGATGCTGGCTCAGATGAAAGCGCTTATGTCCATAAACGGAACATCGAAACCCTTGATACTGACTATATGCTGTTCAGAGTGTGGCCACACCGCCGTAGACTCTTCTGGCATGGCTATGATGCAGTATCCAGCTAACGTAAGAGTCATGAAGGTTCCTTGCACAGGAATTCTGCAGGTTCACCAGTTTCTAGAGGCTTTCAAAGCGGGTGCTCAAGGAGTGATGATTGTGGGATGCAAAAGTGACGGTTGCCACTACGAGGTCGGCATCCAGAAAGCTGAAAAGAAAGTGGAGCTTGCCAAAATATTGCTGAAGGAATACGGTATAGAGCCAGAAAGATTGGAGATGTTCAACATGGTGTACATTGAAGGGGACAAGTTCACTGAGGCTGCGCAAACGATGACTGAGAGATTGCAGAAATTTGGTAAACTGCAGCTAATGGGAGGTTCTTGACAGTAAACGAGGCGAACTAGAGTGAAGCGTGGGAAAGGAGAAAGAACAGCCAGTCAAGCGTTTTCTGATGTAGTTGCGAGTCACCTAGGCGGCGAAACTATAACCCTGTGCTACCAGTGCGGAACCTGCGCCAGCAGCTGCCCAGTAGCCAGAGTGACTCCACGTTTTAATCCTAGAGAAGTGATCAAACTTTCTCTTTTAGGAGAAAAGGACGAAGTGCTTTCAGGCAACGCCATTTGGCTATGTTGCTCATGTTATAACTGCCAAGAAAGGTGTCCCCAAAAGGTTGAGATAGCAGACGTAATATATGCGTTGAGAAACATAGCTGTCAAAGAGGGCAACATCCCAAACATTTATTCAGAGTTTGCAGCCGGGTTAATAGACGAAGGGCGCATAGTTCCAATCTCCAAATTCCTAGAAAAGAAAAGACCTGATTTTGGCTTGCCGCCCATCAAGCCTACAGGTGTGGATGCAGTAAGAAAAATTCTTGCTATCACCGGGTTTGATAAGATAAAACATGAGAAGGAAGATGCGTTATGACAAGTTATGCTCTATTTCTAGGTTGCACAATCCCGGCTCGTCAACCAAGCTATGAGGTGTCGGCAAGAAGAACTCTAGCCAAGCTGGGAGTAGAACTTGTTGACCTAGCTAATATGACGTGTTGTGCCCCTCCACCTGTGCAGTCCCTAGATTTGGAGACCGGTTTATCCATTGCTGCATACAACATCTGCTTAGCCGAAGAAGCCGACCTCAACATGGTTACATTGTGCACAGGCTGCTTTGAGTCTCTAGCTATGACAAACGCCATGCTGAAAGAAAACGAGAAACTGAAAGCAAGGGTAAACCATATTTTGTCCAGAGCTGGAAAGGAATTTGAAGGCAGCAAAGAAGTGAAACACTACCTACAAGTCCTGTTGGACGATGTGGGCCCAAAACGCTTAAAAGAGAACGTATCCAAAAATTTGAGCAGCCTAAAAGTGGCGTCGTTTTCTGGTTGCCACCTACTTCGACCAAGCGCACTTCTAAAATTCGATGATCCAGAGAAACCGCACATCTTCGATGACCTGATTGAGACGTTGGGCGCCAAAAGCATCTGGTACCGAAACAAGTTAAAATGTTGCGGAGGTCTTCTAAGGGGCTACGCTGACGATGTTGCTCTAGCCATCGCCCGCGAGAAGATCGTAAATACTACCAAAGCAGGTGCTGACTGTATAGTAACTCTTTGCCCGTTCTGCTTCTTAACATTAGACCTAGGGCAGGTGCTTATGAAGTCAACATTTCATGAAGAATACAATATGCCAATTCTCCATTATTCTGAACTTCTCGCCTTAGCTTTGGGAATAGACCCAACAGAGCTTGCGCTCCAATTCCACAAAATAAAAGTGTATGGGGTACTGAACAAAATCGGTTAGAGAAATTCGAACGAAGCAAAGAAGAGCTCATAACGCGCGCGTGCTTTTTAGTAGGCATCAAATCTGAAAAGCAGGGAACAATAGGTGAGGCCGACTTCGGCATTGCATTTAAGGCAAATGGCAACAAGATGCAATCCTCGCGTGAAAAGTTAAATGGGTAAGGCGATATTCAGAGTTGAAAGGTGTTTACTTAATGGAGAAGAGTGTGCGGAGCTTAGCCAAAAGTATAACTT
>Ga0209427_10007747_pt1 | contig 12126 bp, 17 predicted proteins | sample DeeMarSWOR136_30_FD_187465 | JGI IMG/M metagenome (GOLD analysis project Ga0209427, IMG submission 187465) | Marine sediment microbial communities from White Oak River estuary, North Carolina - WOR-1-36_30 (SPAdes) (version 2) | ecosystem: Environmental > Aquatic > Marine > Intertidal zone >... | reverse complement strand
GGAATGCCTGCCCCATACCCGCCGGGATAGGGGTAACCATACGGGACTCCCCAACCGAGGCCGAAACCAAAACGGCCTCTTCCGGGCAGCGGATTGGCAAACCCAGGCCTGCCAAACCCGGCGCAATAACCTGCTCCTCTTCCCGTCATCGGCCCCAGTCCCCTCGGTCCGGTTCCATCTCCAAAGGGCATTCTCCTCACCTCCTCTCTCCAGTTTCCTGCTCGCTCTCAGCATCGGTTCTGCTGTCCAGCAAACGCTGCCGGCAATCGGGGCAGTAGCCTGCCAGGCGCACCTCAGCCTCGGTGACCTCGAAACCCTCCTCCCTGCCGATCCTGGCTTTCAGCTTTTCCGTCGTTGGGCAGCTAAACTCTATGATGCGGCCGCAGCCGAGGCAGACCAGGTGATGATGGCTGCCCTGCTTGGGCTCATAATGGCGACGGGTGCCGTCAAACTGGTGCTCTTCCACCAAACCCAACTCCTTGAATAGCTTCATGCTGCGGTAGACCGTGGACAGGCTCAAAGAGGGCTGTTTTTGGCGAGCCCGCTGATAGAGCTCATCGGCGTCGAGATGGCCGTCGGCCTCTCGAAGAAGCTCCAGGAGCATCTGGCGCTGGGCGGTAATGCGCTTTCTTGATTCAACATTTATGATATCTGTTGCCATTTCAACCACCTATATACTGTGGCGAAAGCCTAGTCTACCCACCACGATATGCTCCTACCATCTACCTCCTCTGGGCCGGCGCCTGCCCCATCCAAACCCTGGGGGTTGTATAGACATGATACTCGGTGTATTACAGGTAGGGCAGAACTGTGGAGGCCCAGCTATCAGCGTCTCGAAAGGTATATCCCACTCATGCCCGTTAAGACAGCGAAAGCGCCGCAGTGCCATCTCGAAGTTGCCGCCCTCGATCCTTATCGCCCTGCCATTGAGCACGGCGTCCGCCATCTTCTGTCGGGCCGACCCCAGTATACGAGCAAATGTAGCGCGCGAAACACGCATACTCTGCGCGCATTGCTCCTGCTCCAGCCCCTCCAGGTCCTTGAGGCGTATGGCCTCAGCCTCTTCGATGGAAAGGCAAATCTCTTGGGCACTTCCCGGTGGCACCCCGACCGGCGTGAAATAGGTTATCTGTGGAATGAAGGCAACACGCCGCCAGTTCGGTAATCTACCCATAGTGTTCTTATCCCCACTTCCTAAATGTTGCTGGCATATGGCCATAAAAGGCCAATTGTTGTCATATGTCCATAATTATGCTAACATATCAATTGATGTGCTGTCAAGCGGTACTGGCAGGTAGTCAGATGGATGGGTTTTCTACGCTGAGGCCGATTAGAGGAATTGGGGTGGCGTGAAGGTAATTATGTCTCTGCGCGCGAGTGGACAATGGAAGCTAATCAGCAAAGAGCTTGCAAGGCATGCTCCGTTTACCGCCTTTGGGGCTATCACAGGGATTGTCATAATGGTTGCAATAATATTTGGTGACGTTCCCTCTGGAGTTTCCCACACTCTTTTCTATACCTTACACCCAGTCCACGTTGTATTGAGCGCGCTTGTGACAACGGCTATATATAAGCTGCATGGCAGCAGTAAACTGTGGGCAGCGATTTTGATCGGTTATACAGGGTCGATCGGGATAGCTACTATAAGCGATTCAGTAATCCCTTACTTGGGAGGAGCTCTCCTTGACATCAAAATGGGGATTCATGTCGGTTTTATCGAGAAGTGGTGGCTTGTTAACCCTATGGCATTTCTGGGCATTGCCATTGGTTATTGGAGGCCTACAACGAAATTCCCGCACGCTGGACATGTATTGCTAAGCACATGGGCATCATTATTCTACTTCACAGCATTCGGGGTAGCGGATTGGCTTCCCTTACTTCCGGTTATCTTCTTGTTCTTGTTCCTTGCAGTCTGGGTTCCTTGCTGCCTGAGTGACATAGTGTATCCCCTTCTATTCGTGAGGGTGAAAAGGCCGTAATCAAAGAGCTGATGATAAACTCGCACCAATTATTCCCCTCGGTTAAAGCCTTGGTAGCCCTTTAAATCTTGAGCGGCCTTTTGCAGATATTGGCGACTGCCAGTGTTCAGCTATGACCATGTCTCACTTCTCAAACACTACCGAGTGCTCTTTTAGGAAGTCGATGCTCTTTAACCTACCCTCCAGGAACTTCTCCTCCCCTAATAAAGTGACTAGCCAGAAGCCACTATTTTCAGCTTGAACCAGTATTACGTTACGCATCACCTCTTCCCTTTGATTGTCGGCATCAACATAGACGGTAGCTATGCACATATCCTCCTCCCCAGACTTTGCTCTACATTTTCCGAATCACAGTATCCAAAATCTCTCCGACTTCCTGCGCTGCTTTGCCTCCATACAGTGGACGCCCCTCTAGGCAAGCATCAAAAATCTCCGGGTCATAGTGAATACGCCCGATGACATGTATATTTCTCTTCCTCAGCTCTTCGCTCAATTTTGCAATCATCTCATCTGAAGTCACTTTGTTGAGAACAGCCCAGACATTATCTACCCCGATCCCACTGGCGAGGCTATTTACCTTTTCGGCAAGCTGGATGGAATCGAAAGAGGGCTCAACAACAACGAGCACACTGTCTATGCTCGTCTCCACGCCCCTGCCGAAGTGCTCTACGCCTGCCTCCATATCCACAATCACCACCTCATTCTCATTCAGGCGGAGCTTTTTCAGGAATTCCCGGCTTAACACCCCCATGGGACAGGCGCAGCCCTCGAGTGATTGCAGTATCTTGCCTATGCTCATCAGCCTGATGTTATCCTTCTCAAGCACGTGTTCACGAGTGATATCCTCGACCGATATTTCATCCTGTGCCAATACATTCATCCGGGGCTCCGATTCTCCCGAAGAATACTTCGTGGCCATCTGCTTCTGCACACTTTTCTTGCCGCCTACAAGCTCCATAAGAGGAATGGGAGCCCTGTCAAAGCCGAGCATTCGGTAGAGTCCCAAGTTTGACTCGTCGGAGTCGACGACCAGCACCCGATAGCCCCTCTCTCTCATGGCATTCGCCAGCAGCGTGACTATGGCGCTTTTGCCACTGCCACCCTTTCCGCAGATTGCTATCTTCATTTATCTCTCCTTCTTTTTCTCACCACTCTCCTCGTAACACTGGAAGCCTCTTGAATCTACCTCGTCTTCCCCATCAACTCGTCGATAATACCTTTGACCTGCTCCACCGCTTCAGGGTGTCTTAATACTAATATGTCAGCCCCACCATGAAGCAGCGTGGTGGCCGTTATGGCTTCCCACATCAGCGAGCGTTCCTCAAGGTCGCCCCAGCTGCCGGGGACACCCTCAGCAACCCTGGATTCCTTTTGCTGCCAAGTCTCCGAGCCCACGTGGGCGATCATGGGCATAGCAGTCATGCCATCGCCGCTAAGGGCTGCCAGCCGGATTCTTTCCATCACCGAATAGCAGTACTCCAGTCCATAGCCGAGAGCGGCACTGGTGGGGTCTATCAGGATAGAGTCAACTGGTATACCCAGTTCGCAGAGCAGGATATTGAGCTGTTTGGCCAGGTTGATGTCTGTGGGGGTGAAGCCAATGGCTACGTGTCCGTCAGCTATACAGGCAGCAGCAATGGTGCGATAGTTTTTCTCGATGCAGTTGCCCAGGGCTATCCTCTCCCCCTTGGCTGCCTCCGAGGCGGCCACCAGGACCTCGTTGTCCTTTTCGGGGACATCCGGCCCCATCACGATCAGGGGGAGGCCTGTGGCGTGCAGAACCTTGTCCACGTTGACTTTGGCCTCGGCAGCGCCAGTGTTTCCGGACTCGGGATGGGCGCTGTTCAAGTGTAGGGCGATGACATCAGCGCCGAACTCGGCTGCCTTCTTAGCCCAAGTGGCTGGATCATTCAACACGTCTCCCCAGGCTGCTCGCAGATGCCCTGGCCAGCCCTGAGGGTGCATATCCTGGACTTCAATGGCCACCACTGGCCGGTGGGGAATGGTGCCCTCGAAGTGCAGGAAGGGAAGCGCAGCCGCCCCACCTACTATCACTTCCTTACGGCCGTTGCCTCCCAGCTTGACCTCCCGCACTCTGCCGGTCCACCTCTCAATGGGCACTTCCGGTGCCTCTTTTGCCCTCTCAGCACACATTCTAGTAACCTCCCGTGGTCACGCCTTATTCAGGAACAAGGGGAGCAACCTCGATCTTGCGCGGCCTATTCATCTGCCCCCAGTCCTTTGGTAACGTTATCTCATCCAGCATCCAGAGCATATCCAGTTTTTGCAGATGCTCAATGATCAATGCCCAGGCGCAGTCGCGCTCAGGGTCTACCTCGCACTTGCCGTTCTGAGACCCTCCGCATGGGCCATTCAGCAGTCCTTTGGCACATTGGGTCAATGGGCAAATGCCGGCGAATTTCCCGAGCAGACACTCACCGCATTGCTGGCATTTTTCCTTAAACAAGGTAGGGCCTCCACCCATATGCCCTATAGGATTGGTTCCGGGATAGATCGGTTTCAGGAGACCGAATTCTCCCTCTATTACAAACTCGCGCACCACCTGTAGACCATCGCCGCAGCTGAGCATCAAGATAGCGTCACATTCGTCAATAGCCTGCTGATAATTGCCCAAGCGTGCCTTGCTCCAGGGAGCATAGCAGGTGAACTCCCCGAATGGTGGCGCGATAGCGGCGAGGACATTCTTCCCATGCCCGGAAAGAACCTCTGCCATCTCCTTTACCTCTGACTCGCCGCCGGTGTGGAAAACTGTAGCACAACCACCGCACCCCACAAGGACTACCTTGTCCTTACCATCCAGGTATTCGAGGATCTCCTCGATGGGCTTTTGCGTCTGTCCGATCATTCCTTTCTCTTCTCTCCCTTCTTTCTTAGATGTGCTCACAGCATCTGGATTGCCTTCATCGGGCAGGCCTGAGCACACTTGGCGCACCCGTGGCACCATTTCGCCGGATTGATTTCGGGCGCTTCGCAAGGACTTTCTTGTATTAGATTTCCGTACTCGCATTCAAGGGCGGCGAGGCATACCCCATGATCACACTCCTCGGGATGGCACTTCTGATAGTTCACCATAGCTACCTTTTTAGGCATCAGCCTTCCTTCTCCGCTTCCCTTGCTTTCTCAAGTTCCTCCTCCAGTTCTTCAAGCTCCTGGAGCATTGCTGGCGGAATCGAGTGAGGTGGTATACGGAGCTTAAGATCTGCTATCTTTGACTCAAGCTCTATAACCCTTTCAGTGCCCATTCGCCGAACCTGAGCCTGTGAAGCGTGGAAGGCCCCACCCCGGCTATAGCAGTGCCTCGACCTTGGGTCGGATAATGCTCTCGGGAACCGCCCCGAGGCTCTCGTCGATCTTCTGACCGCCACGGAAAAACAGCAGCAAGGGTATGCCCATAACCCGGTATTTCATAGCTGTCTGAGGGTTCTCATCCACATTCAGCTTGCAGAATTTGATTTTGCCCTCGTATTCCTCTGCCAGCTTCTCAGTTATTGGGGCGATCGCATAGCACGGCCCACACCAGGGCGCCCAGAAATCCACTACCACAGGCATGTCGGATTTCAGCACCTCGGCTTCGAAGTCTTGATCCGTGACATCTTTTACCATTGCGGAGTCCTCCTCTGTCCAATCTCTAAATAACACTACCTTCCTTGTAGAAGCTCATCCAGCCGGTTCCGCAGTGACCATTTGTCCTGGAAGCCCACTAACTTTGCCACAGGTTTAGAGTGCTTAAAAAGAAGTACAGCCGGCAGCGGCACGATTCCATACCGTGCTGTCAGCTTGGGCTCGGCTTCGACATCGACCGTGACGAACTTCATCCTTCCCTCATACTCTTTAGCCAGGCCCTCTACGACCAAACAAAGGGCAAAGCATGACCCACACTGGGAAGTGGTGAAACAGGCGAACACCGGCAGGTCTGATTTAAGCACCTCCTCATCGAAATCCTGACCTGTGATTTCTGTTACCATCGTGCCTCCGTTCATATGCTGCCTGATTGGCCTGTCACCCTGCATGGTGGAGCGTTTTCATTTGCGGCAGGTCTTACCGCTTTAGCCTTTTGCCTCTTCTTTAGCCCGACTTGTCACGGCGCCCTTTCCATCCTTAAACGTTAGAGCGCCAACGGGGCAGACGACAACGCATGCGCCGCAACCCCGGCACCTTGACTCAGCGATAGAATCATTGGCGAAGGTAGTGACCACCCGCTGGAAGCCGCGCTGAGCAAAGCCAATGGCTCCTATGCCCAAGAGCTCGCGGCATATCCATACACATCTGCCGCAGAGCACACACTTGTTGGGGTCATAGGTGAAAACAGGGCTGCTATCGTCCACCGGCAGTTCTCGCTCAAGCCTGCGGAAGCGCTTGCTCTTGAGCTTTACGCCAAGATGGACGGCGATCCGCTGGAGTTCGCAGGAGCGGTTGCTGGGGCAGTGGCCGCAGTCCACGGGGTGGCTGGCCAGAAGCAGCTCAAGAGCGGTACGCGCCAGCCTTCGGGCCGTGGGCCCCTGGGTGTTCACCACCATGCCCTCTCTCACTGGCTCGGTGCAGGCAGTAACCGGCCCATCCCGGCCCTCTATCTCCACAAAGCAGAGACGGCAGGCGGCATCAGGCTGCGAAGCCTCGCGGAGAGCACACAGGTTAGGTATGTAGATGCCGTTGTCCAGCGCTGCCCAGAGGAGCTTATCGCCGTCACGGGCCTTTATTTTTTTGCCATCGATGCTGAGAGAGACAGTCTTCATTTCCCTACCCTGTAGCTGGCACCCGGTCGGGAGGGGACAGCTTTATTACGGCATTGTACTGAGGCGGGCAGGCGTCAAGGCAGGTGCCGCACTTGACGCACTTCTCCTGATCGATGACCTTGATCCGCTTCTTGTTCTCGGAGATAGCCTCCACAGTGCAGGTGCCCACGCAGGCATCGCAGGAGCGCTCGCATTTGTCTGGCAGGATATAGTAGGCTATGAGGTCGAGGCACATCAGCGCCGGGCAGCGTCCTTCCTTGATATGGGCCTCGTACTCATCCCTGAAGTAGCGCAGGGTTGTCAGGACCGGGTTGGGAGCAGTCTTGCCCAAGCCACACAGCGATCCTGCCTTTATATCCTCTGCCAATTCAGCAAGCGTGTTGAGGTCTTCTACCTGCGCCCTGCCTCTAGTAATATCCTCGAGTATCTCCAGCATGTGCCTTGTCCCCAGCCGGCACAGGGTGCACTTGCCGCAGGACTCCCTTTGAGTAAACTCCAGGAAGTACCGCGCTACCTCCACCATGCAGTCATCCTCGTCCAGCACCACCATTCCCCCGGAGCCCATCATCGCCCCTGCTTCCCTCAGCGAATCAAAGTCCACAGGCAGATCAAGAGCCGACTCTGGCAGGCAGCCACCGGACGGACCGCCGATTTGCACCGCCTTGAACCGCTTGCCTTTGGGAATGCCACCGCCCACCTCAAAAATGATCTGGCGCAGGGTGGTGCCCATGGGCACCTCTGTTAGGCCAGTGTTGATCACCTTGCCCGCCAGGGCAAAAACGGCGGTGCCCTTGCTTCTCTCCGTACCCATGCTGGCAAACCATGGGGCGCCGTTTTTGACTATGCGCGGCACATAGGCCAGGGTCTTGACATTGTTGATCACGGTTGGTTTTCCGTGGAGCCCCTTGGTAGCAGGAAAGGGGGGTCGATGATGTGGAACGCCGGGTTTGCCCTCTATGGAGGCGATGAGGGCTGTCTCCTCGCCGCAGACAAAGGCACCAGATCCCTGGAATAGCTTGATATCAAAGCTGAAGTCGCTCCCCAAAATGTTCCTGCCCAGGAGCCCCAGATGGCGTGCCTGGCGCAGAGCCGTTTCTACCCGGCATACCGCCAGGGGGTACTCGGCGCGAACATATATGTAGCCGCGCCGTGCGCCTGTGGCATAGCCAGCAATCAGCATCCCTTCCAGCACCGAGTGGGGATCGCTCTCCAGGATGGCCCGGTCCATGAACGCGCCTGGGTCGCCTTCGTCGCCGTTACAAATCAGGTACTTGGCCCTGCTTGGTGAGCTGCGGCAGATCTCCCACTTCTGGCCGGTGGGGAAACCAGCACCGCCCCTGCCCCTGAGGCCGGACCTCCTGACCTCCTCGACGATCTCCTGTGGCTGCATCCCAAGCACATTGGCCAAGGCTTCGTAGCCCCCCTTGGCGATATAGTGGTCAACATCTTCCGGGTTGATGCGGCCACAGTTCTCCAGGAGGATGTGTTTTTCATAGTTGAAGCGGGGCAGGTCGTAAATGGAAGGGATGAGGTCATTTTGCTCAAGCGCACCTAGAGCAAACTCCAGGCAGGGGTCATCCCCGGCAACAAAGTCTCGCACCAGGCGTCTGGCTATCTCCGGAGTAACGTAACCGTAGGCCATAGGAGGATAGCCGGGCTTGGCGATAGTGACCAGCGGCTCAGCATAGCAGTGCCCCATGCAGCCCACCTCGATCACAGAGGCATCACGGCCATTGCTATCCAGCTCATCTCGTATGGCTTGAAGCACACCCACGGCCCCGGCTGCCCGGCCGCAGGTGGCCGTGCCCACCGTGATCACCGGCTTTCCGCTATCCCAGAGCTCCCGCCAGCGGGATAGGGCCCGGCTCCTTAGCTCTTGAAAAGCTGAGGCTACGCTCGGCAAAACAGCAACCGTCACTGGCTCTCCTTATTCTTCTCGTCTTTTTGGAGCTGATATGAGAGCAGAATGCCATCTACTCTGGTCGGGCTCGTCTTGCCCTCTACCCCATCGTCGATCACGGTCACCGGCGCCATGGCACAGCAGCCGACGCAGGCCACAGTGTCCAGGTCGAACTCGCGATCAGGGGTAGTTTCCCCCCGGTCTATGCCCAGCCTCCTCTTCCACGCATCCAGGATAATGTAGCCGCCCTTCATATGGCAGGCAGTCCCCAGGCACACCCTAACCGAGTGCTTTCCTGGGGGATTGAGACGGAACTGGTTATAAAAGGTGACCACGCTGTAGACATCCATCTCTGGAATATTCAGAAACTCAGCGACTTCAAGCATCGCCTCGCGGGGAAGATAGCCAAGCCTTCCCTGAATTTGCTGCAAGATCGGCACCAGGTTTTCCCTCCTCTTGCCGAACCTGTTTAGAACTCGTTTCGTTTGTTGCTTGATGAGCGACTGTTCCTCAGTCATAGTTGCCATTTTCGTTCTTCAGCACGAGAATGCGGACGCGTCGTACTCGCATTTAGGCGGGCAAAAATTAGCTCGCCTTCTCCTTGCCCTTGCACTTGGGGCAATAGCCCTCCAGGTACAGCACTGCCCTGGTAACATCGAAGCCGCTATTGCGTTGCACCTCAGCTACGAGGTCGCCGACCAAAGGGCTCTCGAACTCCACTACCCGACCACAGGCGGTACATACCATGTGGTAATGCTCGGGCGCTCTCTTAATCTCGTAATAACAATGTACCTCATCCAGGCGTCTCTCCTCCACGAGCCCCAGTTCCTTGAACAGTCGCAGATTGCGGTAGACCGTAGCCAGGCTGATGCGCGGATCCTTCTCGGCAGCACTTCGGTACAGATCCCTGGCATCCAGGTGCCCTTTGGCCTCGCGAAGGGTATCAAGCAGCAAGCGCCGCTGCGGGGTGCTCGGTCGGTCCTTCATGCTGCCAGGCTGTTTGCGATCGATTCTCATTCTCACAAAGCCATTATAACGGTTCCTCTTCCCCATGTCAAGTCCGAGAGAGAGCCTGTTCGCTGTCCTGCACGGATCACAAGCCGCGTGAGGTCATCCATTCCGGCGCACTGATAGCATGCCCCTTCACAAGTCTTTGGCCCCGCTCGCAAAGGTCTTCCCAGATGTAGGCGTTAAACATTCCATCATCTTGTGACCTCTACAATTTTCACGCAGAGTTGAACAAACCGCTATTCTGTGCAACTGGAGCTACTTGCCTGTGACCGGAGTGCGCCGAGGCTCAACAAAGTGAGTTATTGTCAGTTAGAATAAAGTTCGGGGGCAAAAAGGATGGACCGACCAGCCCGGGACAGACATGACATAAGAATGATTAGATCGAAATATGATGGGGGTGGCATGATGCAACGATTCACAGTGGTAGGAGAGTTACGGTCGGCAAGATAGCGAAATTCTACGCTAACCTTGCAGGGCAACTAAGTTAGTCATTACTCGGAAACCGGCTCTATCTTGTATCCGATGCTCCCTAGACCTATTCTCGACGCATGCGCAATGTAAGCCACATCTTCTGGACCCGTATCGTTCAAACTCGTCTCGATTCGCTTCAAGAGCTCCAGGCCAAAGGAGTCTAAAGCGACGGGATCCTTGCCAGCTAACATGCAGCCTAACCTCACCTGACTCCCCCCGTGTCGTCTCTCCTGGGCATGCGTATAAGTCTCTATGGCATCCACAATGAAAAGGCCTGGCTTCACCACACTATTGACCTCCGCGATGCCTTTGCTCAGACTCTTGAGCTTGGCGTGCATCATGATCCGCTCTCGATTGCGCAGAAAGCCAAACTGGTTCTTGAGTGCCCCAGTCATACGGCAATGCCGATGTGGCTTCAAAACAGGCAAGGAGACAATGTAGTCCCAATCAAGTGATAAAGTTGATATCTGTAAGCTCATGCTTTGGGTTCTAAATTTTTTGAATCCGTGCTTGTGCAGGTTTTGAAGCTCAATTCCTCTCTCATTACAGACTTCCGCCAAAGGATGGCTTCGTATTATCCTGTTGGAGTTGCCAGCATCGAAAGCAGGCCCATCAGCAACGACAATTTGACATCCACAGTCGAGCAAGAAATCTAGAACCGAGGCTAGCACTTGGGGATGAGTGGTGGTAGGGTATTGTTCACGAGATACGATATTTGGCTTAACCAAGACTCTTGACTTTGGGGATCGAGTCAAATCAGCCCGGAGTTTTTCCATAATGCAGTTGACGAAGGACACTCTATCTTCTGTCTCAGCGAAATAGACTATGGGTTCTGTCATGCTACTACGTAACCCAGCTACAGTATAGCACAAGATGGAGCGCAGCTTGCATTTGTTAGTGGATCCAGGAAACAACCGCAGTGGATGCGTGTGATTTCACTTTTCGTCATTTCGTGCAGCGCGAGGATCGTGGGCCCCCGTGAACCTGGAAGGTTCTTATGCGGAGGCCAGAGCCTGCGGGCGGGGCATGATTGTTCCTCTTGCCTGCCGAGCGATTGAACATCACTTCTATCTCGGTTTTCACGGCGCTGGCTGCGGCATTCAGCAGGGTAGTTGTAAAACGCTTGAAGAGGATCGCTCCAGGCAACATCAGGAGCTTCTTTTCCTTTCGCAGGTAGACGGTAAAAGCGCGGTGGCTGAGGGAGTCGACTATGGTGGTACCCTCTGCTGTGCGCTCAACCTTAGCACCGGGCATGCCACCGAGGAGTGAGCCTTCCTCCTCGCCTGTAGGCTCCACCCAGTCCAGCATCTTGAGGTGATGGAAGTAGCGATAAAACGAGTGGGACCTGACCTTGGTGAGGCGGTGGGGGATGCGTCTCAAGGCTTCCTCAAAGGAGAGTTCGATGCCCTTTTCCATAGCTAGGGCCACCATGTCCTCAGCCTGAGCCCGTAGCAGGGCATTCTTGTAAGCAGAGCGAATGTCCTCAGTAGGAGCTCCACGGTTGGGATCAATGGCAGGAGCACCAAAAGGGCCATTGCCCAGTAAATACTCTCTGATAAACCAGCCGCAGCCGAATGGCCTCAGAAAACCACCCCTTGATGGCCTCAAAGCTTCAACCATTATCCTGCTGCCCCCAAAGTCGCGTGTACCAATCCTTTAGCTCTTCACCGGCGACTTTTCTGTAACGCATCGTTGTCCCGATACTGGCATGACCAAGCTGTTCTTGGAGCATCCGGATGCTATCAGTAGAATCATCCCGCTGCACAGCCATAACGGCGAAGGCGTCCCTGAGCCTATGCGGGCTCACACCGTGCATCCTGCCGGTCTCCGGATTCAGCAGGTTCGGCAGCCCTGCCTTCTCGGCGCAGTCCCTCACCACTTGCCAACCTCGCCCTCGGTTGATGCCGAATATAAGCATTCTGCCCTTCTGAGAGACCGGTCCACCACGGCGGATGTAGTCCCCGAGCATCTTGAGGGTGTAACCATCAATAGGCAGTGTCCTCACTCGGCG
>Ga0209427_10007746_pt1 | contig 12126 bp, 10 predicted proteins | sample DeeMarSWOR136_30_FD_187465 | JGI IMG/M metagenome (GOLD analysis project Ga0209427, IMG submission 187465) | Marine sediment microbial communities from White Oak River estuary, North Carolina - WOR-1-36_30 (SPAdes) (version 2) | ecosystem: Environmental > Aquatic > Marine > Intertidal zone >... | reverse complement strand
GGATAGCCGGGGGGTCTTTCAGAAGTGCAATAGCAATACCTAATTTTTGGCGCATGCCTTTGGAGAAATGCTTGAGCCGCATCCTTAAGGCTTTTTCCGGCAAACCCACGGTGCGCATCACCTCGTCATAATCCTTCTTTTTGAGTCCCGTTTTACCGGCCAACTCTGCGAAGAAAGCCAGATTCTGCCTCGCCGTGAACATCCCATAAAGCTGGATATTCTCGGAGACATAAGAGACATACTTCTTGGCCTCCAGTGGAAATTTGTTGCAGTCATGGCCGTTGATTAAGGCCGAGCCGCTGGTTGACGGGATAAAATCCAGCAGGATGTTGATGGTTGTTGTTTTGCCGGCCCCATTGGCACCCAGCAGGCAAAAAATCTCACCCGGCTCAACTTTGTAGTTTACATGGTCCAGGGCCAGAACACCGTCCTCATACCTTTTTGTCAATTCTTCAATCTCAATCATTTTCATTTTCCTTTCTTTATTGAATTCTTAATAACTGATAACTGGACAGTTTTCTATCATCGCACATCGTATTTATTGAAGCGCCAAAACGCGACCGCAAAGAATAGAATGTTGAACACAAAGAGTAGTAAGATATCGATCCAACCTGCTTGAAGTACTTCCGCCATTGTCGTATAATTATATTTCATATCGGGAATAGAAGCCCTGGATCGGTCAAATCCCTCCACAACATCTGCGCTGGTGGCTCGGCTTCCTCCCATACGATAGGTTTTTACGATCCAATTGTCGTAGATGTCTGCTTTGACTTGTTCCTGGTATCGTTCTGCATTTTCGGTAAACTTGTCTGGTTCGGCCGGACCCGTCCCGGAGAGCCCTGAAATAAGGTACGTGTAGCAACTGATGGGTGAAATCCTCGAGAGATTCACTGCGAGAGAGGCCTGGACATTACGTTTATTTCTGTAATCCTGTTCCAGCTTCCTGATGGCATTGGCAATGCGTTTCTGGCATTCATTCTCAAGAGTCACTACCTCCCCGTCGTATTTGGTGTATGCCTTCTTCTCAGCCTCAGTGTTGGGCCGTGATGAGATTCCTCCGTGGGTCACTCCAAATTCCGCACGGCATCTTTTGAACAAATCACTTTTCTTTTCGTTGAAATCTCTCTCGATATCCTCTCTTGCGATTCTCTGAGCGAGGTCGACGACATTTCTGGACTCGACGGGATATACAGCCTCTGCGATCATGGGACTCATCTTGGGTATTCCCAACACAGCCATCACCCAGACGAGAAACAGCATCATAATTGAGGCTATGGAACCATGCGTAAGGGTGGAAACACATATACCCAAGCTAACCATCGCCAGGATGAAGAAGAGCGTAATTAATATAATGACTAATAAGGCGGGCCAGAGCCTGGATGACCAGATCGATATTACAGATGACGTATTAAGGATTATCAGAGCAGCTAAAAAAGCTATGATGAACGGTACGAGCAGAACAATGTAGTTTCCCACGATCTTCGCCAGCAGAATATCCCCCCGGCGGGTAGAGCCTGAAATCATTAGCCGGAGCGTCCCTTTTTCGCGCTCGCCCGAAATGCGGTTGAATGTGAAGATTAACGCTGCCAATGAGACAATAAAACTCACATTAAAAAGATAATCTGCTTTTCCGAAGAGAAGCGACTCAGGATTGTCAATACCCGGCTCCTTGGCCGCACGAACCAAACCCGATCTGGAAGTAATAGCTTTGTCGGGCATGAAAGGATCGAGGCCCAGCGCGAATATGCTCAGCGTTGATTGCGGTCTGAATCCTTGTGCTTCCACAGAGGCGCCCACATCCTTTCCGTAATGTTGCCGATACATCTGGTGTTCTTGCTGGTAATTTGCCAGCCGGCGTTCATAGTCTTTCCGGCTGACGTACATGCCCAGTGGAATAAGAATCAAGAATAGTGCCGTCACGACCCAAAAACGCAAGTCCAGGATTGTTTCCGTGATTTCCTTTTTGATAAGTATTCCTAACATCTTAATGTCTCCGTTAATAATCTACCGCACGTCGTATCGCAAGAATGATACAAAAGCCGCTGCAAAGAAAACCAGATTGAATAGCAACAACAGGCCAATATCCCAGATGGCCAATTTTAGAGACTGGCCAAGCGCGAGGTCTCGCTCCTGGAACTTCGGCACTGTGTCAAAGTCTACAGGGTTGTGCGAGATAGCCCTCCAACTGCGTGCGGTTGACAATTCCGGATTCACAAGGTGAAGGCTGGCAGGGTCTTCCAGATCCTTGCTGCGCACATATTCTTTCAGAGCCGCCTGATATTCTCGCACCTTTCGATAGATATCCGCACAGCGGTTGATTCCTGTGCCAGCAACAGCCTCAGAGGCTCGCGCATAGATCGCAACCGGGGAGATGCACGTCAGATTCCTTCCAGTGAGCGCCTGGGCCAATAGTCGGCTATGGTGGTCATCGCGAACCTGATTTGTGGCGTTTGTCAAAGCAGTTTTGAGTCGGGCTCTTGCAGGTGGGTTATTATCAGGATCGTTCGGATCAGAAGACATGTTGCCTGCGTTCTTACCGAATTTCTCGCTATTGTCCCAAATCTCCTTTCCTACCTCATCTAAGCGCCTTTCCAATTCTACCTGAGTGGGACTCTGGGAGGATATCTCTGCGAATATCCTGCCGCCGCCGGGCAGCAGGATAACCAGAACGACCCACACCACTAAAAGCAGCACCATGCAATTGGACGAATGAGCACTCCTGCTGGAGACAAACATACCCAAAAACACAAAGATGGAAAGATACAACAGAGACAAAATTGTAACGGCGAAAATTTTCAACCATGCAGCGGCGTCGATGGCCACATGCTTGGATGAAATCACTATGATTAGGCTTACGAGCAGCCCTGCAATCAGGGGTATGGCCAATGTGAACATGGAGCCAAAATACTTGCCCAAGAGCACCTTATACCTTGGAATTGTGTTTGCCAGCATCAGACGCAGTGTTCCAGCTTCTTTCTCGCCGCTCATGCTGTCGTAGGTGAGGACCAGTGCCACAAAGCTTAGAACCGTGGAAATGATGAACACCCAGTCGATATCGCTGAAATGAGGAAGCGCAAAATTGCCTCGGCCCTTGACTTGCGGCAAATCGCTCGCGAATGCATCACTCCTGAAGCAATTAGGAAGGGATTTCTCAAATCCTTCAGCGCAAAGACTGAGCAGCTTTGGCTCTCGCCAGATTGTCTGTCTGTAGAATGCCGCCCTGTAAAGGGCATTTGAACATTCCTCTCTCAAAGATGAAAGGTTCCTGTTTGTCTCTGCCCAGTAGTCCGCCGATTGCTCTGCAAATTTGCCCACGAACACAAAACCGCTGGCCGCAAAAAGACATATCACCAAGACCAGCGATAAGACAAAACGCAGACTCAGAAGATTTTCTAAAATCTCCTTGAACATAACACGACGAGTCATAGCTCCAATCTCCAATATCACATCCGAAGGATGGTTCAATTGATTCTGTTTAGCATTAGCGCACGTCGCCCTTCATGAATGTCACAAAAGATAAAGAAAAAAACAAAACATTTGCAAAGATTAGCAGAGCCAAATCCGGAATCGCTTTCCGCACGCTCTCTGTCAGGTCAAGCCGGTATATACATAGTGGCAAGTCCTCCAGGTTGAGAGGCGGATCAAAAGTTTTCTCGTCTCTTCTTCTCTTAGCTCCCCAATCCTTTTCGTATTCCAGTACATCTTCAATGCTGCACGTTGTGAAATAGGATGGAGAAGAAAAATTATTCGTTTTGGAACGGATGTACTCTACAATTTGGTTTCTATATGCTTTCGCCCTGTTCACAAAGTACTGAAAACTGGCCAAGTCCGTCCCTGCCAAAATAGATGTGGCATTTTCGTACGAGAATATCGGCGAGATTCGCGAAAGGTTGTCGGCGAGCTGTCGCTGTTTCAAGACGCTTTTGAGATAGCCGCTTTCCACCTCCCAGATTTTGTCGGCATATTTGATTCTAAGCGGTTCCGTGACAGGATTTGTTTTTTGATAGCATTCAAAGAAATCTTTGCTACATCCTCTGACATACCAATGTCCGAAAGCACCTGGAACGTCACTCTCACTCATATTCTGATAAGATTGAATGTCGACTGTTTGTCTTATCTGCCTCCTTGTTTCCGGATTGATTTCACTTCTAAGCAGCGCGACTTGCCCATCTGTCTTTGCCTTTGGCTCAAGCGGTCGAATTCGGGTTGCCGTGTAAACACTTGCGTTTGGAATCACAACAACACACACGACCCAGAAGAACAAGCCGAGGATTAAAGAGATGGCCGGCCTGTTCGCCAGGCAGGAGAACAAAAGGCCGATATTGTACATCGCTGAGATGAAAATCAGCGAAGCAAGGTACATCAATCCGATGCGGGTCCAACCCGACCAGGTCAAATCTGCCATGGGAGAGAGTTCAACGACCAATATCCCCACTACAAAGGCAATAGTGGTGGGCACAATCAAAGTTACGACTCCCGCTAAGAGCTTGCCCAATAGCACCTGATGGCGTGCTGTCCTGTTTGCCAGAATCAGCCTCAACGTCCCACGCTCCTTCTCACCGGAAATGCTGTCATAAGCTATGAGTATTGCAAGCAAACTCAGCACGATTTTAAGGATGAGGGATGCGTCGAGAACCGTAAAGATGGAAAGATAGAGATTGTCCCCCGTTGGGGCGGCATCCACCTCGGGAATGCTCCCCAGCTCAATTCTGGCAGAGTCACCCAGTTGTTTCTCCAGTCCTGCGCTGAATACTGACAACAGTGCAGGTGGCCGATATATGGTGGGTGTAATATTCTTATAAACCTTGACCTTCCGCAGCTCGGCTTCGTTACGGGCAACGTTATCATTATAAATTTTGAGTCTCTGCTGGTAGTCCTTTGCCAAGATGGGCACAAATACGGCCATCAAGACCATGCAGAGTATCGTTCCCATTGCAAACTTAAAAGTCATCAGGTTCAGCAGGAACTCTTTCTTAGCGATTTTCCGGATCATATCGATCTTACTCCGCTGTCTATCTGACGTCGTATCATGCAAATGACGCAAAGGACGCTATGAACAAGGCCAGACAAAGAACCGGCTATGCACCTGCTTCAGCGGCCTCCATTTGGTGAATGTAGATCGCCTCAAGATCCGCATATCTGAACTCTTCCCTCTTGCGGATGGCAACCAGACGGCTCTGCTTCATTATGCCGACTCGGTCGGCTATAATCCTGGCTCTTAATATATCGTGGGTCGTCATCAGGATCGCCTTTCCCTGCTCACGTAAGCGCCGCAATTGCTCCAGAAACTCCTGAGCGCTTGTGGGATCGAGCCCACTCGTTGTCTCGTCCATCAGAATAGCCGGGGGGGGCTTTCAACAGCGTAATAGCAATACCCAGTTTTTGGCGCACGCCCTTGGAAAAATGTTTCAGCCGCATATCTAACGCCTTTTCCGGCAAACCCACCGTGCGCATTACATTGTCATAGTCCTTCTTTTTGAGTCCTATTTTGCCGGCCAGTTCGGCAAAAAAAGCCAGATTCTGCCGCGCCGTAAACATCCCGTAGAGCTGGACGTTCTCGGACACATAAGACACATACTTCTTGGCCTCCTGCAGAAATTTGTTGCAGTCATGGCCGTTGATAAAGGCCGAACCGCTGGTCGACGGGATAAAATCCAGCAGGATTTTGATAGTTGTTGTTTTGCCGGCCCCATTGGCACCAAGAAGGCAGAAGATCTCGCCCGACTCTACTGTATGAGTAACATGATCCAGCGCCAGCACACCGTCTTCAAACCGTTTGGTTAGCCCTTTGAGTTCAATCATTAGACCATAATCAATCATCAATCACCCATAATCAATTACAGAGCTGCCACCGGTCGTAGGTCCCAAGACAGGATCAAATGTACACAATCCGTTCATAAAGGCTGGTACATAAGATGGGAGCAGGTCAAGGACCTCGCAGACCCTGCACGATCTCTGCCAAGGCATCCGCAGCTCGAGGGTCGCCAGTTTCGCCCAACCAGAAAATGGCGTACTTGCGCACTTCAGGGTTGGGATGTGTTTTTGCAATCTCGGCCAGTGGTGGAACGCTCTGATCCTTGGGCCATTGGGAGATGGCAAAGACAGCTTTCTTTTGCAGTTCGGTGTGCTCTGTATCAAAGACAATGTTCTTAAGTGAGCTTGCTGCCTTCTTGGAGGCCTTTTGTCCCAGCCAGAAAACAGCCTCTTTCCGTGTGGCTACATCGCTTCCTGCTCTTGCAATTCTCGCCAGGGCTTCCACGCCTCGTCCGTCCGGCGCCCTGGACAGGGCGAAGACGGCCTGTTTCCGGACCTCCCGAACAGCATCCTTCTGGGCAACCGTTTCCAGGCAGCGAATCGACTGTTCGGATGTAGCCTTCTGACCGACCCAGAAAACCGCCTTTTTGCGAATCGTCTTGTCAGGATGAGACTTAGCTATGTTGATCAAGGCCGGGGCGCCCTTGTTCTGAGGTGCCTGGGCGAGGGCATGAAGGGCACGTTCTTGAACCTCCTGAGCGGTATCCTTTTGTACAACGGTTTCCAGGAATTGGACAAGGTCATCCGATGTGGTTTTGTTGCCGAGCCAAAAAACCGCCTCTTTTCGTGTGGTTGCATCCTTGGCTGTTCCGGCGATTCTCTTCAGGGCCTCGGCGCCTCGTCCGTCCGGTGCCTGGGACAGGGCAAAAACGGCTTCTTTCCGAACGTCCCGAACAGGGTCCTTATATGCAACCTTTTCCAGGCATTGAATAAGGTCAGTGGTTCTGGCCTTTTGGCCAATCCAGAAAACCGCCTTTTTCCGGACCTCGCTTGAGGCATCGTCCTGGGCTACATTCTTCAAGATATCAAACGCATCCCGGTGATCTTGCTGAGCCAGCCAAAAGGTTGCCTGGCATCGCAGATCCGTGTTACTCTCTTGGGTCACGTATCTCTGGAGGCATGGAATCACTCGGTTCTTCGTTTCATGCAGGGCCACGGCCGCCATCAAGGCCCTTTTGCACTGCTCCCATTGAGAACTCTCGTAGAGTTCATCCAGGAACGGAATGCTCTCTGTATCCTTCACTGTACCGAGCCACACAAGGGGTAGGGCCTTAAGGTCCACATAGCAATCCAGAGTGGACATATGCACTTTGTCGAAATCCGTTATGTTGGCATGAGGCGCTGGATAGCGAAACAGAATCGCCACCTCTTTTTGTACTTTCTGGCGTTGTATCTTGTCCGTTGAGTCTGGCTTCAGTGCCCTCTGCACCGCTGCCAGGATATCCCTTTCCCGGGCGACGTCAGGGCCCGCCCATCCTTTTCCCAGGAGAAGCTCGTTAAGGGTGGGCAGATCTCTGCTGTCCCGGCCCCGCCACCCAATATGCGAATCCTCATACATATATCTCTCTATACTGTATCCGATCCAATATCCGTTGGGGAACTGACTGTCTTTCACCGTTGACTTAGTCCACTCAAGGCGCTGGGTGAGGGACCGGTGTTCGGAAGGGACATGCAGTACTTCGTGAGCTCTGACATGTTTCCATGGGGCAGTCAGAGTCAGAGAGAACGAAATAAGCAATAGAGTATTCAAGTTTCGTTTTGCAGACTGTTTCATAAGACCATTCCTTTCATATCAAATGCGCCAGACCTATTTCATCTCATTGATGATTTCCAGCAAGGCCTCCTTGGCCCGAGGATCTTTGCTTTCGCCGAGCCAAAGAATTGCCTTTTTGCGAATCGTCTTGTCAGGATGGGACTTGGCCACGTTGATCAAGGCCGGGATGCCCATGTTCTGAGGTGCCTCGGCGAGGGCATAAAAGGCACGTTCCCGTACCTCCGGAGCAGGGTCCTTCTGTATAACGGTTTCCAGGCAGCGAATCGTCTCTTCGGATGTGGCCTTCTGACCGACCCAGAAAACCGCCTCTTTCCGTGTGTCTACATTCTTTGCTTTTTCTGCTATTCGTATTAGTGCCTTTATGCCTCTCCCATCACGGGCTTCTGATAGGGCGAAAACAGCCCTCTTTGCAACATCGGAGTTTGCCTCATTCAGGGCGATGGTCTCCAGGCACTGAATTGCCTCTTCGGTTTGGGTCTTATGACCAAGCCAGGAGATAGCCCTTTTCCGCATGTCTGCGTCCTTTGCCGTTTGTGCAATTCGTATAAGTGCCTTTACGCCTCTTTCGCCACGAACCTCAGACAGCGCAAACACGGCCTTCTCACGGACGTCCCGATGGGGATCGTTCAGAGTGATTGCCTCAAGAGACTTAATCGTTTCTTCAGATTGGGTCTTTTGACCGACCCAGAAAACGGCTTCTTTCCGTGTGTCCACATTCTTTGCTTTTTCTGCAATTCGTATGAGCGGCTTCACGCCTTTTCCGTCAGGGGCTTCAGAAAGTGCGAAAACAGCCTTCTTGGCAACATCGGAGTTTACCTCATTCAGGGCGATGCTCTCCAGGCACTTAATTGCCTCTTCGGATTGGGTCTTCTGACCCAGCCAGAAGATCGCTCTTTTCCGTGTGTCTATGTCCTTTGCAGTTTTTGCAACTTGTATGAGCGGCTTCAGACCTCTTCCCTCATGGGCTTCGGACAGTGCGAAAACAGCTTCCTTGGCAACATCGGAGTTTTTATCATTCAGGGCGATGGTCTCCAAGCACTGAATCACCTCTTCGGATCGGGTCTTATGACAAAGCCAGGAGATCGCCCTTTTTCGCATGTCTTTGTCCTTTGCCGTTTGTGCAATTCTTATGAGTGCCTTTACGCCTCTTTCGTCACGGGCTTCGGACAGGGCAAACACGGCCTTCTCACGGACGTCCCGGTGGGGATCCTTTAGTGCGATTGCCTCAAGAGACTTAATCGTTTCACCAGATTGGATCTTTTGACCGACCCAGAAAACCGCCTCTTCCCGTGTGTCTGCATTCTTTGCTGTTTCTGCAATTCGTATGAGTGGCTTTATGCCTATTCCTTCAGGAGCTTCGGACAATCCAAAAACAGCCTTCTTGGCAATATCGGAGTTTGCCTCATTCAGGGCGATGGTCTCCAGGCATTGAATTGCCTCTTCGGATTGGGTCTTCTGACTCAGCCATAAAACCGCATCTTTCCGTGTGTCTACATTCTTTGCTTTTTCTGCAATTCGTATGAGTGGTTTCACGCCTTTTCCATCATGGGCTTCAGACAGGCCGAACACCGCTTTTTTTCGGACATCACGATGGGGATCGTTCAGTGCGACGTGTTCCAAAAGTTGAATCATCTCGTCGGATGGTGCCCTCTGACCCAGCCAGAATATAGCCTTTTCGCGCATACGCCGATCGGGGTCCTCTTTGACAATCTCCGTCAGGCTCTGCACAGCTTTGGGTAACCGGAATTCACTCAAGGTAGAAATAATTTCTTCTCGCACAGCACGATGCTGCGTTCTTTTGTAAAGGCCGACCAAGGCATCGAGAGCCCTTTCATTACCGATATTCCTCAACGCACTGATAGCGGTCAAGGCGATTTCCCTGTCCGCTGAATCCTGCATGGTCCGGATGACGACTCCATACTCTTTCTTGCCCATGTCCGACAGTTTCTTACCGATGACGATGAGATTTCTTTTGGCATCATCGGCCCATTTGCTGTTGGGATAGGTCTTAATGAAATCCTCATAACACCGAAAGACCTCCTCGTATTCAATACCCTTCTTCTCCATCGCATAGCAGTGCCAGAAACGGGCATCGTCAACGTAGGAGCTACCTTTGAATTCCTGAACGAAGGCCTTGCACGCTTCAAGGGCCTTCTCCCATTTCTCTTCCAGGATGTAGTTGTATGCCTCCTGGTAACGCTGGGCCTCCTCACTGCTTGGATCGGCCTGCGCCTTTTGTCCCATAGTGAAAAGTAGACAACCAAGCAATAAAAGGCTGTATGCAAATCTTTTCTTCAGCATGATATACCTCCAGAATTATATCTGTGACGAATTCTTCGCTTTAGGTATTTCGTCTTGAAAGGCGTCTTGCATTCTTCTGGACATTTGCGATAAATCGATCCTGAACAAGATGCCCCGTTTGTTTACACCGCTTCTCAGCATTTCAACGGCCTCAAGGTCATATTCATCCTCCATATTGGCGATTTGTAGCAAGATGACCTCCAGATCACCAATAAGGTCTTGAAGTCGTCTCTCCGCCGGATCGCTGAGTTCAGACTTGAGGTAACTGGCTTCTTGGACCAGGGCCTCAGAGATCCGTCTCTGGTACGGGAGATTGAGGGTCATCGCATCATCGGTTTGAGGATCAAAATTGACCAAGGCCAGGAGCAGCACCTTGGATTTTTGCAGGCAGTGCTCCGTGCGTTCTTCAAGTGAGGCAAGCTGTTTACTGGCTTGAGGCGAAACCAAGACCGTAGAATCAGAAGCAGGCCTCGAAGGTGAGTCCTGAGTCCAGATCCATTTCCCAAAGAAGATGCCAACGGTCACTAAAGCCACAGCTGCAGCAAGGCCAAGGCCAGGCTTCCAACGCAACCATGACAGAGGCAAGGCAAGGCGATCCCAGGAGCTCCTGCCTTGCAGGTCCGATGCTACCCTATCCCAAAGTGGTTCAGGGCATGTTTCAGCGGCCTGCTTGATCGTTTCAATAATGCAGGTGTCCAGTCGTTTCTCGGCCACTATAGCCTGGCGTTCGTCTTCGCCGAGTTCTCTCTCAAACTCTTTCAGTTCGTCTCCATCAAGCTGCCCGTCTATATAAGCCATTCTTTTTAAGATATCGCCTCTATCCATCGTTACTCCCTTTCATTTCTTCAGAACGATCAGGGCTGTCAACGATAGCACGACAACCCAAGCCGTATTCTTTTGCATAGTCGGTCAACCATCTTCTGAGTTTAGCTCTACCCCGGGCCAAATGTGTCGTGACGGAGGTAACAGGAATGCCGACGATCTCGGCAATTTCACTATATGAATAGGCGCCCAATGACAACAGAAGCAAGCACGAACGTTCTATCGTTCGCAGTCTTGAGAGTGCCTGGAGTACTTCATCTGGGCACTCGTGCACAAGTCTTTCGGGATCTTCTATGATAGGGTTAGACGTTTTGCTCTGGTCTGCAAGCCACTGCGCATCTAACGCATCGATATCTGCAGACGCTTCGCGTTTCTCTCGATTTGCAATAAAACACTTGTTCACTAAGATTCTGTACATCCACGCTCTAAAATTGCTTTGAGGCCTAAAATTCCTTCGACTTTCATAGGCCGCTAAAACGGCTGATGAAAACACGTCTTCAACATCACTCTGATTCCAGACGTTTCTCTGGACGAAGGCGTAGAACTCGTGTCGGTATTTCTCAATCCGTTTCATGAACTCTGTGTCTTTCATCAACATCTCAATTGTGGCTCAAACATCTATATATTCAGGAGATATCGATAATTCTGTCAAAAAAATGTATCTTTTCTGCCAATTATAACACTCATATTTGACAGATCGAGTTGAATCAGGGCCAAACTCAAAAGTTCTTGACTAAAACACTCTGAACTCTCATTTAGTGAACACCTCTGTGTTCAATAACCAGTGGATTAAAGTGATTCAAAACAGCCTAAATCTTAAAAAATCTGCCATTGGTGTGTAACCTTTTCGGAATTTTCCCGTAAGTACAGAATACGTAGAAGACACTGAATTAAACTTGCCGAGAATGTGAAAGAAAATGGACAAAGAAAGAATGAATGACATCGGTAAGATTAGTCTGTGCATGGCGGTAGGAGATCTGTTATCAAATGGGAAATCTCAGCCTACAATACAGTTGGCGCAGATGGTTCAGAGCAGATTTAATTTAGATATGAAGTTTGTTTCTAAGAGAGAGCTACAAACGCGCGCAGTTGAACCGATGGATAACCTGTCGCACCCAGGTCGGCGTGCAACCACAGTGAGAGGCAATCTGCCTATTGTTCTGATCTATTTAAGTCAGGAGTTGGTTATGGTAGTCACTCGCTGACTTTAGTCCCAGACCTAATAGCCTCGCAGACAATCCCATTATTGCACTTCGCTTCTTGATAAGATTTACACAAACAATGTTACACTAACAACACATATCTGTCAATTGCGCTGCAGGGCTAGTAGCTTGAGACACTGCCATCCATATAGGGTTCCTGTCAAGTGAAAAAATATTTTCTCCGGACCGAAAAACTTCACGCCCATGAAATCC
>Ga0209427_10007742_pt1 | contig 12132 bp, 14 predicted proteins | sample DeeMarSWOR136_30_FD_187465 | JGI IMG/M metagenome (GOLD analysis project Ga0209427, IMG submission 187465) | Marine sediment microbial communities from White Oak River estuary, North Carolina - WOR-1-36_30 (SPAdes) (version 2) | ecosystem: Environmental > Aquatic > Marine > Intertidal zone >... | reverse complement strand
AGGACGCTGATGGGCATGATGAAGCCGACGCCGAGGCCGTTGATGAAGGAGTAGATGAGGAGGACCTTGAAGGAGGTTGACAGTGGAACATTCGAGGCGTTCCTAGCTGCCTCCAGCCTCATTTCTCTATGGAGCCCCTCAACCTTGGGCTCTTGTATTAAGGTCACAACCATGATTAGAGCCACTAGCGCTAGGACTGAGTCGACGAAGTAGGGTATTCTGTAGCTGTTTAGGAGGGATAGGCCAACAGAGAGGGCGTACCACTGGATGAATCCTCCGAAGACTGGGCCGATGTTCCTACCAACCATGCCCATCGCCATGACGAAGCCGCTCGCTTCACCTCTCTGGGTTGAGGGTACCGTGTCCATGAGGAGGGCCTCCGCTGAGAGCATTGCCGCTGACGAAACGGTGCCATCTAAGATACGTACAAGCATGAGCCAGTACCAGGAGGGTACAAGCCCGGTAAGGGTGCCAAAAATGATGTCCCCGATGAGTCCGAGGATCATTATCCTCTTCCTGCCGTGTTTGTCGGAGAGGGCGCCTATTCTGGGCGACATAATGGCTGAGGAGACCATGAAGCTACTGATGAAGAGGCCAAGGGAGGCGACGGAGGCGCCGAGGCCGATGACGTAGTTGGGGAAGTAGGACATAGGGAGGGCGAAAGCGATCGACTCGATGAGCTGAATGGCTCCGAGGACGATGACGCCCCTCGAATACAGCTTTGACCTCAGCATGTTCGATCCGAAATCTGCTAACTGACGCGAATATAAAACGATCTACAAGTATTGTATGAGTTGCGCACGCGCATAAGAATAATTTTTCCGCGCACGAAATCCAGTTATATCTTGGGATTAACGAATTAAATCATATGTAATCAATTTTTCTGTTTTCGCAAATTCGCGCGCGCGTCTATATTTTAAAAAATTTTTATATAAATTACTGATATAAAATTTTAATTATTGTTTTTATTCTTTTCTTGGATCGCTTTGATATATTCTAAAATTATTTGAGCCTGTCGATAACTAGCCACGTCTATCATTTTTCCCTCAAGTGAAACGGCGCCTTGTCCTTGAGCTTCCGCTTCTTTGAACGCTTTTATCACCTTCTGGGCATAAGTTATTTCTTCTTCAGTCGGAGTAAATGCATTATTAACAGCATCAATCTGATCTGGATGTATGAGGAGCTTCCCACGGAATCCAAGTTGTTTGACGAATTGTGTTTCCTTGACTAATCCATCTTTATCAGTTATATCGAACCAGGGAGTATCAATAGCCTGCAAATTGTTAGCCGTTGATACTAATGCTATTCTCGATCTTGCATAAAATATCTCTACTCCATCATCAGACTGATTTGTCCCCATGTCTCTTGTGAAATCCAATGCTCCGAAGCATACAGCAACGACACGCTCACTCGCTCTTATTATCTCATCCACATTGAGAACCCCCTTTGCCGTCTCGAGAAGTGGAATTATTGCTATATTTTTTTCAGGCAAATTCCTTTGTAACTCAAGTTCAGTTAACGCTTTATCTACTACTAAAATATCCTCCTTAGACTCGGACTTAGCTAGTATGATGCCATCAAGTCCTTCTTGAACGGCGTATTCCAAGTCCTCTTGTGTGAGGCCTGTCAACAGCGAGTTGACCCTGACATAGACAAATTTATTCCCAGATTTTATCAGTTGTATGCCTTCCTCGAGAAATACTCTTGCTGTTTCTTTCTCATCCATTGGGACTGCATCTTCTAGATCGATGATAATCGCGTCGGCTGATAATTCCCTGGCTTTCTGTATCATTCTCCAATTATTCCCAGGTGTGAATAGCATCGTTCGCAATAGTTGCACGACTATTCACCCTTTCAACAACCGAGCTATTGTAATAGCTATCTCCTCCGGCCTGTTTACTACATGGGCACCAGCTTCACGCAGGGCCGCAAACTTGCTTTGAGCAGTCCCTTTACCACCCTCAATGATAGCACTGGCATGAGAAAATCTCATACCGGATTTAGCCCACGCTCCGGCTATATACGCAACGACTGGCTTTTTTAATCCCTTTTCCATAATGACCTGTGCGGCATCTTCTTCAGCAACGGTACCTATCTCTCCAAACATAGCTACTGCATGGGTATCATCGTCTTCCTCGAATAAGGGCAGCATCTCTGCGAAGGGTGTGCCAACAATAGGTTCCGAGCCCATGCAAATACAGGTGCTCACTCCTAGACCAGCTAACTTGAGCGACCAAGGGAGAGTTGAGGACTGCCCTCCACTTCTTGAGACCACCCCTACATGACCTGGAGTGAATATCTCTTCTGCGAGCTCAGGAGTTCCTCCAAGCCATCCAGCAACAGCCTTCCCTGGACTTATTATCCCAATAGATCCTGGGCCGATTATTTTGCATTCATTGTTTCTAGCGTGGGTCACCATCTCAAGGATATCGTGAAGAGGCGTCCTCTCAGAAGGCGTGACAACTAATTTTACGCCTGCATCTATGGCTTCAAAAACTGCGTCTTTAACCATGGGGCCAGGCACGAAAGTCACGCTAGCGTCTATTGGGCCCTCCTTGTCCCATGCTTCTTTGACGGTATCGTACACAGGAACACCCCATACATCACCGCCGCCTCGACCTGGTGTGACTCCTGCGACGATATTTGTACCATAATTCCGCATGAATCTAGTCCTAGCACTTCCTTCACGGCCTGTGATTCCTTGAACTAGAACTCTGGTGTTCTTAAGCAATAGAATAGCCAAACCTGTCTCAGCCTCCATGAGACCTTTTGTACTCGTTCAACCCAGGGATGGGAGCTTCGATTCTGATCGTGTTAAAGCCCCTCAGCCTACATGCTTCTTCACACGCCAGACATTCGGTGCCTTCCCTCACCGCGTCAGCCCCTGTACGTAAGACGGGTAGACGATTTCTTATAGTTAATATGCCTCTGCTGTAAAGGCTGCAGGCTTTGACGCAAGCCTTAGTTTTACAGGCCTCACATTTGCTTTGATCGATCACAACTTTTATCGTTCTCTCGTTAAACTCGTACACCAAATCAAGCCCTCCTCTCTTTCAAGTAGTCGTCTATCAATGCTCTCATTCTACTCGCTACAAAATCGGTATCGTACACATGTTTTCTACCATATATCTCTAATCGAATGGGAAGATCAGACAGACCCTCTCTAAGTATCTTTAGGGATTCCTCTTCTTTGTTACCAGCGAGAACGAGCACAACGGGGAACCCCTTCTTATCGCTCAACTCTTCTCTCAAAGCTTTGACAATGCCATGAGCGTGATGCCATTGTTCCTGATTTGCGACACAAAAACCAGCAAGAAAGTAACCGACTACATTCCTCTGAGCCAAGATTACCTTTACTATTCTGTAAACTTTTGAGGCGGTCGGATTTCCACTCGTATCAGCATAGTCAGCTATCTTCAAACCTTGTCGTTCGAGCGCATCAACTCCTAGAATGGCTCCGCCTCCCCCAATACCATGATAGCCCACGAAGATACCATCAGCATCATCTGAAGATAGCTGAGCGAAGAAGCTGATTCCTCTATAGTCACCCGACTCGATTGCCCAGGCGATCTTCTCGAGTTCTGTCAAAGGCTGAGGGCTCTCCCGAGCTATTACTATTCCCAGTTCTGGATGGCGCTGAACAGAGGAATCATCCAATGTAAATCTGCAATCAGCAGCTACGAAGTCGCCATTTTTTGTGAGGACAAGGGGATTGATCTCCACTGCCCTAGCATCATACTCCCTGAAGAGAGCATACACGGTAGTGATGGTTTCCCCCAGCAACCTTAGGAGGACTGATTCTATCTTGAGGGTCTTCAGCATGTTATATACATTGTAAATCCTTAATCCTTGGAAGATGTCCACAGTTATTTTTGAGATTTTCTCAGGTGAACGTTTATTAACTTCCTCAATGTCGACGCCTCCCTCAGTACTAAAGATTACTACTGGGCTCCTGACCTCGAATGAGTCATCCACTATGATACCCACATAGAATTCCTTATCGATGTCGAGTTTTTCCTCGACCAAGACCTTCTCTATCTTGAATCCCTTGATTTCTGATCCTAGGAGCTGTTCAGCTGATTTTCGTGCTTCTTCTTTTGAATCAGCGAATTTGATTCCGCCCGCTTTTCCCCGACCAGTGGACCATACCTGAGCTTTGACAACGACTGGCCCTCCAAGTCCTTCTGCTATTTTTTCGACTTCTTCAGGTGTTTCAGCGACATTGCCTTTGGGTATTGAGATATTTTTCTTTTCAAGAAGTTGCTTGCTTTGATATTCGTATAATTTAACCATGAACGTCCCTACTTCTGTTATCATTCATATAGTAAAAAAAATTATTATCAATCAAGAGATTTAGCAAGACTATTTTCATATTCTCACATTTTTTGTTTCAATTCTGCAATGTTAACTTTAAATTCCTCATATAGAGAATCGTATAAATTGTTGCCATGGGAATCTATCGCTATTGTCAACGGCCCGAAATGTTCGACTCTAAGATACCATAAAGCCTCAGGCATGCCGAGATCTAACCAAAATACCTTTTCAACTCCAATTATTGATTGTGCAGCTAGGGCACCTGTGCCTCCAGGAAATGCCGCATAAACTGCTCCATGATTCATCATCGCTTCCGTCGTCCTCTGACCCATGCCACCTTTTCCTACAATCATAGGGATTTCAAATTGTTTAATGAAGTCGCTCTCATACAATTCCATACGACTGCTTGTGGTCGGCCCTGCGGAGATGATGTTCCATGTACCATCATCTTTTCGGGCTAATGGGCCGCAATGATACATTGGGAGACCCGTCAAGTTTATTGGTAATTTCTTCCCATCTTCAGCCCATTTGAGGGCACGATGGTGAGCTTCATCTCTTGCTGTAAAAACGTTACCTGACACGTAGACAATATCCCTGACTCTGAGTTTTCTCACATCGCTTTCTTTAAGGGGGGATGTGAACAGATATTCTACCATTCTTTAACCTCATGAGATACGAATTCAACACAACCGTTCGAATATATGTTTGCCTCAGATCTGCGGGCAGCCCAGCATTGGAAGACCACGGCAACTGGTAAAGATGCGGTATGAGTATGACCCAGCTCAATATTTACGGCGAGAGCTGTTGTTTTACCGCCTAAACCCATAGGGCCTATCCCTGTTTCATTCACAAGTCTAAGCAGTTCCGCCTCCAGATCGGCTATCTCAGGATGCTCGTTTCTCAAAGGCAGGGGACGTAAAGCTGCCTTTCGGCCCAGACGCATCACTCCATCTACTCCTAGACCCAAGCCCAAGCCAATTATCGTGGGGGGACAGTTCTTACCTCCAGCTTCCAGTACTGAATCCAATAGGAATTCCTTCACAGCCTTCATTCCTTGTCCTGGTGAGAGCATCCTTAACCTACTCATATTTTCACTGCCGAAACCCTTTGGAATTACTTCGATGTTCATTTTTGTACCTGGCTGAATACACCATTCTATGTATGGCACGTGTATTCCTGTATTGTCACTGGAATTGACTCTAGTTATCGGGTGAACAGCATTCGGCCTTAGCGGTATTTCACTCGTTGCTTTTTGGACTGATCTCTGAACAATCTTCTGTAATTTACTCTTCACGGGGAAGTCCTCGCCCAATGTTATATGGAACATCTGGATACCAGTGTCCTGACATATAGGAAGTCGCTTACTGCGCGCTATCTCGATGTTCTCTATCATCGACGTTAACTGAGCCTTGGCGATAAGATTCTGCTCTTTTTTAAGGGCTCCTCGAAGGGCATTTTCAACTCCAATGGGTAATTCAATTACGGCGAGTTCGAGAAGTTTTTTAGTGGCTCTCTCGACGACTTCACCAAGATCATTCGTATTCATAAGCTCGATTATTCAAATGTCATGTGTCTGATAAAATTATATATTGTATAAAGAATAGATGTAATTATTTATGTTGAAAATAAAAAAAGTAATCGCTACCGATGGACTTGGAGGATTTTGGAACGATGACAACGAAGCAATAAAAAGAGGAGCAAAACAGGACGGCTTCACATATAAAGGGAGTCCAGTGACCCCGGGCTTTAATTCGATCCGCCAACCCTCAAGAGCCGTCCCTATAATCCTGAAAATGAGTACTGGAGAGTTAGCATACGGGGATTGTACATGGGTCCAATATGGCGGGGAAAGGGCTGGAAGGGAGAAGCTGGTTCCCACAAAAGAGGTTTTATCACTCATTAATGAGGTTTTGGAGCCTTGGTTGCTTAATCGAGAGATCTACAATTTTCGATCAACTATGGCTGATATGGAGGAGCTAGATCTATCGAGAGCGATAAAATACGGTGTAAGCCAAGCTATACTAGATGCTGTAGCGAAAAGAAATAGGATCACCATGGCAGAGGTGCTGGCCAAAGAGTACGGGACGACTATAGAGAATGCTCCTCTGACGTTTTTTTGTCAGTGTGGAGATGATTTCTACTATTCAGTTGATAAAATGATATTAAGGAGGATACCCGTTCATCCTCATGCTCTGATTAACAGCGTACCTCGTCTAGAAAAGTTGTTTGAATATGTTAGCTGGATGAACACCAGGATCAGAGAACTTGTTCCTGACGAAGAATACGATCCTATTCTTCACTTTGATCTTTATGGTAACTTAGGAGTAGCATGTAACAATGATCTTGATAAAATAATTGAGTATCTAGTGAAGCTTGAAGATACTGCTGATCCTTATAGACTCCAAGTGGAGGACCCAGTATTTATGTCATCTAAGGAGGAGCAGATGACGATGATGAGCGAGATCAGAAAGAGACTGAAAAAAAGTGGATTGAAGCTAAAGCTTGTGGCTGATGAATGGGTCCCAACTATGGAAGATAAAATTGACTTCATAGAGGCTGAAGCCGCTGATATCTATCAGATCAAGCCACCAGATTTAGGAGCTGTAAATAAGAGCGTTGAGGCCATATTATTCTGTAAATCAAAAAACGTCCTACCTTATCTCGGGGGAAGTTGCGCAGAGACAGATAGATCGGCACAAGTCTCTGTACATATAGCCCTCGCCACAAGACCTCATCAAGTCCTAACAAAGCCTGGTATGGGAGTAGATGAAGGAGTATCGATAATGTACAACGAACTACAGAGAACACTAGCACTAATATTCGGTTAAAGAACTTTTATTGATCCTTATAAAATGACGATAGATACTATATACAAAAAGGATTACATATTTTTAGTAATTAATAATGGAATTTCTATTGTATTTAGGAAGTGGGAATCAATAAAAGTATGATATAATGTTATTATAAATTAACTAGTAATCTATTCGTAAAATTTCATATTAAAGAAAGCTAATAAATATCATCTTAAATATTTTCTATCTTCTATCTGATTATATTAAATGCCTTTACAAAAACATTTATACTAAGATGTAATGTTTATTATCGATTTAATATGTGGGATTATCTTATTAAAAATGGATTTGTAGTTGATGGCACTGGGGCACCGTGGTATAGGGCCGATGTGGCCATTGAAGGGGAGAAGATCACAGATATTAACACACGTCTCCCTGTAACAAAAGCAGATATCGTGCTTGATGCTAAGGGGATGGTTGTAGCCCCAGGCTTCATTGACATGCACAGCCACTCCGAGCTACCATTTATAGCTTATCCAACTGCAGATTCGATGGTACACCAAGGAGTCACGACTCAGTTCACCTGTCAGTGTGGGACAAGTGGTAGTGGACCCCTTCAAGGTGAGGCCTTGAAGTTAGTCAAGGAGAGAGCCAAGAAAGAGTGGAACGTAGACGTTGATTGGACCACTCTTACTGAGTATATGGAGAGGTTTGAGAGACAAGGATGTAGCATAAATGGAGCATTCCAGGTGGGTCATGGGACTGTACGCCTCTGTGTTATGGGTTGGGAGAACAGAGCTCCAACTAAGAGCGAACTCGAGGAAATGAAAACTCTTGTCGCTCAGGCTATGGAGGAGGGGGCCTTCGGTCTTTCAACAGGTCTGATGTATACACCTGGTAACTTCGCTGAGACAGAGGAGATAGTGGAGTTGGCAAAGGTGGTCGCAAAGTATGGGGGCATACACACAAGCCATAGAAGAAGAAGGGGATGGGTGAACGAGCCACGAGGTGGCAGAGACTTCATTGTCACTACAATAGACAGTGGTAGGTGGTCGATCCAAGAGGTCATTAGGATAGGTGAAGAAGGTGGAGTACCTACAACTTGGAGTCATGCGAAGGCCTGTGGAAGGGTGAACTGGGGTGAGGCACTGAGTGACTGGCTCAAAGACATAGATTTCGCTAGACGTAGGGGAGTGGATGTGGGAATTGATGTGTACCCTTGGATCTATAGAGGGGCCGGATTCTTCGGGTTCCCAAATTGGGCCGAGGAGGGGGGCATGGAGAAGCTTGTGGAACGCCTTAAGGATCCCGAGATAGGTAGGGATATCAGAAGTATTTGTAATCACTACATGGAAAGTTTGATAGCAGAAGAGTCGTGGGATGACAGTATAATATTGTATGCTGGTGAGGGAAATGATGACCTCATCGGTAAGAGTTACGCTGAAGCAGCAAAGATGAGGAATGTTGAGCCCATCGACCTCGTGATCCAATCGTACATAAACGGTGAACCGATTCGCAGCATAGGGCAAGCCATGTCCGAAGAAGACCTCAAGACCATTCTGAATCATCCTTTGACGATGGTGAGCACAGATGGGTCTGCTCTGCCTCTGAATTATCCGAGGATGGTTCACCCGAGGAATTTCGGTACATTTCCAAAGATACTCAGGAAGTATGTCCGTGAGGAACGTGTTTTGAGTCTTGAGGAGGCTGTGCGCAAGATGACCTCGGCTGGTGCAACAAAGCTCGGATTAATGGATCGGGGAATCCTTAGACCTGAATTCTATGCGGATATTACGGTATTCGACCCATTGAATGTGAGGGAGAGGGCTACATATTTCGAGCCAAAGCAGTTGCCTGAGGGATTTGAGTACGTCTTTGTCAACGGAGTCTTAACTATCGAACATGACGAGCATACAGGCGCTCTCGCAGGAAAAGCACTAAAACATAAATCATCAGAGCATTAAAACAACATATTTTTTTATAACTTTTAAATTAGCATGATTTTTCTATACAATTATAATATTATGGAACGCGCGTATAAACTTGAGGTAAAATACCTGTTTATATCGATCCAACACGAAACCTATGTTAAATTAATTCAACGATTTTAATGTAGTCCATTCCACCAGCACTTGTAAGACGTGTGTCTACTGAAGTTCCAGAAGACAAAGTGCCAAACTGGCTTTCAGCCGCGAGCGGAGTAACGTTAAGTATTAATCGCATGCACGCGAATCGAGAACTTATAAAAATGGTTTATATAATGAGATTGGATTTATGAAGCGATCGTAGAAGTTAAATAATCTATAAATTTATTTTTAATTATGACTATTCATAATAATATTTTAGAGTTGATAGGTAATACACCGATGATGTATTTAGATAGGTTTGCATCAAACACGAGGGGAAGAGTTGCTGCAAAACTTGAGATGTTCAATCCTAGCTCAATTAAGGATCGACCTGTATTATATATGATTCAAGAGGCTGAAAGAAGAGGAGAAATAATCCCAGGACGTTCAACAATAATCGCGCGCGCGCGAAAAACTATCATGCATTAATTTGTATGCCTGAACACATGAGCGAAGAACGCAAGAGAATATTACGTACATTGGGAGCAGAATTGGTTTTAACTCCAAAAGAACAACATACTAGAGGAGCAAGAGCAAAGGCAATATAACTATCTAAAGAGATAGCGGATTCCTATTATCTTTGTCAACATGATAATCCTGATAACGTTCGCGCACATACTGAAACGACGGCCGAGGAAATTTGGCGTCAGACAGATGGGGAAGTGGACGTATTTATTGCGGCCTTGGGCACTACGGGAACCATCAGAGGAGTTGCTGAAAGACTCAAGGAATTAAAACCCAGCATTCAATTTGTAGGTATAGAGCCTAAAGAAGCCCCTATGATTTCACAGGGCGTCTGGTCTTCTCATCGTTTAGCAGGAACAAGCCCAGGTTTTATCCCCAAGCTATTACGAAGAGAACTGATCGATGAGATAATCAAAGTCAGCGTAGAAGAAGCATATTCTGTCTATCGCGAGATAGAGCTAAAAGAGGGATTATTGGTTGGAATTACCTCCGGGGCTTGCGCTTATGCTGCCAGGAAAATATCTGAACGCCCTGAGAGCATTGGTAAGCTGATTATCTGTGTTTTCGCCGACTCGGGTGAAAGGTATTTGACAGTCGAAAATATGTGGTAAAAATTTTTTTAACGCACGAAAAGTGTTTGAACATGCTCGCGCGACTATAACAAAATTTTTCTATTTAGTAGAGTTATTACTTGGAGAATCTTATTGTCAAAATTTAGTCATCCTGATGATATTCGGGCATTGGAGCTACATAATAGCTCTATTATCGTAGACGCACACTCGGACATACCATTTGATCTCGTTAGGCGACCAAGATCTCATGAGTCTCCGATGAAACAACGCCACATCCCAAATCTTAGAACAGGAGGTGTAGATGTAGTGGTTTGTGCACTGACCTGGGATGGGAGAGTTTATTTGGGAGAATTATTGAGAGCGCTTAAAGCATTAAACGTCGTTAACGCTGAAGTTGAAAGAAATGCTGACGATCTAGTTGTCGCAAGAAACACCTCAGAAATACGCAAAGCCAAGGAAGACGGGAAGATATCGTTAATACTTGGATTTGAGGGAGGCAAGCCGCTTGAGGGAGAGCTGACTCTACTAAAAACATTCTACGACCTGGGCGTTAGATATTTAGGTTTAACCTGGAACCATAGGAATCAACTAGCCGACGGGGTAGGAGAACCTACCAATTCGGGCCTCTCAAATTTTGGTAAAGAGGTCGTATTGGAGGCCAATAGATTAGGCGTATTGCTTGATGTGAGTCACATATCAGAAAAGGGATTCTGGGATGTGATTGAACTTTCTAAGGAACCCGTGATGGCGTCGCACTCGAATTCAAAGACACTGTGTAATGATCCAAGAAATCTTACGGATGATCAGATTAAGGCTCTATGTGAGAAGGGGGGAGTAATTGGAGTCAATTTTGTTTCAAAATTTCTACAGTCTACCAGCCCTAGGAGAGCAACTCTGGATGATGTTTTAGACCACATCGATTATATCGCTGATCTAGTAGGGGTAGAACATGTGGGTTTAGGTCCAGATTTTATGGATTATTCATCGGATTTAAGGGACCAGATCTCCAAGGTTAAAAATTATGTTTTTAATGATGAATGGAGTGAAGTATTAGGCGGTTCACCTTCAGATACTGAAACATATCCGGAAAACTTGGAAAGCATAACAAAGCTACCAAATCTTACATGCGGTTTGATTGAAAGAAGTTATTCGGATAATGAAATAAAAAAAATCCTAGGGAGAAATTTTCTCCGTCTTTTCAAAAAAATTCAAAATTAATATTATTAAAAGGGAGAGTATTTTGCGCACTTGCTTGTTTAGAAATTCGTAGAATGTGAAATATCTCATGATTTTTTAGTGCTGGAAAACTCGCGCGAACGATGGAGACATGATCGTCAGAAAGCAGGTCTAGAAGATGTCTATGTACAGGAAAATGTTTATCGCGGCGAGCAGTGGAGTATTCTTGAGAAGTTCAGAGGCATCTACGGGAACAGTGACTCTGAGATCGTGAAATACGTTGCTATGAGTTATCTGTCTGAGAAGACGTTCGTGAAGCAGGAGATTGAGAAGGATTAGAGCCGCACGAAACTAGAAGATGTCTAACTATTGTCACTTTCTTCCTTCTCTGTTCGATAATACTCGGAGACAAATTCGCTGTATAGTTTGTGCATGTCTCGTGCATGGCTCCAGGTGAATTCAGGATAACTCGGCCTTCCACGTCTTGTCGTGTAGAGACGGTTCAAGAAGCGGAGGACGATCTCCGCGCTCTCCTGGTCCTCCTCCGATTCCAGTAACTGTTCCAACCGCAGTAGGAGGCCTCTGAAAACCTGCTCGAACTCATCTTCATAAATGCGGTGTCTTTTCTCAGACATTGGTACCAATAACCATTGCTTCCAAGACAACTATAAAATCATCCATTTATGG
>Ga0209427_10007740_pt1 | contig 12133 bp, 8 predicted proteins | sample DeeMarSWOR136_30_FD_187465 | JGI IMG/M metagenome (GOLD analysis project Ga0209427, IMG submission 187465) | Marine sediment microbial communities from White Oak River estuary, North Carolina - WOR-1-36_30 (SPAdes) (version 2) | ecosystem: Environmental > Aquatic > Marine > Intertidal zone >... | reverse complement strand
CCCTATTGAAAAAAAACCCCTTTTTCATTTTCTGCCGCAAAGCAAAGCTTACTCAATCGGAACAGCTGGTTGTAATTTAAGATGTAAATTTTGCCAGAACTGGATGATAAGCCAGGCCTTGCCTAGAGATGTCCCTTATATTGATTTGCCTCCTGAAAAAATTATTGAAGAAGCGCTTGCAAACAATTGTAAATCAATTGCTTATACCTATACAGAGCCAGTTATTTTTTATGAATATGTTCTTGATACAGCCAAATTAGCTAGAAAAAAAGGGATAAAGAATATTTGTGTTACAAATGGGTTTATCAACCAAGAGCCATTAAAAGAGCTGTATAAATACATTGATGCAGCAAATATTGACTTAAAAGGGTTTACTGATAAATATTATAAGGAAGTTACAGGAGCTTGGCTACAGCCTGTTTTAGACACCATCAAAACAGTTCATAAGATGGGTGTTTGGTTAGAATTAACTAATTTAATTGTTCCAACATTAAATGATGATACAAAAACCATTAAAAAAATGTGTGAATGGATAAAGAAAATAAGCCCAGACATACCTTTACATTTTTCCAGATTCTTTCCAGACTATAAACTGAGGAATTTATATCCAACACCTGAAGTAACCTTAATCAAAGCAGGCAACACAGCAAAAGAAGCTGGTTTAAACTATGTTTATATTGGAAATATAATGCTTCCAGAATTGGGAAATACCTATTGTCCAAAGTGTAAAGAACTGGTTATTGAAAGAAGCTGGTTTGAAGTTACAAAAAACAAATTAAAAAACAGTAAATGCAGCTGTGGAGAAAAAATAGCTGGTGTTTGGAAATAGATGGTAGGGAGGGTTAATGCACAAATTAATTTTGTGTTTCCTAGTACTCTTTTTTCTAGATTTTGTATCTGCCGCTGTCATAAATGAGGTGATGTACAACCCAGAGGGAAATGATAATAATCTTGAATATGTTGAGATATTTTCTGATCCAATAATTAATTTAACAGGATACACTATAGAAGATGCTGCATCAAGCGATGCTCTGCAATTATTAAATTATTATGATAGTTCATATGTTTTAATTGTCGAAGAAGGATTTAACTATACTGGAATAAATGCTTCTGTATATTCAGCAGGCGCTGCTATAGGAAATAATCTGAACAATGATGAAGATTTTATTATAATTAAAGACACAAATAACACAATAATAGATGTTATGCATTATTATTCTGAATGGGGTGCTTATGATAATGGAAATTCTTTATGCAGAATTAATAATATTTGGCAGGAATGCAGTCCTACGCCAGGATTAGACAACAGCCATTCAATTCAAACTAATAATTGTGATTGGACTATTTCAGTTATATTAAATGGAACAGTATTTGAAGATCCTGAATTTCAGATAAGGGTTTTAAAATTAAATGGAGAAGGAAAAGCAAATTTAACAATAGATAAGTGGATAGAAGATTCAAGAGGCAATATCGAGAAAACATATTCTCCCTGGAATGCAAGCGATGTTTTGAATTATAAAACCTCTAATAAATATTCTCCTGCTTTAGCAAAAGGAGATGCTTATTTTATCAAAGCAAATATCTCGCAAGTAAATTGCCAAGATACCAATCTGTCTAATAATTTTGTTTCTGCGATGATTTTTATAGTAAGCGAAGAGCAAAGCACAAACCCAAACTCTTCTATTAAAATATTAGATGTAAATCCTTCTTCTGCTGAATTTGGAGATATTGTTAAAGTTAATATTAATGTTTATAGGGGTGACACTCTGAAATATGCAGTTTATTCCTATATAGAGAACGAAGATGGGGATGAAGTAAGCGAAAAAAGTACAATGCATTTTAAGAATAAATTTACTAATTATACATTGACTGTTCCTATCCAAACAAAGTGCGACGAAGATTTTGAAGATGGTAAACACTTTGTTGTTGTCGAAGGTCTTGATAATAAAACAACAGCTGAATTAGATATAGAGGGAATAAATGATGACTTATGCAAAGTAATAATAAGTGAGGATGATGAAGAAGACAGCAGCGGAGTAATTAGAAGAAGAGGTTATAGTTATGAATTAATTTCCTTCCCTATAGAAATTAATCTCAACAAAGACTTCAAATCTGTTGTTAAAATTGGTAATTCTGCTGATGAAAGCATTTCTTTTGATGTCTGGAGTTATGTATATAGGGGGAGCAAATGTTATAGTGGAGAAAGAGAAGACAACATACAAACAATCTTAGTTTCTCCAGAAAATTCTAAAGATGTTGAATTAGTAAACAGAGTTATAGAAGCAGGTCCAGGAGACTATAAATTCAAAATAAAAATTAAGCATGAAGATTTTATTAATCCAAAAGAAATTACCCAAGATATAAGATTAATTGAATCAGAAGAGGTTACAGAACAAGATTTTGTTGAAAATCAGACAGTTATAATAAGAACAAGAGAACCAAAAATTGTTTATGAATCCTCTTCTTACAAAGCTAAGAATAAAACAGTTTATTTCTTAATGTCAGCATTAGCAATTTTAACCCTAATATTGCTTTGGAAGAAATAATTATATATCATTAAATATATCCTATTGATATGAAAGAAAAACTAGTCAGGGATAAAATCCCAGAAATAATCAAAAAACAAGGCAAAAATCCTATAACAAGAATAGCAAGTGATGAAGAATATCTGAAAGAACTAGTAAAAAAACTTCAGGAAGAAGTTGATGAATTCAAAGAAAAACATAATATCGAAGAATTAGCAGACATAATTGAAGTTATCTATGCTCTTTCTGAATTCTATGGAGTATCAGTAGAAGACCTGCATAAACTACAAGAAGCAAAAGCAGAAAAAAGAGGAAAATTCAAGAAAAGAATTATTTGGCAACAAGAATAACGATATATTTTTATAATCATTAATTCTAGAATTAATAAAAGAGGGAAATAATGGAAAATTTCTATGCTCAAACAGCTGAAAAAGTAATAGAAGCCTTAAAAACCTCTGCAGATAAGGGTTTAACTTCAAAAGAAGCTAAAATAAGATTAGAAAGGCACGGTTATAATGAATTAAAAAAAGAAAAAGGAGTTACAGCTTTAACAATCTTCATAAATCAATTCAAAAACGCCTTGATTGTATTGCTTCTTTTCGCAGCAATTCTATCTTTATTCCTTAAAGAATTTCTAGATTCAGCAGCAATGTTCGGAATAATTGCCTTAAATGCAGTTTTAGGGTTTATCCAGGAGTATAGAGCAGAAAAAGCAGTAGAAGAACTGCAAAAAATATCAGCACCAACAGCAAAAGTGTTAAGAGATGGAAAAGCAGTTAAAATTCCGGCAAAAGAATTAGTTCCAGGAGATGTTCTGTTATTAGAAGCAGGAGACATCATACCTGCAGACTCAAGAATACTTGAAGCAAGTTCTTTACAAATAGATGAAGCTTCTTTAACAGGAGAGTCTGTTCCTTCAAAAAAAATAACAGGGCCCTTTAAAGAAGGAACTTCTGTTTCAGACCAGGAAAACATGGCCTTCATGAGTACAATAGTAACTTATGGAAAAGGAAAAAGTGTTGTTACAAACACAGGAATGCACACAGAATTAGGAAAAATTGCAACTTCTATTCAGACAACAAAAGAAGTTAAAACACCTTTGCAAAAAAAATTCGCACAAATGGCAAAACAAATTGGTATGGCAGTTATTGCTTTGATTATTGTTATATTCACAGTAGGGTTGTTGCAGGGAGAAGCTACATTAGCTAATATGTTCTTATTTGCATTAAGCCTTACAGTTGCAGCAGTTCCAAATTCTCTTCCTGTTATTGTTACAGTGGGCCTTTCTCTAGGTACAAAAAGACTCGCAAAAAACAATATGTTAATAAAAAAACTTCCTGCAGCAGAAAGCCTTGGCTCTGTAACAATGATATGCTCTGATAAAACAGGAACATTAACAAAAAACCAAATGACTATAACAGAAATATATACAGATCATCAAACCATAGAAGTCTCTGGATCAGGTTATAAGCCAAAAGGAAATTTTAGCATCAACAATAAACAGATCAATCCAAAGAAATTAGAGCTTTTATTAAGAATTGGTTATCTCTGTAATAATGCTAAATTAGAGGAAAAACATGGAAGATATTCAATTATTGGAGATCCTACTGAAGGCTCTTTGATAGTTCTTGGCAAAAAAGGAGAACTTAGTGAAGCAGGTTTAAAAAAACATTTTTCATTTATTGAAGAGCTTCCTTTTGATTCTGATAGAAAAAGAATGACAGTAATCTACAAAAATAAACAAAACAATAAGGTTGAAGCTTATGCAAAAGGAGCGCCTGACTTGCTTATAGAAAAATGTGATAGGATACTAGAGCATGGTAAAGTAAGATTCCTGAGCAGAAAAGACAAAAAACAAATTCTTGAAATGAACAAAATATTTGCTGAAAAAGCATTAAGAGTTCTTGGCTTAGCTTACAGAGAGCTTCCAAAAACAACTAAAAAATATACGTTAAATAATGTTGAGAAAAATCTGACATTTATAGGGTTAGTTGGAATGATTGATCCTCCAAGAGAAGAAGTCAAAAAAGCAGTAGAAGAAACAAAACAAGCAGGGATAGAGGTTATGGTAATAACAGGAGACCATGCTATAACAACAAAAGCAGTTGCTCAGCAAATTGGCTTGTTCAAAAAAGGAGACATAATTCTGACAGGAGATCAGGTTGAAAAAATGAGTGATAAAGAATTAGAAGAAAAAATAGAAAAAGTCAGGATTATAGCAAGAGCATTGCCGATTCAAAAATCTCGTGTAGTAGATGCTTTAAAGAAAAAAGGGCATCAGGTTGCAATGACAGGGGATGGAGTTAATGATGCTCCTGCCCTTAAAAAAGCAGATATAGGCATTGCTATGGGAATTACAGGAACAGATGTTGCAAAAGAAGTTTCAAAAGGAATTCTTGTTGATGATAATTTTGCTTCTATAGTTAATGCAATTAGTGAAGGAAGGAATATCTATGATAAGATGATTAAGTCAGTAAGATACCTTTTAAGCTGTAACGCAGGAGAAATAGTTTCTGTTTTTACAGCAATAATGCTAAGATTTCCATTACCAATGATTCCTTTGCAGATTTTGTTAATGAATTTATTAACAGACGATTTCCCAGCATTAGGCTTAGGAGCAGAGCCCTCTGAAGAAGGGGTTATGAAAAGACCCCCAAGAGATCCAAAACAAAAGCCAATAACAAAAAACATGCTAATCCTTATTGTTATATTTGGCCTGATAATGGGTTTGGGAACTTTTTTTATGTTTACAAGATATTCTGATGGCAATCTTACTAAAGCCCAGACAGTTGCTTTCACTACATTAGTTGCATTTGAGATGTTTGCTGTTATTAGCAGCAGATCCTTATATCACTCTTGGAAAAAACTTAATCCATTAACAAACCCCTGGTTAATAGGAGCAGTTGTATTATCTATATTAATTCAAATAATAATTATTTACTGGGCTCCGATGCAGCCAATATTTGGTACTTTCCCGTTAGCAGCATTTGACTGGCTTAAAATAGCAGGAATAGCTTTTATAGGCTTTGTTGTAATGGAATCAAGCAAGTTCTTTCTTAAGATTAAGAGCTTTAAATAGTTTAAGAAAACTTTTTAAATACCCTTAGATTGGAAAATAATATGGTCAATATAAACCAGAAATTAGAAGAAGGCTATATTCAAGGCAGATTTATATTAGAATTGGTTGGAAAACCAAGAGAGCACATAGTTAAAACAATGTCTCTTATTCTAAACAAAATAAAAGAAAATAAAGATATAGATGTTATTAGTCAGGATTTAGCAGAAGCAAAAGAACTTGAAAAACAAAAAGGATTTTTTTCCATCTTTGCAGAACTTGACTTATTATTAAAAAACTGGTCAGTATTAGTGGGGTTTTGTTTTGATTATATGCCTAGTTCTGTTGAAATAGTTGCACCAGAAGAAATGAAATTAAAGATTAATGATATTAATAATTTCTTAAATGATCTGCAGGCAAAGTTACATCGTTTAGACGGGGCAGTTAAACAACTGAGTATGGAAAACCAATTCTTAAAAAAGAACACATATATTCTTCTTAAAAATATGGTCACGCTTATCTTATTAAAAGCAAACTTAACCTGCGAAGAAATATCAAAGGCAACAGGTTTTAAGAAAGAAGACCTGCAAATCTTTTTAGATGGACTGCTTAAAGAAGGATATTTAAAAAAAGAAGAAGGTAAATATTCATTAGCTAAAAAATGAATGAAAAAAACAAAGTAGAAGCATTGTTGTTTGCATCTGGAAGAAAGATGAATATAGAAGAGATTAGCAAACTTAGCGGCATAAGAAACCATGAAAAAATAAAACAAGCCCTTGATGAATTAAAAAAAGAATACGAAACAAGGGGATCTTCAGTAATGCTGTTTGAAGAAAATGATGGCTGGAAACTCAACGTTAAAGAACATTATCTCTCAACAGTTCAAAAAATAGTAACAAAAACAGAGCTTGACAAGCCTTTAATGGAAACACTAGCTGTTGTTGCATGGAAATATCCTGTTCTGCAGGCAACTGTTGTTAAGATCAGGCACAATAAAGCCTATGATCATTTAAAACAATTAGAAGAAATGGGTTTTATCAACAGAACCAAATACGGAAGGACAAGAAGAATAACCTTAACAGATAAATTCTTTGATTATTTTGCATTGCCTGGTAAAGAGCAGGCGCAGGAAGCATTCAAAGGAAAAGTTCCTGAAGACGTTAAAAAAAGTGTAGAAAAAATAGAAAAAGAGATTGAAGAAAGCGAAAGAAAAGCAGAAGAGATAAGGCAAAAGTTAGAAACAGCAAAAAAAGCAGCTGAAGAAGAAAAAAAGAAAGAAGAAAACATCGGAAAAGAGCTTGATAAAATGAATGAAGAGGAGTTAAAAGGGCCAAAACCACGCCCGCCAAAACCAGTTTTTAAAGAAACTAATACAGAAATAAAAAAAGAATTAAATCAGGAACAAAAACAAGAAGATAAAGAAATTCAAGAAATTAAAAAAGAAGAAAAAGAATTAGAACAGGAAGAAAAAAAGGATTTCTATTCTGGTGAACAATAAATGTTTTTATTGCAGTGCCCTAAATGCAAGAACAGAATGAAATATCAAAGCGCTGATATTTATTTAGCAAAAAAAGTCAAAAAATGTGTTTATTGTGGGAGAACTTTTAAAATCAAAGATAATATTGTTAAAAAAATTTAGCTTCTTCTAGCCTTCTTCATACTTTCTCTGCAAACCCTGACAATTGCTTTACTTTTTTCAACCTGTTCTTTCAAAAGCTTCTCATCAAGTCTTTGTCTCATTCGTGCGTGTCTGCTGTCATAAGCAGCCTGGTTATCTAACAATAAAGCTTCAGACCATCCATGTATTTCACGATCAAAATCAAGATCATCAGCTCTAAGTTGAGGATTATCAAATGGAGCTGCCATTGCTCTTTCTAACGCTTCTCCTTCTTCTGCATTAAATAAACGGTCTACTAAACATAACAAAGAAGTATACATTGGTGTTGTTGCTTTACAATCTTCAAAAATATTTCTTCCACTTTCTGCAGCATCTACAGCCCATTGGATTGGTGAAAAATCAGAATTTGGACTAACAGCCAAAATCTTTCCAAACTGTCTCATTACTTCATCACTTAAAATTGGTTCTAACTTTCCACTGCCAAATAATCTTTTTTTTGCAGCTAAAACTCTATCTCTATATTGTTTTCTTCTACCACTTACAATCATACTATAAAGTTCACTTTCTACAGCAATAGCATGTCTAACAATACTTTTTCCATACTCACTTCCAAATTGTATCCCTCTGTAAATATGGTTTTCTTTGCTTGCTGCTCTCATTGCTAAAGCAAATTTCATAACATCAAAAGCACTGCTATAAGTTTCATTTAAAAAAGGAAAACAGCCAACTTTAGCAAAAGCGCTTGCAATAGACAAAAAAATTCTAGAAGTATTAATTTGAGTATTTGCAACTCTTGTATCATGCTCATCAACACTTTCAAATTCTTCAATATGCTCAGACATATCTCCATAAAATGCCGTTGCTCTTTTATAAGCGCCATCACTTGAATTATGTCTTATTATTCCAAGAATCTCTTTAGAAGTATTCTCTTTAGTTACAGAAGGATCGCACATTGTATGTATTGTTACTAATTCTAATCCACAGCCAGGATTCTTACCAACATATTCATCAAATGCCTGTGCTTCAGGAGTTTTTCTGCTTGTCTGGCCTGAAATAATAGCTCCCTTTTTGCAATAAGGTAAAAACCTTAACATATTTTCATAAACTTTTTCAGTTGGCACACAAAAAATAACAAAATCAGCATCTTTTACAGCTTCTTGTTCATTATCAGCTTTTTTATAATTTCTTACTCCTGGAAGAATCTTCCCAATTTCTTCAGCAGATTTACTAGAACTTATATAAACTGTTTCTACCTTAGGAGCAAGTTCTTTAGCGCAATATTGCCCCATTATTCCTAAACCAACTATCACTAATTTCATTATTACTAAAAAGTAGTCAATTAATATATAAATATTACGCTTTTTTTAAAGACACAATCTTAAAATCCTAAAACCCTTGAATTCTGGGGTTTCAGGGCTTATAAACGCATTTTATAAGCAAAACCTTTATAAACTAACAATATTTCTTATTATATATAATTTCTCGACTCAAAATGGAAGAAAAAAAAGAAAACACAGAGAAAATAATACCTCAAATAATAGAACAAGAAATGAAATCTTCTTATTTAGATTATTCCATGTCAGTTATTGTCGGAAGAGCCTTGCCAGATGTAAGGGATGGATTAAAACCAGTTCACAGAAGAATTCTTTATGCGATGTATAAGATGGGTATGTTTCATAATAAACCTTTCAAAAAATCTGCTAGAATCGTAGGAGAAGTTCTTGGTAAATTTCATCCACATGGCGATGTGGCTGTATACGATTCCTTAGTCAGGATGGTTCAAGATTTTAGCTTAAGATATCCTCTAATCAAAGGACAAGGTAATTTTGGTTCTGTTGATGGAGATAGTGCAGCTGCTATGAGATATACTGAAGCAAAATTAAGTAAATTAGCAGAAGATATGCTTCAAGATATTGAAAAGAAAACAGTAAAATTTGTTCCTAATTTTGATGGAAGTCTAAAAGAGCCTTTGTTTCTGCCGTCTAAATTGCCAAACCTGTTAATTAATGGCAGTTCTGGAATTGCAGTTGGTATGGCAACCAATATCCCGCCGCATAATATAAAAGAAGTTTCTGATTCTATTATCTATTTGATTGATAACCCTGACTGTCCTGTTAATGAACTAATGCAGTTTGTCAAAGGACCTGATTTTCCTACAGCTGGTATTATATCTGGAAAAAGCGGAATAAAGAACGCTTATGCAACTGGCAAAGGAAGGGTTATTGTTAAAGCAAGACACCACATTGAAGAAGGAAAAACGACAAAGAGAATAATTGTTTCTGAAATCCCATATATGGTGAACAAATCTCAGTTATTAGACGAAATAGCTACTCTTGTCAACAACAAAAAAATAAAAGGAATCTCTGATTTAAGAGATGAGTCTGATAGAAAAGGAATGAGAATTGTTATTTCTTTGAAAAAAGAAGCGAACCCTGATATTGTTATGAACCAATTGCTGAAACATACAAGACTTAAGGTTACTTTTGGAGTTATTATGCTTGCATTAGTCAATGGTCAGCCAAAAATTCTGAACCTCAAAGAATTAATACAAAATTACATTGATTATAGAAGAAAAGTTGTAAGAAAAAGAACAGAGTTTGATTTAGCAAAAGCTGAGGATAGATCCCATATTTTACACGGTTTATTAATTGCTTTGCAGAATATTAATGAAACAGTTAAAATGGTTAAAGAAAGTGACTCTGCTGAAGAAGCCAAAAAAATTCTTATTTCTAAATTAAAGATAACTGAAAAACAAGCATTAGCAATTTTAGATATGAAGCTGCAAAGGCTTACTGGATTGGAACAAGACAAGATTAAAAATGAAAACAAGGAATTATTAGATTTGATCAAACAATTAAAAATAATACTAGCTGATGAAAATGAGATTCTTAAAATTATCAAAAAAGAACTAGATGATTTAAAAAATAAATACGGAGATGAAAGAAAAACAGAAATTGTTGAAGAAGAGGAAGAAGAAATAACCGCTGAAGAATTAATAGCCCCAGAAGATATGGTTATTACTATTACTCATTCTGGTTATATTAAAAGACAGGCATTAGGAACATATAGGCAGCAAAAAAGAGGAGGAAGAGGAGTTATAGCTGCTGGAACTAGGGATGAAGATTTTGTAGAGGATTTATTTATTGCAAATACACACGATTATATTTTATTTTTTACAAATGAAGGAAAAGTCCATTGGTTAAAGGTTTATGAAATTCCTGAAGGAACAAGACAAGCAAAAGGTAAAGCCATAGTTAATTTATTAAAGTTAGATGAAAAAGAAAAAATAACTGCTTTTGTTCCTGTTAAAAAATTTGAAGGCTTCTTAGCTATGGTGACAAAAAAAGGAACAGTCAAAAAAACAGCTTTAGAACACTTCTCAAACCCTAGAAGAGGAGGAATTGTTGCATTAAATCTGGATGAGAATGATAAATTAGTAGATGTTATTTTAACTGATGGAAGCAAGCAGTTGATTATTGCAACAAAGAACGGACAGGCTGTAAGGTTTAATGAAAAAGATATAAGGCCTATGGGAAGAACCGCAAAAGGAGTTAGAGGAATCAGATTGAAAGATCAAGATGAAGTTATTGGGATGGTTTTAGCCGAAGATGAAAAAACATTATTAACAATTACTGAAAATGGATATGGCAAAAGAACAAAAATCAGTGAATATAGGCTGATAAGCAGAGGAGGAAGCGGAGTTAAAAACATAATCTGTTCTGAAAGAAATGGAAAAGTTGTAGCCATTAAGAATGTAATTGATTCTGATGAATTAATGTTAATAAGCCAGCATGGAATAATGATAAGAGTTCCAGCAAAAGACATCTCTGTAATCGGCAGAGCAACCCAGGGAGTCAGATTAATGAAACTGGGAGAAAAAGACAAAGTAGTTGCAGCTGCAAAGATCGTTAAAGAAGAGTAAAGTTTTTTATAAGTAACCTATTTTCTATTTCTTATGAAACAAGCATATATCTGCAGCGCTTTAATTGTAAAAGACAATAAATATTTATTAGTCAAAGCTAAAGTAGGAGCTCCAAAAGGATTGTGGAATAATCCCGGCGGACATAAAGAAGAAGGTGAAAGTGATGAAGAAACAGTTAAAAGAGAGCTTCTTGAAGAAACAAATCTTAAAATAAAAATAGGAAAATTAATTGGTATATACACTTGGCAAAAAAATGAAGAAGAACTTATCATAAAAAAAGTCTACGAAGCAAAGATCATCAGTGGAGAATTATCTTTTCCAGAAGATGAAATTGAAGAAGTCAAATGGTTTTCTAAAGATGAGATAACAAACAAAAATTTGTTTACATTCGGAGCAGTTAAGTCTATAGAAGATTATGAAAAAGACAATTTTAATCAAAAATATACTTCAAATAAGGTGCCTTGATTATGAAAGCTTTGGCTATTAGTTACAAAGGAATAGAAGATATTACCGCAGAAGAAATCCAGGAATTAATAAAAGCAAAAACAGAAATAAAAGAAAGCTGTGTTATCTTTGATGCAAAAAAAATAGAAGATCTAGCTTTGATTTGTTATAAAGCACAATCAGTTAATAGAATCCTGATACTATTAGATCAATTTAAAATCTTAAAACCAGAAGATCTTAAAAAAATCTCTAAAATAGATTTTTCTGAATGGCTAAAAAACAAGACATTTGCAGCAAGATGTGAAATCATTAAAAACAACCTAAGTAAACCAGAAGTTGAAAAAATAACAGGAGATAATATACAGGCAAAAGTCAACTTAGATAATCCAGATGTAACTGTTTTTGTCTATATCTACAAAGATAACTGCTATGTTGGAATTGATTTAGGAGGAGATTTAAGCAAAAGAGAATATAAGATATTCTCAACACCAATTGCGTTAAAAGGAACCATTGCTTATTCTTTGCTAAGAATAGCCGATTATAATAAAAACAAATTATTAGTTGACCCT
>Ga0209427_10007739_pt1 | contig 12135 bp, 10 predicted proteins | sample DeeMarSWOR136_30_FD_187465 | JGI IMG/M metagenome (GOLD analysis project Ga0209427, IMG submission 187465) | Marine sediment microbial communities from White Oak River estuary, North Carolina - WOR-1-36_30 (SPAdes) (version 2) | ecosystem: Environmental > Aquatic > Marine > Intertidal zone >... | reverse complement strand
AAACGAGGCGCTAAGATACCTAAAGATAGAATCCGTGGCCATTGCGTCGCCATACCCTGAGTGGTTAAATGATCGCCTCGCTACATTTCTTGAGCACTCCGGCTTCACCGTCGTGTCACAAAGGGGGCTCAATGTGGAATGTCCCGCATTCCTTCCACCTGAAAATGCTTATAAAGTCGCAAGTGATTCAAATTGCGAAGAAGCGGATGGTATCCTTATTAGCTGTACAAACTTCAGATCCCTTGAGGTTATCGAACAACTCGAAAAGGACCTTGGAAAGCCGGTTGTCACAAGTAACACTGCTTCCATGTGGAAACTCTTGCAGCTGGCGGCGGTAAAAGAAAAAGTGGCAGGAGCGGGTCGACTGTTCACATAATCCCGGGGAACTTAAGGGTATTTCCGGAGGAAAGAGCTGCCTCTTTTCCCGAAGGGCTTCCCATTATTATAACGAATTTGTGGCGGTTGAAAGATTACCCGTGCGCGGGTATATGATTTGGTTATTCCCGGTTGGTAGCTCCCCCCATTTTGAGCAGCGAAGAGCGGCCTTTTCAGAGATCTTGATAAGAGTGTGGAACGGAGAAAGCCTGACTGGTGAACATTTCATGGGAAAAGGCACCGGAAATCATTCCGGAAAGGAGGAAAAAATGGAAAAATGGCAATGTTCTGTTTGTGGGTACATTTACGACCCGGAGCAGGGAGACCCCGATAACGGGGTAAATCCTGGAACCCCCTTTGGCGATCTCCCCGAGGATTGGGTCTGCCCGGTATGCGGGGCCTCAAAGGATGAGTTTGCAAAGGTCTAGCGGGAGGAGGGAGAAAGGGAGAGGGGAAAACACGGAAGAGAGATGATACGATCGGGAAATTGTTGATGGTCACAGGGCCCTTTCTGGAATCCCATCATACTCGTGGTTTTTTGAATTAATATGTCTCATGGGCTTCATCCTGGTCTGTTCCTCATAGACGTGGGCGACAAGTCCCGGGATTCTGGCCATAATGAAGAAGGCGTTCGCCAACTCAGGGGGGAAATCCATCTCGCACAGCAAGGCGGCGATTGCCCCATCCACATTGATGGGCAACCTCTTCCCACTGCCTCTCTCTATGGCGCCTTCAAGGGCCTTTGCCATTTGCACATATTCACCGGCTATTCCCAAATCGGATGCTATCTGAAAGAGCCTGCCGGTCCGTGGATCCCTTGTATGGATCCGGTGCCCAAAACCCGGCAGCCTCTTATGCCCTTCCCTATATTCCTTCACGATGATTGATGCCATCTCTTCCGGCGTGGTATTCATATCATTTTTCCGCCTCAGGGCCTTTTGGAAAACCCTCATGGAATCCTCAATGGCCCCCCCGTGATGTCTCGATATCGCGAGAATGCCCCCTGCCAGGGCCGCATTCAAGGGAGCTCCGGTTGAGGCTACGGTTCGTGCTGCAAGACAAGAAGGCGGGGTGACCCCGTGATCAACCGAGGAAACCAACATCGCATCCAACATCTTCGCCTCCGTCTCGGTCGGTAACTCCCCCTTGATGGCCAGGAAAACCCCCTGGGCAAAGCTGATACGTCCCATCAATTCATCAATACGATATCCCCTTAAGAACAATCTATTAGGCTCAACCCTGGTGATTGCCGTTTTCCACGTTTCCCCTTTCACCCTTTTCCTCCATCAAAGCTTATTGAGAACATCCATTGTCACCTTGGGAATTTCGTCAAAATCCTTAACCACATGGGCCCCAACTTCCCTCAGCCTTCTCACCTTCCCCTCGTGGGTGCCACGGCCTCCCTCAATAATGGCACCAGCGTGGGAAAAGCGGGTTCCCGATTTTGCTGCCGCCCCGCCAATAAATGCAACCAGGGGCTTCGTAAATTCCCCTCGCTCCATCAGATCCGCTACCCCCTCCTCCTGTGAGGTCCCAATCTCCCCGAACATCACCACCGCCTTTGTGTCCTCGTCCTCTTCAAAGAGCTGAACGACATCAGGATGAGCGGTACCTACAACAGCATCGCCTCCTACGTGAATGATGGTGCTCTGGCCTATGCCCGCCTTCCCCAGATAGTACGATATCGCGGAGGTAATACCGCCACTCCGAGATGTCACCCCGACTACACCCGGCTTGAACCATTCCCGTGCGGATTCAGCGCGTCCACCGATCATGCCCAGAACGGCCTTCCCAGGGCTTATCAGACCGAGGGTATTGGGGCCAACGAATCGCGCACCTTTTTCCCCTGCGATCTTTGCTACTTCTAACACATCAAACAGGGGAACCCTATCAGGAACAATCACCAACAACTTAACGCCTGCCGCAATGGCCTCAAGGGCAGCCTCCTTGACTAAGGCAGCGGGGATAAAAATAACGCTCACATCCAGGGGCCCTTCCCTCTCATTTGCCTCTTCCACCGTATCATATACGGGAATTCCGTGCACGGTTTCCCCCTTTCTTCCGGGGGTCACTCCCGCAACGACTTTGGTTCCGTAGTCCTTCATCAATTGTGCCCGTGCCGTACCCTCACGTCCCGTTATCCCCTGAATCACCACTCTCATCTTCTCGTCGATAAGGATTGACATAATTATGCCCCTACCCTCACGGCTTCCTCCAAACCGGGAATCGGGAGATTGATGAATATCGCCTTGTTCCCATGAAACTCGCACGCCACCTCGCAGGCCAAGCACTCCGTACACCTTCCCCTCTTCGCCTCGTCGGGGGTGATGGCAAGGATTGGTTTCCCGTCATCGAATTTCAAGATCCCCGCTGTACAGGAACTCACACATGGTTTAGCGGTGCAGATCTCACACTCTTCATGACGAATATACAAGGTCCCGGTCAGTGTTTCAAAATGGTAAGAAGAACGTTTGGGGATTCCTCGGATTTCCTTGGGTGAACCCTTTCGACCGTAATCCCATTGTTCCACCAATTCTCGTAATCTCCTTGCACAGAAAACGGCGGACGTATCCCTCCCATAGGCCTCCACTGTCCCTGGAAGATCCTTCGTATGATCGTGCAAAATCTCCATGGCAAGTTCCTCTGAGTTTCCTCCAATCCGAATCACAGCAGGTATACTGAGGGTGGCCTCCCTAAATGCCTTCACCAATCCTCTGGCAGAATGGAACTGTTCCTGGCTTGCCACACCAGACCCCGATGCGAAGTATCCGTCAATATTTCTCTGAGAGAGAATGATCTTCGCTGCTCTATACACCTTTGAGGCAGAGGGATTACCACTGGTGTCACAATAATTTGCCATCTTGAAGCCTTGGCTTAGTAGCGCATCCATGGACATCATCGAGCCTCCTCCTCCAGCTCCATGGAAACCAACGTATCCAGACCTGGCTTCAAACTTCCCTTCCATCTGAAAAAAGTAGAACGTGCCTCGATGATCCTTGGCCTCCACCTGATAGGCCACTTTCTCCAATGGAGTTGCCGGTCTGTCAAATTCCCGCGCTATCTCAATGCCTAACTCGGGATGCCGGAAGACGGCGTAGTCGTCGATAACAATATGGCTATCGGCTGCAACGATCCTCCCCTGTTTCGTCAAGACCAGGGGATTGATCTCTGCTGATCGGGCTTCATATTTTCGTGAGACTTGATAAAATTTCACCAAGAGATCACTCAACCCTCTCTGGAGATCACCCCGGATTTCTCCCTTTCTCAAGATGTTTCGCGCTTCATAACTTCTCAGGCCCGTGGTAATATCAATGGGGAATGTAACGACCTGTTTAGGGTGTTTCCTGGCAATCTCCTCTATCCCCGTTCCCCCCACAGGACTGAATATAAGGGTGGGGCGCCTGGTTATGTCATCAATGATCATCCCGATGTAGAATTCCCTGTCGATATCTAGTTTCTCCTCAACGAGAACTTCCCTCACTGCAAACCCCTTGATATCCATCCCCAGAATCTCGTCCGCTTTCTTCTCCGCTTCCGTCGGATTTCGGGCACTCTTCACTCCACCCGCTTCTGTTCTGCCCGTCACCCAGGCCTGTGCTTTTACGAATACTGGCCCCCCAATCTCCTCAGCGATTTTTTTTGCCTCTTCCTTGGTTTGTGCTATCCCTCCCTTTGGGATTGATATTTCACCCTTCTGGAGCAATTCCTTGCCCTGGTATTCATATAACTTTGCCATGGTTATCTCCAGGCCCTCCAATTCGGCCCAAACTGATCTCTCCGCCTTACACGAGGACTACAGAGGCTCTCCTCGGTTCAAAGCAACAACCCGGCCTCATGCTCACTACCCTGAATCCACTTGCCCTCTGCGGGCCAATTTTCACAAACGTTCCCAGTGCCGTGATACCCCCGCCCAACCCAAGAGGACCCACCTTTGTCGCATTGATCAATTCCGTTACCTTCTTCTCCCAACGGTTCTGCCGATTCAGATTCCCCTCCTTCATCGCCTCCAGCATGAGGGCAGAGGCCTCCACGTGAGTTCTCCCGATCCCGATTGCCGGAACACAGGGGGTACAGCCGAGATTCTTCGCCTCAGAGGAAGCCCAATGTGCCGCTTCTCCCAGAACCACGTCGATACTCCGCTGATGAAAAACCCGGTACGTCTTGGCCCTGAGCTCCGGCCCGCCCCCCAACAGTAAGACCGTTATCTTGAGCTTGTCTCCTTTCATCGGTTTGACGATCACGGGGGCAGGCAATACCTTGCCGGGATCACTGAATAAACCCCTCGACTGCTCAACCCGCTCGATAGGGTTACCCTTTACTCCCATTGGTCTTCCGGGCATGATCCGTAGCCCCTGGATTACCCCATTGTAAATAGCTGAAAGCCAGTCCCTCGGCAGGCCAACATTCATCCCAATATCGAGGAAGACATGGGGGGTCCCTGTATCGTCACAAAGGGGTAAAGTATTTTTCCCCGCTATCACCGCATTTTCCAGGATCCTCTCGAGCACCCATTTCGCGCTCTCGTTCTTCTCCGCCTTCACGGCATTCCGATACGCCCTCAATTGATCCGGTCGAAATGTTGTTCCGGCCTTTACCAAACAATCCCTCGCTGCATCCTCTACCTTTTTTCGGCTCAGCATTCTCAACTCCTCAGCTACGTCGATGAGACTCAAAGATAGTCTCTCCATCAGCTATGGCAATGATTGCGGGAAACCCCTTTACCTCGACTTGATAAAGGGCCTCCATGCCTTCCTCTCTGAAAGCCGCTACCCGTTGGGATACCATCTTATCCGAAAACAGCGCGGAGACAGGTGGAGTGACGGCAAAAACGGAGTGATATTTTTTCAGTTCCTCGACGGTCTTGGGACCCAAGGCCCCCTTCCCCAGATGGATCTTCACGCCCGCTCTCGATAACGCTGGAATGCTTCCCTCGATCTCAACCTTGTTGCTCGACGTTGGTCCAATCCCGGCAATGCTGACAGCCGTATGGAAAATGACAGCTCCCTCCAAGTCCACACCGATCCTATCCAGGTCTTGGCTCTCGATTAACCTGACGAGTTTCGGTAATACCGCATCCCTCCCGCAATAGATCGTACCATCGATTTCTATTTGGTCACCGACCCTTACCCTCTTGATCTCACGGTGGTCAATGGGCGTTTGAAGCGTAATCATCCTTTCCCCTCCCGAGTTCGATCGCCGCCTCCCCCTTCGTGGCTTGGAATTCCTTAAATTTTTCTAAGATTTCCGCTTCATCGGCTCTCTTCAACTCCTGCAATTGCTCCTCGAATTCTCCTCCGGAAATCTCCTTCAACCGCTCGCCCAATTGCGGAGACGGTGGAATAACATGCTTCCCATACATTCTCCTGATCAGCAGGGCGATATTGAACGGGGACAATTCGGCAGGGCACCTCGCTGCACATACTCCGCACATGACGCATTCAATGGAAAGCTCAACGACGTTCTTTAAATCACCCCGCATGGCCGCGGCGACATACCCCATCACGTCCAATTCCATCGGGCAGGCCTTGGTACAGGTGTTGCACTGAAGACACCGCATCAGTTCGGGGTAGAGCTTGGCAATAGCTGAATCGTTGGCCCGAAGGTTTTTTATGGAGTAGACCGCCTTATTCGCCGGCACAAAGGGAAGCTGCATCAGGTACATATCGGGCTCTATCACAGTCTGACACGCCAATCCAAAGTTGAGCTGGTAGGTGCCCTTCCTCCGATACAGCGTCACACAGGCCCCGCACACTCCTCCCCTACACCCGCATCCCCTTTTCACCCTATACCCGGCAAACTCCATTGCCTTCAGGATAGTCAGCCCCTGGGGAACCTCGTACTTCCTCCCCATAATGTAGATGGGGATCATTTTGATGATGTCAGGAAGCACCGTCTCTTATCCTCTCTAACGCCCCTTGGTGTGCTGAACTGTTGAAAGAGCCTTCTCGAAACGATAGTCTGGAAGCAACATGGGGGAAGATTTCCCCGAATTTATGTTGGCCTCTCTTAACGAGTCGCGATAAGCGCTCACATGATCGAGGGATAGTCTTCCAATCTTAACCCCCTTGACCTTTTGCGCCGCATGCATCCCTGAGCGGCGGCCAAAGACAAAGATATCCACCAGCGAGTTAGCGCCCAACCGGTTATGACCATGGACCCCCCCCGCCGCCTCGCCGGACGCGTAGAGACTGGGAATATCCGTCTCACCATCCACGTTTACCCTGATCCCCCCGTTTTGGTAGTGTTGAGTTGGGTATATCAGAATGGGTTCATGAATAGGATCGATGTCGTACTTCTTGAATCGGCTGTGGATGCCCGCAAACCTCCTCAAGAACGTCCTTTCTCCTCCCATCACGTCAATAAGGGGGGTATCCAGCCAAATCCCCACCATTCCCGTGGGAGTCAGGACCCCCTTGCCCCTTTCCCCACATTCCCGAATAATTGCGGCCGAGAGCGCATCCCTCGTTTCCAGGCGGTCGACAAACATGTCGCCGTCGACGTTAACCACCTGGGCCCCCTGAGCCCGCACGGCCTCTGAAACGAGAAGGCCCAACATCTGTTCGGGCCATGCAATTCCCGTGGGATGGTACTGGACGAAATCGATATAGAGCAGCGCTGCCCCTGCCCGATAGGCCATTACCACCCCATCAGCGGTGGCTCCGTAGTGATTGGACGTTGGAAACCCCTGCGGGTGGAGTCGCCCCATTCCCCCCGTGGCGAGTATGGTAGCCTTGGCCTCAACGCAGAAGTATTGCTCCGTGTCGAAATTGAAGAGCACCGCTCCCGCACACTGACCCCGATCGTCCATGATGAGTTCAACGGCGGGGCTAAACTCCAAGACATCGATTTCCCGGTTACGAACTTCATCGCAGAGAACCCGCATGAACTCTAATCCCGTAATGTCCTTTACCGAATGGGACCTCCTTCGGGAATGCCCCGCTGGCATGTGGGCATAATACGCGCCATCGGGTAGTCTATCGAAGTTGACACCCAGGCTCGTAAGCCACTCCACAATAAAGGGGGCATCGTTCACCAGTGCCTCAACCAACTCGGGAATATTTTTCCCTCTTCCCCCTACAATCGTGTCGACGTAGTGGATAACGGGGGAATCTTCGGGCAACGTTGCCGCGGCTATTCCACCCTCAGCCATGATCGTGTTCGAATCACCCAATCTCAATTTCGTCGCTAACAGGACCTCGGCTCCGCATTCTTTAGCAGTCAGGGCAGCGGTCACCCCCCCTCCACCGCTTCCGATGACCAACACGTCGGTCCTGAAATCTACCTTTGTCAGATCGACGACCTCAGGTGCCAACCGACTCGGCGATTCCAACAGGTCAACCAATTCATTGGGGGCCACACTTCCCCTATTGGGCCCGACCCGAATCTCCCTTTTCTCCGCCATTCGGAAGTCAGGGTGGTAGGTCTCCAAAAGTGAAGTCTTGTCCGCCAAATTTAGCTTCGGGAAACCCTGCCCTAACCGACCATTCCTCGAGGCTTCTATCTTTTCCAGAGACTCCTGAAACTCAGCTGAATAGGCCATATCTCCCCTTCTGCGGGCCGTTGCCTAAAGCTCCTGAACCGAGCAGTAAAGAATCTTTGCTAACCATTCTTGGTGAAATAGTGCCGCTATTTTGAGGGACGCCCTGGATAAGCGAGTCTGTGCAATACTAAGGAAAACGAGCTCTAAGAACGAATGTATCACATAGTCAATTTAAAATGTACATCGTCTGACCGCATGACTGCAAGGCTGCAGAACCGCAACTGCAAGGTTTGAGCCCAAAGGGCGAGTTTTGGGAACAAAATAGCGGACCCGCGCTCTTTGCAGTGAAGCGAACGTTAGAATGGTCAAAAATTCTTTTCAGAGAGCGAAAGGGGGTTGGGCCAACAATCCCTTCTGATCATGACACTTCCTGTAATGTATTGCTAACGCACCTTATAAATAAGTATATACAACTATATAAGTATCGGCAAGAAAAAATATCAACACATATCCCGCTAGCACATTTTCATCTCCTCTTGGAGTCCCAATTCCTCCATCTTTGAAGGCAGAGGTATACCCCCATCATCCCATTTTCGCTCCTCATAGTACCTGCTAACCATATCATCAACATTGGGGAGATATTCCGCGGCCCCCCCTGTTCCCCTCTTGTCCTTAATAAATCGGTCAGGTAAGGTATCCTCGCTTCTTCCAAACCCGAGCCTCAGGTTACACAATCTCTTCAAATTTGTTATCCGTTCCCCTGCTAGGAGAAAAGATTGAACATCATGCCCAAAACCGGTAACGAGATTCAACCACTCGACGACCTGACTGGGGCTCACCCGAAGCAAGAAACGACACATCTTGATGGAGTTGAACATGGTCACATAATCCTGCATGGTTTTGACCAACTGGGGCTTTCCTTCTTCGGAAAAGCGATCCAAGAGTTCCGGATACCCCAGTTCAGGTATGGTAAATTTTGCCTCAAGAAGATAGGAGGCCGACCAATGGGTTGCCCCGTTGGGGTTGGTGGCATAGGTAAGGCCTAAGCTCGCAAAGGCCCGTGGGTCATGCATGGTGGACTCCAAACCCTTTACATGGACGGCAAAGCGTTCGGCCCCCTTGCCTATCTTTTCGGCGGCACGTTTTACTCCTTCACCAAGGAGGCTCCCAAAACCCTCACGAAGACCGATCTCCCGAACGAGCCTCAACATGGCGTTGGCATCCCCCCACGGGATACCGTAACCAATATCCCTTTCCGTTATAAGCCCTTTCTCAAAGGCCTCCATGGCAAAACCGATCACGGACCCACAGGATATGGTATCGAGGCCGAGGCGGTTACAAAGATCATTTCCAACGGCTATGGCCCCGAGATCATCCACCAAGCAATTGGAACCCAACGCCGCCAGTGTCTCATATTCCGGTCCTCCCCCCCTTACCACGCCGTAAGGGGTCGAGGCCTCGACGACTCTGCCACACCCAATGAAACACGCACCGCAGTAATACCGCTTTTTGAACATACGCTCCCTGAGAGATTCCCCGGAGATCTTGAGGGCACCTTCTCTCCAGCTCCCCCATGCCCAATTCTTTATGGGAAGATCCCCCACTTCCTCGGAAAACAAGAGACCTCCCGCCGTACCCAACTCGGAAAATGCCTTGGTTCGGCCTCTGATTTCCGGTACCGATCGCCTGACGGAATCCCGAAGCTTTTCAGATTCATAAATGGGAGTCCTCTCATCCCCTTCCACCACCAGGGCCTTCAAATTCTTGGATCCCATCACCGCACCCAGCCCACCCCGGCCGGCCACCCGCGCGTGCACACCATCCGTGAAGATGGCCGCGATTTTCGAAAGTCTCTCTCCGGCCTGCCCTATGCACATAACCTTTGTTCTCCCTCCCCATCGATTCTTGAGAGACGCGCTCGTCTCAAAAGTGTCTTGACCCCAGAGAGAGATGGCATCCTCGATGGTTATTTCTCCCTGCGAAATTCGGAGATAAACAGGAGTGTCGGACCTTCCCTTAATTACGACTCCATCGAAAAAAGCCTTCTTGAGGGCAACTCCCCAGGTTCCCCCAACGTCAGACTCTCCATAGGAGGTGGTCTCCGGGGAGAGGGCTATGACCGATAGGCGTCCCGATGTTGGTACACTAGTCCCCGTCAAAGGCCCCGTCATAATAATCAAGGGCGCATCGGGGGAAAAGGGATTCCTGTCTTTGAGGCCCTCTTCATAGAGAATTTTCGTTCCTACCCCAACTCCCCCGATGAATTTCTCCAGAAGTTCATCTTCCAGGCTCCGAATTTCTGCCTTACGTTTCGTGAGATCGACCCAGATAACTCTCTTGGTATATCCGCCCTTGGGCACTTTTCGATCCTTTCGGGAAATCCCCTTCCCCCATCCACCCTTATTTCTGGACGGGCTTCGGGGGTGGGGAATAGACCCACACCATGGTTAAAGGTCCCTTCCCGGTATTTCTATGCGAATGCTCCACGCCCTTGGGGATGAATTGAAAATCTCCCTTTTTTACGGGCTGATCCCCATCGGGAGTAATGAAATCCCCCTCCCCCTCCAAAATGACATTGATTTCCTCAGCGTCGGGATGTGCATGAAGCTTGGCGGTCATTCCCGGGGGAAAGGTGGACAACCCTCCCACGAACTGATCGGACCCCACCAATTCCTTATCAATGAGCCACGCAATCTCCCTCAGGTCCTTCTCCTCCTCATTTCCCCGCATGAATCTCCTTCCATCCTTCGCGGGATCTATAACAATCCCTTTCATAACCATGTCCTCCCTTCCCCTTACGTCGTGCTCTCCTTCACACCTTTCCCTGAAAGATGTCCGTTATATCCCAATATCCCGTCGTCGGTACAAAAACGTTGGGATCCATGATCACGTCCAGTACCGTGGGTTTCCCCGAGGCAATGGCCTTCTCCAGGGCGGGTTTCAAATCCTTGGGATTCTCTATACGATGCCCTTCAGCCCCATAAGCCTTGCCCAACATGGCGAAATCCGGGTTGTACCTCTCCCCGTCCTTGGCCGTCTTGAACTCCGTACCGGCCGCGCGCCCGAAGGCTTTCTTCTGCAAGCCCGTGATCACCCCATAGCCGTAGTTATCCATGACGAGCCAAATAACTCCCAGATCATTCTCGACGGCCGTTGCAACGGCAGGACTCACGGATCCAAACGCCCCGTCTCCCACAAGGGCTATCACCACCTTATCGGGGGCCGCTATCTTGGCACCTAAAGCCGCAGCAGGCCCATACCCCATGGTGGCAAATCCACCGGGTGGTAGATGCGTTCTCGGGAGATAGACGGGAAACTGCTGGCCCACACCATTCTTATTCCACCCCACGTCCGTAACGATAATGCCGTCCCTGGGAAGGGCATCCCGGACCTCCTTCAGGATCCTCTCCGGGCGAATGGGAACGGCATCTGAAGTCTGGTGTTTTCCTATCTCCTTGAACCATGCCCCCTTTTCCTTGGCGATCTTGGATATAACGGGATCTTCCCTCCAATCCCTCCGGGAAAAATTCGATTCGGCACACTCCAGCATGGATTGAAGCACAGCCTTCGCGTCCCCCACGATTCCCGCCTCAACGGGAAAAACCTTCCCGATTTCATTGGCATCTATATCCACGTGAATCAGTTCCGTCGGAGGAATCGAAAAGGTATATCCCGGAAGCCAGGATGATGAATCGAGCTCCGGAAATCGAGTGCCCACGGCGAGTATGACATCGGCCCCTTTCGTCATCTCATTGGCAGTGGGTATGCCCCAAAAACCCGTCATTCCCACGGAAAGGGGGTGATCTTCGGGAATAGAACCCTTGCCCATGATGGTTGTCGCAACAGGGACCCCGAAGAATTCAGCCAGTTGTGTTGCCTCATGGCAGGCATCCGACTGGATCACGCCACCTCCAAGGTAAAGAACGGGATTTTTCGCGGCCTCGAACATCTTGATGGCCCTTTCGATCTCCGAAGCATCGCCTGAAATCCTCTTCCCGGTGACCTTTCGCTGGGTAAGTTTGTCGACAGATCTGTCGCACTCCTTTGAAAACATGTCCATGGGAACATCGACCAGTACGGCGCCCGGACGGCCCGCGGTCGCGAGGTTAAACGCCTTTGCCATGATATCGGGCAGGAATTTCACGTCGTGAACCCTCCACGCGCGCTTAACAAAGGGACGATAGACCTCGAATTGATCCCCATCCGTGTGTAGTTTAATCTCTTGATGGGGATCCTGACCAAAGTGAAAACTCGGAATGTCTCCAGCGATGACGACCATG
>Ga0209427_10007736_pt1 | contig 12136 bp, 12 predicted proteins | sample DeeMarSWOR136_30_FD_187465 | JGI IMG/M metagenome (GOLD analysis project Ga0209427, IMG submission 187465) | Marine sediment microbial communities from White Oak River estuary, North Carolina - WOR-1-36_30 (SPAdes) (version 2) | ecosystem: Environmental > Aquatic > Marine > Intertidal zone >... | reverse complement strand
CCTCACGGAAAATGATGTCGAGATTTTTTTCCGTCTCGCCAATATACTTGCTGACAATAGCAGATAGGTCTATCTTATAGAGTTCAAGACCCAATTCATTAGCAATAATATCCGCGGCCATAGTCTTTCCCGTACCCGAAGGTCCGGCAAAGAGGGCATTCAGCCCTTTTCCCAGAGACAGTTTTCGGTCAAAACCCCAGTCACTATAGACTTTGTAGTAATGCTCAACGTAGCAACATATTTCACGTAACTGCTCCATCTGGTCTTTAGGTAGAATAATATCGTCCCGCTTGTATTTGGGATTAATCTTTCGGGCTAGTGTATGAAGTTTGTGCTTGGACTGCTTCCGACAGGCCGAATAGAGGTCGTCAGTAGTGACCAGTCCCTGCTCAGGGTCACGCCATAGCGCTATACTTCGAGCCGTAGCTGCCGCATTATAAATCTGGTCACCGCTGAGTCGGAACTTATCGGATAAAGCGTTGATATCGACCTCGGTCGCCAGTTTTACATGGTCGTTCCAGCATTCCGTCCACAACTGCCTGCGTTCTAAGTTGGAGGGCATGGCAAATTCGACATTGATAAAATGTTTATCCCGTAAAGCCCCTGATGACTCCCAGGCCTTTTCTCCGGAGAGGAACACCCACTCTGGGTAACCAGGTAGTTCATTAATTATAGCCTGATAGCCACCATTTGTTTCCTTCTCATCACTGAATAATGCATCGAAACCGTCGAAGTACAGGGCAGCATTTTGCAGGAGCCCTTCACGAAAGACAAGGTGTACTGATAGTTCGAGAGGAATGTCGGCTGCCACCATACGACCCATATCTGTAATGAGTAACGAAGTTCCCAGCTCAGAACATATGGCCTCAGCGGTTGCTTTCTTACCTACTCCCCTGATGCCCTGGAAGTAGCTAACGAGACTCTCGTTTTTAAACTGGCTGGCCAGCAGGGTCAGGCGATGCTTGGTCTCATCGGGCACAACTACATCATGCAGCTCATGTCCGGACTGAACTAGACGCGTGAAAAGCATCAAACGGGTATCAATCTGGTCTACTCCCAGCAGGTATTCTATGACACGTTCATCAATCTGGAGACACTTTGCCAGCAGCGGTTCTTTTCCATGAGTACGCTCATCACAATACTGTATAAGACGATACTTCATCAAAGGTGCTCCAGGTAAGAAGGACTGTCTGGCTAACAGCCTCTCCTCAAAAGATTCACAGATAAGGTGCAGTAATAAATCAACAGTGGGGCTACTTTTTGTTATGTCATCCTGCAGATATCCATAGAGCTTTTTGTATTTTAAATCCAACTCGGGGAGAAGGCAGACAAGAAGTGTATCAACTTCAAGTGCTGACAACTGAAACAAACGCTCCAGTACGCGTAAACGAGATGTCCGCCCCTGATGAAAGCTTTCATATCCCGTTTCAGTAACACTACTCTCGGGTTGCGCAGGTGAATCATCCGAAGTCAGGCAACCAGCTTTCCCCGACAGAGCCATTACCTTTTCTGAGGCGCGGGTTGGAGCGCCCATGATGTTATCCACCTCGCTCTCCGAAATATAGAGACCGTGAAATTTGTCCTCCCCGGTCCGCCCCGCTTCCGAACGTAATTTCATTACCTGGAGCTGAAGCCTGGATTCAATACGCTTCAGCTCGGTCAGCAGGCAGTCCAGGCAGTCCTTGAAATTACTATCCATCCTGCATAATATCTCCCTGATTTTCAGATGGCGGGTACTTATCCAGCGTATGGTTGCTTATCTTGAGGTCATCAGACGGTGGAGAAAGGTGAGTAAATATAAAATCCTTCAGGTCATCCATATCAACAAAATATCTTTGCTCCTGAGTATATATATGTTGAACATACCCCTTATTCAGTTCTCTGGTGTCATCACACCAAATCCTGACCACAAAGGTATTATAATAACCCATTTTAGCTATCTTGTTATTTATGGATAAGCATGTATGGACAAGTGTAGCAGGCATGGGTAAACCATCGGTTAATCTGGAGTAAATTTTGAGTTAATTGTTGAGGTTGGTTAGCGGAGTAAAGCTTCAGTATTGGTTCGGACGGAGTGGGGCCATGGATGAAATAGAATCAATGGTTTATTCGGGGTAGCCTTGGGCGGGTTATTAAATAGGCTCGTTTTTTAGAAGTTGATGATATAGGGCACTTGTTTCATGGTCAGGTGTAGTATCAAGCTCGCTTTGCACCGTCCGCCGACACATTTCATACCATCGAAGGGCCCTGTTTCTCTGCCTCAACCGACTATAACAGGTCATAAGCCGACGATAGGCATCCTCGCGGCAGGGATCCTTGGTCAGTATCTTCTGAGAATATGTTATACAACCATCGTAATCAGCATTCTTTAGAGAATATTCAGCAAGTTTGCCCAGGATGAGGAGGTAGGTATCAATAAGTGCTTCCCGGCGCAGCAACGTCCATTCCTCGTAAGGCTCGTCTTCCAGATAATCGCCCCGATACAGTGCCTCAGCCTTTTCATATTCCCGTATTGCTTCGGGCAGTTTATTTTCTTTCTCAAAACGTCGGCCAAGTGCCCAGTGTTGCTGAAATTCGTCAACATCCACCCACAGGTCAATTTCAGGATTTATCAGATAACTGCCCTGCATAAAGAGGAGACAGGGGAAATCTCTATTGCTTTCGAGAATATCGTCAAGTGTACGCCGCAGGCCATAAATAGCTGATTTAAGATTGTTGCCCGCAGTCCGGGGGTCACACTCCGGCCACAACATTTCCGTGAGTACCTCCTTGACAACGGGCTGTCTGGGTCTTGTCAAGAGATACTGGAAGACAGATTTTGCCTTGACACTCTGCCATCGTTCGACCCGCTTCAGGTCCGAGTATGTCTCGAATTTACCGAGGCAGCATACCCTGAGGTGAATTGACTTCGGTTCGATTTTAGGGCAGGTCACCTGTCCGAGGATAGCCTTGCCTATTTGAGCAACCGGGCTTCCGGTTGCATACGCGACCAGACGTAACGTTTGAAAATTTCCTGATACCTGAAGGGCATACTGAAGGCGCTGGCTTACCAGGCTTTCTCTTTCCGCAATAGTACTGCCTACCTGTTCCAGTTGTCTCCGCACTCCCTTATAATCACTTTGTACCAGTCGCAGCAGTTGAATAGTATCATGCCATTGTCCTCTACTGGCGTGATCAACGCCATCGCTTCGAACGTAGGGAATGCTTTCTTCTTCCACTGCTTGCCCCTTTATAGCGCTTATCAGTACTTACAGATGAACGATAACCCGGTAAACAGAACAGGCAATCAGGCCAATATGGATATTGTGGACATCCTCCTCTTCCAAGGTTCCGGGGGGAATCTCAGCGAATACGCCAAAGTTTACAACAAATAAATACACTTTGTCGAGCAGGGAAATAGACCTTTAGAATCGTTTATGGTTTCATTTTCTCTAAATATCTTGGTTTTTTTCAGAGATGAGCACTCTATGTATATCTGCCAGCGTAATCTGAACTCAAGCCCTTAATATGTTTATTTTGCCTGTTTTCTTTTCTAATTCTTAACACAATGTCGGCAGAGCAGTCCAGGGCCTACTGGTGTTTGAAAAAAAGATGTTATAATATAGAGAAAGTGTACTTGATTAGTACGCAATTGTGGTGAAATTATGGTAGAGATACTGCAAAACAAGAACGCTGCCACCAGATTCCAGATACTGGTTGAAATCGCCGCTTCAGGACCCGATATTCAGCAGAAGAAGATTGCGGCCAGGCTGGGTGTTACGCCGCAGGCAATCTCTAATTATATCCAACAGCTGTTAGAAGATGACCTGGTCGTCTCGACCGGTCGCTCCCACTACAGACTGGGCAATAAAGGGGTAAACTGGATGCTTAAAGAGCTGCGGGAGCTCCGAAGCTATTCTTCACAGGTAGAACAGGCGGTAACAGGTATTATCGCCTGTGCGGCTATAGCCGAGAGTGATATAAAACAGGGCCAGACTGTCGGGCTTAAGATGAAGGACGGCCTGCTTTATGCCGGAAGCCAGATAGACGATAGTGCTAGAGGTATTGCATTATCCAACGCAAAGCAGGGCGAGGATGTGGATATCTCAAACATCGAGGGGCTCGTTGAGTTCACGAAGGGCAGGATAACCATACTACAGGTGCCGGTTATTCAGAAAGGCGGATCAAGGCGGATTAACCTCGACCTGTTAAGAGACCGCGTGGCCGGAAACGAGCCAGTCGGGGCTATCGGCATCGAGGCATTGATTGCGCTGCGACGGCTGGATATCGAACCCCGGTATCTCTATGGCGTTACCGAAGCTGCCATCGAAGCCGCCAGATGCGGATTATCTTTTATCATAGTCTGCACGGACGACGCTATCCCCGAGCTCATCAAGAAGATACAGGATGAAGGCTTGAACTACGAACTTATAAACTTGCGCCTGAACGACAGTACCATTTAGTACACGCTCACAGGCTTCTTATCTTCAAAACGGATAACATCCCTTATTGACAACCTGAAACTATATATACGTAATTCAAGTAGACCTGTTGATTATCCTGTCTTACCATATTGGGGAAGTAGAAGTTACCAAGGGAGTCGTGTATTATATAGCTGTATTAATGAAGGGAGAATAGGAGAATGGCGGCTACCAAATATGGGCAATATGTTAAGGGTCTGAAATTTAAGGAGCATGACAAGGGCGGTCTGAGGCAGGAAATCGTGATGGACGGTAAATACCTGGGGATAGACGCCCATATAAAGTACGGAGTTTTCTGGACGGCCGGGAGAATCGGCAAACAACCCGATAAACCACATGTACACGATTTCGACCAGGTCCTGCTCTTCGCGGGGTCGGATATGGACGATATTGGTGAGCTGGGAGCAGAAGTCGAATTGTGCCTGGGCGAGGATATGGAAACGCATATGATTACCACGACCACAGCTATCGCTATTCCCAAAGGGGTACCACATTTCCCGGCAACCATAAACTTCCTGAATAAGAGGTTTTTCTATTATGAAATCTCAATGGCGCCGGTATACAAAGAGACTGTAGTAAAAACAGATAAGAAACCGACGCCGCCGGTGGGATGGCGTGCGGAAACCAGAAAATATGTCATGCCGCTGTCCTTCTCGCGGAAGGGTGCCTGGCACTACGGGCCACTGAACAGGGATGACGGCGGCGGCTACATATCGTTTGTCATCGCTAAAGAGAGGGCGGGATTTGATTTTGTCATGATCTATGAAAGCATGAAGAAAGCACCTTACAGAATCGGACCTGACCCTGATAATCCGCATACGCACCCGACCACTCAAGTCATGTGTTTCCTGGGGACGAACACCGATGACCTAAGTGATTTAGGGGCGGAGTTCGATATATGCCTGGGCAAGGAAGAGGAGAGGCATGTATTCACCAGGTCAACGGCCGTGGTGACGCCGCCTTTCCTGCCGCACTGGCCGGGAGGCCTTCTAAAGTGCGATAGGCCCATTATCATGGCGGACATTCACCCGTTCGGGAACGACCGATAAACAGCTAATCCGCCTTCACGGCACTCACCAGGTAGCTATCTTCACCGTCGAAAACGCTGATTTCTTTGAACTTGGTCGTGGACAGCAGTTTATGCATCTCGCCTTCTTCCGGGATGAGGTGTGCATGGACTTCCGGGATTTGACGGTGCATTTTATTAATCTCCTGCCGGCTTGAGGTGTGACAGATATAGAGCCGGCCGCCCTTCCTGAGCATACGGTGGATTTCGCTCAGGGCCCTCGGTTTATTCTCAAAATGAGGGAAGCTGGAATAACAGACGACGGCATCAAAGCTCTCGTCGGCAAGGTTACTCTGCTCAATATCGGCACAGACATACCGGATGTTTCCCTGGAACCCTTTAGCCCGGGCTTTCTTTAACATCTCTTCGGCATAATCCAGGCAGACCAATCGACCTTTCTCACCGATTTTTTTAAGGATAAACGGAACAAGAACCCCAGTCCCCGTGCCGACATCAAGTACGCTGGAACCAGGTCTGATATCAAGGTGCTCCATCATGGCTTCAAGTTTGTCTGAGTTCCTTTCCGCCACCATTTCGTCCCAGTGCGCCGCCCTGGAATTAAAAAAGGTCCTGGTCAAAGGCTTGACTCCTCAACAGGTTTTTGCAGCCAGCTTTTTATCTTCCGCTTCGGCGAAAAAACGGCCGCCAGCATGAAGATTACGGAAGATGTCACCACTATCGTTGCCCCGCTGGGTATATTGAACAGATACGAAAAGAGGAGGCCGATAAGACTTGACAGAACCCCGAATACAGCCGCAAGCAGGAACATCCTGCTCATCTTATAGGTAAGTTGGTAAGCGGCCGCTGCCGGATTAAGAATCAAGCTGAAAATTAGCAATCCGCCAATGGAGCGAAGGGACACGGTGATGGTGGCCCCGGTCAGGAAAAGGATACCATACAGGAAAAGCGTCGCGGGTATGCCGACGGAGAGCGCCATGTCGCGGTGAAAGACGGTCGCCTGTATTTCCTTGAAAAAGATAATCACGATGCCGACCACGACTACCGCCACGATACCCAGCAATATGATATCGCTCCGGGTATTGGTCAGGATGCTGCCCCATAACAGCTCCAGGGCCCCCGATTTAGTGCCCGGCATCAGCCCCATAAACAGGAAGGCTAGGCCGAGCATCAATGAAAATATTACACCAACCGATGTCTCCGGGTTGAGCTCACCACGGTCGGCGAGGGGACCGATGACGGCGGCAGCCGCCAGACTGACGCCAAAAGCACCTATCAACGGGTTAAAGCCAAGCCATAATCCCAGCAGGGCACCGGCAAAGGCAGCGTGTGACATGCATACCCCGATAAAAGGCATGTGCATCAGAACGACAAACACCCCTATCGTAGCGCAAGCAATACCACCCAACACCCCGGATAGGATGGCATTCTGCATGAACTGGTAACCAAAAATAGAAAGGTCCAATGTTCTTCGAGTTCAGATTAGTATTTCTTCGGCTCTTCTCTTCTTAACCGCCTCAACCGGCATATCGTAGAGCTGGCTGAGCTTGTCGTCAGTAAGCTGCTCCCTTGGCATTCCCGTACTCCAGATAAGACCATCTTTCATCAATATTACACGGTCGCAGGCCACGGGCAGAGCACTGAGGTCGTGAGTCACGAACATGGTGGTCAGGTGGCGAGTATCATGGATCAGCTTCACAAGGTCTAGGATATCGGTCTTGGCCCGCCAGTCCAGTGAAGCCGTCGGTTCATCCAGCAGGAATATCTCCGGTTCCTGAGCCAGGCAGCGGGCTATAGACACGCGCTGCTGCTCGCCGCCGGATAGGTGCCCTATCGGCCTGTCGGCCAGGCGGGTCATGCCCACCAGTTCCAGCATCTCGTCAACGACCTTCCAGTCATGCTTAGCCGGACGTCTGAAAAGCCCGAGAATACCATAACGTCCAATCATCACTACCTCACGAACGTTCATCGGCATCCGGGGGTCGATATTCTGCACCTGGGCCACGTAGCCGACCCTCTTTCTCAGCGAGTGACCGTTGCCCGGTGTCAATGAATGCCCCAGTACCCTGACGCTGCCGTGAAGCAACTTCCCCAGACCATTGACTATGGTCAGAATAGTGGTCTTTCCGGCACCATTGGGGCCTACGATACCGACGAATTCCCCCGCCTGCACCTCGAGCGACACACCCCGCAGGGCAACGTCTTCCCGATAGGAAACAACAGCCTTATCTATCTTTATAACGGTCTTATCCATTTTCTCAATCTATTTACTCAATGCACCGGATATCAGGTTGATATTGTATTCGATTGCTTTCTCCCAGGTATCGGTGTCTTCATAGCCGCCAGGGAAATTGGATAGTATTACCCGGGCGCAGCCTAGTTCTTCGGCTATCCCAGCCCCGGCATCCTGACCGCTCTGCATATTATCGATAATCAGGGCAACATTTCCCGCTCTCCCCTTATCGACCAGTTCTTTGACGACCTGCGGCGTGAGCGAGTCAGGCCGACCGAAGACACCGACGATGTTGAAGCCAGCCCAGTTGACGAATCCTGGCTGCTGATCGGCGCACATCACGTTTACGTTAGCCGGATCAAGTTTGGCCAGTTTCTCCTTCATTGCCGACTCTTTCGCAGTGATAACCCCTTTATACTTATCCGCAGCTTCCTGGTAAACAGATTGATTCACATCATCTATATGGCACAGGGCCTCGGTAATTTTGTCCACGGCTGCTTGCTGTACCGGCGGTGTCATCCAGTTCGCATTTTCGCCGACCTTAACGTTTATCTGAACAACGGTCAGCCCCGGGTTATTGGCGGAGGCTATCATCTCTTCGGAGAACTTCTCACCCTGCCAGCCGTGCAGGAGGAAGAGGTCGGCGTCAGCCAGTTTCTGAATATCACCGGGTTTGACGTCAAAATGTCCGGGGCACTGTGCCGGCGGAATAATATTGACGACATCAACCTTATCACCGCCAATCCTCTCCACTATCTGGGCAATCAGGGATGTGCTGGTGACCACTTTCGTTTTGGAAGTCTCATCCTCGGAGCATCCGCCGAAAGGTATGCCCACTGCCAGACTCAATAACAGTAAAGTGGTTACTAAAATACGGAACCTTTTCATGAAGCCTTATCCCCCTAATGCACTTCAAACCCGATTATTGCATTAATAAGCACATGCAACTGGTTGCAGTCAACAGTTGGAAAAAATATAACTATCTCGTCTTCGCCCTACAGTCCATGCAAAATCCGCTAACTACCACATGCCTGAGGTCTGCCTTGAAACCATACCTGTCATTGATTGTGCTCTCAATGGGCAGGAAAAGGTCCTCGGTGCATTCTATGCTTTTGCCGCAGGACTGGCAGACGAGATGGTGGTGATGCCCTTCTTCCGCATGATGATAAATAAACCTGTTATCGAGTTCGCTTTTATACACACATCCGAGTTCTTCGAGGAGCTCCAGGGTGCGGTAGACGGTTGACTTGTTAACTCCGGGAGCCCTGGACTGAACGTAATCAAGAATTTCCTCTGCCGTGAGGTGCGCCTGCGTATCATGAATAATATCCAGGATGAGGCGGCGCTGCGGCGTTAGCTTCAGGCCCTTTGCTTTTAGAGTAATAGCGCAACTCATTGTTAATGCACCCAGTTGCAATTATAACTTGCCCTTTTATCATTTGTCAATATCTTCAGGGATTTTTACTAAAAATCTTTGACACAGCCAAACATCCCGCATCCATATGCTATTTTTTCTATAACGGTTCTGATATTATAAATCCAGCAGGGAGTGAACAATATGGCTGTCAAACAGAGACCGATAATTGCCATTACCATGGGGGATGCCTCTGGCATCGGACCCGAAATCATTGTTAAAGCCCTCCAGTCAGAGCATATCTACAACATCTGCTGTCCCGTAGTAATCGGCGAAGCCATTATTATGTCCGAGACCATAAAGCTATTAAAAGGTCCTCTGAAGCTGCGACCGGTCAGCGCAATGGATGAAACTCAGGGTGAATCCGGTACCATCGACCTGATAGACATGCAAAACCTTAACAGGAATGAAGTTATCCCCGGCCAGGTATGCGCAGCCTGTGGTAAAGCTGCCATGGAATTCATCGCCGAAGCCGCCCGACTTGCCCTTCAGGGTCATATAAAAGCCATAGTCACCGCACCAATAAATAAGGAATCGATTAAAAAGGCGGGGTATAGCGATGTGGGTCACCTGGAGTTCCTGGCGCGTCTGACCAATGCTGCCGAATACGACAACATGCTGGTATCCGGACCGCTCCGCGTGGTACATCTGACCACCCATCACTCCCTTAAAGAAGCCTGCAGGCTGGTGACAAAGGAGCGAATCCTGGCCAGACTGAAGTTGACCTATGATTCCTTCCGGCAATGGGGAATCATGCATCCCCGTATTGCTGTTGCTGCGCTTAATCCCCATGGTGGTGAGGGAGGACTCTTCGGTTCGGAAGAAATCGAGCAGATTATACCGGCAGTAAAGGAGGCAAAGGAGTCAGGTATAGATGCCCGGGGTCCTTTTCCCGCTGATTCCTTATTTCACCGGGCCGCCGGTGGTGAGTTTGATGTAGTCCTCGCCATGTATCACGACCAGGGGCATATAGCGATTAAGGTGTTTGGATTTGAGGAAAGTGTCAGTGTTGCCCTGGGACTGCCCTTCGTAAGAACGTCGGTAGACCACGGTACTGCCTTCGACATAGCGAGTCAGGGCATTGCCAGCCCTCACAGCCTGGAGGAAGCCATCAAGCTCGCCGTTAGATTATCTCAGGGCAAGGGATTGCTGTAATGGCTTTAAGAGTCGCGGGGTATAACTTACGGGCTAAGCCGCAGATGATACTGGGCGGTCTGGGTGGGAATAGATAACAGTGAGGGGGCGTGAATGAGGGGAGTTATGAAGAGGCGACAAAAGCGCCTAAAAAGATAGGGGAAACAATTAGAAGCTGGATGAGCGTGAATTGTTTCCAGGGTTATGTTAAGTGGTCTGGGATGAAGGAGATAAAGACGAAATACCGAGGAAATAGGGGCTGGTGATTATTCACGGGATAAGCAGAGGATAATACGGTGCGGCTAGGGTGGGAATAGATGAGAAACGAAAAAACATATCTACCTCACTCCCCTGACCCCCTCTCCAAACAGTTAGATCTCATAAGCAGCGTGGATAAGTTTGTTTGGAGAGGGGGAGTTATTTTTAAGAGGGGCTGGCGCCCCTCTCCACAGGCTCATCCCTCCTGGGAGTGGTGGGGATAAACTAAGAGATAAGCAGCGGATGATACTGGGCGGCAGGGTGGGAATAGATAGAAAACGATGGGGAGGCGGGGAGGCGAAAATGGTTTATCCCCACCTCACCTCTTATGATACTTCCCGCAACTCAGTATGATTATTCCACCTTCTTAAATTTACTTCGCGGCGCGCCGCAGACCGGGCACCTCTCGGGGGCGTCGCCTTCCACCGTGTTACCGCAGACCTGGCATACGTAATAGGGCGCGTCCTTGAAAGATTTACCTGATTCAAGTTTACTCAGGGCTTCCCGGAATAGCCCGTGATGGATTTGTTCCACCTTGTTCGCCAGGTCAAAGCTGTTCGCCGCCGCTTGATTATTTTCTTTATTCGCCTGCTCAATAAAATCGGGGTACATCTCCGTGAATTCATAGTTTTCCCCGCCGACGGCGGCTTCCAGGTTCTCCTTGTCCGACTTAATTTCGCCAAGTACCTTGAGGTGGTTGCGGGCATGTGCCGTCTCCGCCTCCGCCGCTGCCCGAAACAGCCTGGCTATCTGTCTATTCCCCGCTTCATCGGCCTTTTCGGCAAAGAAAAGATACTTACGGTTGGCCTGGCTCTCTCCGGCGAATGCTTCCTGAAGATTGTCTTTGGTAGGCATATTCCTCCTCCTTTAAACAGCTCCATATATTACATCAATGTTATCAAATCGCTCAATATGGAAAAAATGACTTTTATCACATTTCCATGGGCCTGACGGAGATAACCATGACGTATTACCCAAAACTAGGGATCGAGGTTTTCCAGCGTACCGGTATCAGTATTCAACTTGCGGTAAAAGCAGTTGCGAGCTTGACCTTTTGAGTTGCGGGTGTGACAAATCCCACCACCTTTTTGCCGAACGAGAAATAGCAATGAGTTCTGCTCATCGTTGACCCTTACCTCGACCAGTTCGAAGGTATTACCCGAGGTGGCACCCTTTACCCAGAGTTCGTTACGCGAAGTACTCCAGAAAGTTGCGATGCCGGTCTCGATACTTTTCTGAAAGGATGCCTTATTCACATAGGCAACCAGGATTACCTCTTTAGTATCCACATTCTGGACGGCGACGGGCATGACACTGGAGGCCTGTGCCGACACTTTCGATATCTTGTCGAAGTCGAGGTGGAGTTCGGTGCCTTCTTCCAGTTCTTCTATCGATAATTCGCGGTCATTCATTTTTCTCTACGCCATATATCTCAATCCAGTTTTCTACCAGCTACGAGCTTCTTGATTGATTCAGAAATGTCAGATGTATGTGTGCCCGGCCCAAAGACTGCCTTGACGCCGATTTTCTGGAGAGCGGGTATATCGTCTTCGGGGATGATGCCGCCACCAACCACCAGGACATTATCCATGCCCTTCCGCTTAAGCCCCTCC
>Ga0209427_10007735_pt1 | contig 12138 bp, 13 predicted proteins | sample DeeMarSWOR136_30_FD_187465 | JGI IMG/M metagenome (GOLD analysis project Ga0209427, IMG submission 187465) | Marine sediment microbial communities from White Oak River estuary, North Carolina - WOR-1-36_30 (SPAdes) (version 2) | ecosystem: Environmental > Aquatic > Marine > Intertidal zone >... | reverse complement strand
CTTACACTGCCTACCCCTAACTATTAGGAAGACCCCCCTTAGAGGGACCCATACCTCCCCCTTCATTTTCTAGACTTACACTGCCTACCCCTAACTATTAGGAAGACCCCCCTTAGAGGGACCCATACCTCCCCTTTACGTGGCTATATGTATTCTGCTACGCAGAGCTTCTGCTCCTACAAGCGGATGCTGCAAACCATGTCGATTATTAAGCTAACCCCGTCAGAAGAGTTTCCGTTGCCTTTCAGCACGGACGACGAGGAGCCAAAGACTTTCCCCGAAGAAGTGGCGGTTGCGGCAAACACCGCAGAACTGCTGGAAGAACTTGGTGCACCGCTGGAGGTGGACCCGACTACGCTTGAGCAAGAGAAGGCGCTTATTGACGCCGTGGCTCGTAAGCACGAGCGAGAACCCCTGAAAAACTACGGCACCGCACTGGCGGCGAGCGGGTTCCTAAGAAACTATGGGCATAATCTGGCCTTCGATGTCGGCCAAGTGCGCGCTGCTCTGACTAATAAGCTGCTGGAGATTGCCTGCTGCGGTGACGTCAAGGCGGAGCTTAGGGCTATTGAGCTACTAGGAAAGCATAGCGACATCAGCCTGTTCACGCAGCGAAGCGAGATCAACATCAACTACAACAGTCCAGAGGCTCTGGAGTCAGCGATTAAGGAGCGGGTCAAGCGCCTGCTGAACGCCGACGTGATCGACGTCACTCCGCTGGGGGTGGACTTGGACGAGGAGCTGGGCGTTTACGAGCGGCAACTCCCAAACCAAGAAGACGAGACGTCGGAATAACCCGTGGCTAAGCGTGGGCGTCCAAATATGAAGGTGCTGGGAGAGATCAGCCTAGCTGATATCCCTAAAATCCTACCGTCACTGCCTGTCCACGAGCAGGAAGTACTGCTGGCTGAACTCGACAAGCTTGCTGAGCTTCGTGGGCGGCAGGTTATGCAGGACAAGTTCCTCGGGTTCGTCAAAGAGGTCTGGCCTACGTTTATCGCCGGTCGACACCACGCCAAGATGGCCGATGCGTTCGAGCGCGTGGCTAGGGGTGAGCTTAAGCGGTTAATCATAAACATGCCGCCTAGGCATCGTATTGATATTAAAGAAGAAATCCCGACTACTACCGGGTTTCGCACGGTGGAGGATATACAGCCTGGGGAGTATGTGTTCGCGCCCTCGGGTGCGCCGGTACTCGTTACCGGTAAGTCTGCTGTGTACGAAGAGCGTCTGTACGAGGTACGCACCAGTGATGGGCAAACACTGCGTTGCGATGGAGAGCACCTGTGGACTGTGCGGTTTGGCTCTAACGACAAACCGTTTGTAACACTGTCTACCCAAGATATCTTGCACAAGCTGGAGACTGAGAGTTGGCGCAAACACGGCAATTTACCGCTACTACCCAACCTTTCCCCACTCCAATATCCCGAGCGCCTTCTCCCTATTAACCCCTACGTGCTCGGCGTGTGGCTGGGCGATGGAAGTTCCTACGGGGCTAGTATTGGGTGTTCCTACGCCGACATGCCCGCGATGCGGGCACAGGTTGAGTCTTGCGGGTACGAGACTACCCACAATCCGAAGTTTCAGCAGTTTACCGTCCTCGGGCTCCACGCTCAGCTTAGGGAAGCTAACCTCCTCAAGAACAAACATGTCCCGGAAGTATACCTCTGCGCTTCGGTAGAACAGCGTATGGCTCTTTTGCAGGGACTTATTGACACAGACGGAGATGTTACGAAGGAAGGCAAGGTTACTTTCAACAGTAGTAACGAGAAGCTCGTCGACTCTGTTCTCTGTCTACTCCACGGGTTGGGGGTTAAGGCGCGGAAGACCTATCGGCAGACGAGCTACAAGGGGAAACCGAGCCAGCCGTCGTTCCGGGTTATGTTCAAGCTGGCTGGTGCCGCGCGGCTACCGCGTAAGGCTGAACGCTGTCGCGCTACGGAGGGTAACTGGGCGCGTAGTATAGATGTAAGGCGTCTGGATGGTGTTGCGGCTGTTCAGTGCCTTCAGGTAGCCAACGAAGACGGACTATTCGTCGCGGGCCGTGGGTGCTTGGTCACACATAATACCAAGTCGGAGTTCGCCTCTTACCTCCTCCCTGCGTGGTTCTTGGGTAAGTACCCACATAAGAAGATTATCCAGTGCTCACACACGGCGGAACTGGCGGTCGGCTTTGGCCGTAAGGTGCGTAACTTGGTGGACACGGACACCTACCACCGCATCTTTCCTGATCTGAACTTGGCTACCGACTCTAAAGCGGCGGGCCGCTGGAACACAAACAAGGGCGGGGACTACTTCGCCATCGGTGTCGGCGGTGCGGTGACGGGTAAAGGGGCCGATCTGCTCATCATCGACGACCCGCACAGTGAACAAGAGGCCGCTCTGGCCGAAGTAAACCCCGATATCTACGACAAGACCTACGAGTGGTACACGTCGGGACCCCGTCAGCGCCTGCAACCGGGTGGCGCTATCGTAATAGTTATGACTCGATGGTCGAGGAGAGATTTAAGTGGCCAGATTCTCAAGGATGCGACCCAAAACGACAGCCTTGGCGAGTGGGAAGTCATTGAGTTTCCGGCGATTTTGCCGTCCGGAGCCCCGCTGTGGCCTGAGTTCTGGAGTATTGAAGAACTAAATAAAGTAAAACGAGACGTTCCTAATAGTAAATGGCAAGCACAGTACCAGCAAAACCCCATCAGCGAGAGTGCGGCTATAGTAAAGCGCGAGTGGTGGCGGGAGTGGAACAGCGACGTGCCCCCGAGGTGCGATTTCATCCTCCAAAGCTGGGATACGGCCTTCGAGAAGAGCCAACGTGCCGACTATTCGGCGTGTACTACGTGGGGAGTCTTCTACAAACCGGACGAATCTGGGGCAGATCAGGCCAATCTTATCCTCTTGAACGCATTCCGGGACCGCATGGAGTTCCCGGAACTGAAAAAACTTGCCCTTGAGGAGTACCAAGAGTGGCAACCGGACGGTGTCATCATCGAAAAGAAGGCTTCCGGGGCTCCGCTCATCTACGAACTGCGGTCTATGGGCGTCCCTGTGCAGGAATTCACCCCGACGAGGGGTAATGACAAGATTTCGCGCCTAAACGCGGTCGCGGACGTCTTTGCGTCGGGAAGAGTATGGGCTCCGCCCACCAGATGGGCCGAAGAAGTCATAGATGAAGTGGCTTCTTTCCCTTCTGGACAAAACGACGACTACGTTGACTCTGTTTCTATGGCTTTACACAGGTTCCGCAGGGGTGGGTATATCAGCACCAACCTCGACGAGCCTGATGAACGCGTGTATTTCAAGTCTAAGCGGGCTCAAGGGTATTATTGATGGTTACTCAGTCTCATCGTGGCCGTAACGAGTTGTTGCCGCGCCTCACCGCACAAGTGGGCGACGAAGGACTTGCACGCGCCCTACTTATTAAACGTGGGGACATGACTAAGAGCGGTAAACTCACCGCAAAAGGCCGCAAACGAGACTCAATGACCGCTAAAGAGCGCGCTGTAGACCGGGCTGCTAAAGCCAGCAATAAGCCCAAGGGTGCTTATACCTACAATGCGCGTTCTAACCGGGCTGTTCTCAAAGGAAAAAAGTAATGGCCATCGACAAGTCGCTTAGCCAAGCGCCTCTTGGGTTGAATCCGGACGATTTTACTTCGGATGAGCCCGCTATTGAGATCGAAATCGTCGAAGATGAGGGCGATGACGGCGGTAGTGTCGAGTACGAGGAGTACGGCGACGCTGAAGAAGGCGACTTCAACGAGAACCTAGCGGAATCGCTTGAGGACAGCCTGCTGACCGAGATCGCGTCCGATTTGCTGAGCGAATACGAGGAGGACGTCTCCTCCCGTAAGGACTGGATGCAGACTTATGTCGACGGGCTGGAGCTTCTGGGCCTGAAAATCGAAGATCGCACCGAGCCGTGGCCGGGGGCCTGTGGCGTCTATCACCCGCTCCTCTCCGAAGCCCTCGTCAAGTTCCAAGCTGAGACGATGATGGAGACGTTCCCGGCTCAGGGGCCGGTGCGTACGCAGATCATCGGTAAAGAGACGCCTGAGAAGCGCGACGCAGCCACGCGCGTGCAGGACGATATGAACTACCAGCTGACTGAGCGGATGGTGGAGTATCGCCCCGAGCATGAGCGGATGCTGTGGGGTCTGGGGCTGTCGGGGAACGCCTTTAAGAAGGTCTACTTCGATCCTAACCTTGATCGCCAAGTGGCGATGTACGTCCCCGCTGAAGACGTCGTGGTGCCCTATGGGGCCTCTAACCTAGAGACGTCGGAACGCGTGACTCACGTCATGCGTAAGACCCCCAACGAGGTGCGAAAGCTCCAAGTGTCGGGGTTTTATCGTGAGGTGGACCTGCCTGAGCCCACCGACACGCTTGACGACGTCGAGAAGAAAATCGCCGAGAAGATGGGCTTTAGGGCCACGACTGACGAGCGATACAAGCTTCTTGAGATGCACGTCGACCTTGTTCTTGTACGCGATAAGTACGCCAAGGAAGAGGCTGAAGTCGGTGTGGCGCTGCCCTATGTGGTGACGCTGGATAAGAACAGCCAAACGGTTCTGTCGATCCGCCGCAACTGGGACCCGGAAGACAAGAACAAGGCCAAGCGCAATCACTTCGTGCACTACGCCTATGTGCCGGGGTTTGGCTTCTATGCCTTCGGCCTGATCCACCTCATCGGGGCTTTCGCCAAGTCGGGCACCAGTCTGATCCGTCAGCTGGTGGACGCGGGCACGCTGAGCAACCTGCCGGGCGGCTTCAAGACGCGTGGCCTGCGGGTGAAGGGTGATGACACCCCCATCGCTCCGGCTGAGTGGCGAGACGTCGACGTCGCGTCGGGTACGATGCGCGATAACATCATGCCGCTCCCGTATAAGGAGCCGTCGCAGACCCTGTTTGCTCTTCTCCAGAATATCGTGGACGAGGGCCGCAAGTTTGCTGGCGCGGCGGACCTGCAAGTGTCGGATATGTCGGCCCAAGCGCCGGTCGGCACCACGCTGGCTATCCTTGAGCGCACCCTGAAGCTTATGTCGGCGGTGCAGTCGCGCATCCACTACTCAATGCGCCAAGAGTTCCGACTGCTGAAGGGCATCATCGCTGCCTACGCCCCGGCGGAATACTCTTACGAGCCCGAAGAGGGCTCTCGCATGGCCCGTCGTAGTGACTACGATGCGGTGGATGTGATCCCCGTCTCCGATCCCAACGCCGCCACTATGGCGCAGAAAATCGTCCAGTATCAGGCGGTTATCCAGCTCGCGCAGGGCGCTCCTCAAATCTACGACCTGCCGCACCTGCACCGTCAGATGCTGGAGGTTCTGGGTATTAAGAATGCCGACAAGCTAGTCCCGCTGAAGGGCGGCGACGACATGAAGCCGCGCGATCCGGTGTCCGAGAACATGGATATTATGAATGGCAAGCCGGTCAAAGCCTTCATCGAACAGGACCACCAAGCCCACCTCACGGTCCACCTGAGCGCGATCCAAGACCCCAAACTGGCTCAGCTTATGGGGCAAAACCCCAACGCTCAGTCCATGATGGCTGCCGCCATGGCCCACGTGCAGGAGCACTTGGCGTTCGAGTATCGGCGTCAGATCGAAGAACAGGCTGGTGTCCCGCTGCCTCCGCCGGGGGCTGAGATGTCGCCGCAAACCGAAGTGGCTATCTCACAGCTGGCGGCAGCCGCCGCTCAGCAACTCCTCCAGAAGAACCAAGCTGAGGCAGCGCAGCAACAGGCGCAGCAAGCGGCACAAGACCCTGTTGTCCAAATGCAACAGCAAGAGCTGCAAATCAAAGCCAAGGAGGTCGAGCTTAAGGAGAAGAAGCTCATGATCGACGCGGCTGCGACGAACGACAAGATCGACGTCGAGAAGGAACGCATCGCCGCCCAAGAGCGGATCGCGGGCCTACAGGTTGGGGCCAGGGTCGCCACCGACAAGGCTGGCCTGTCGGCCAAGCAAGAACTCGAAGGGCTGCGGATCGGTGTTCAGATCGCCAAGGAGAGCCAACAAGGCGCTCAGGGGCAGGAAGCTCACCAGATGCAGATGGCGCAAGCCATAAAGGAGCTACAAGCCCCACCCGAAGAAACAGAAGAACCCACCCAAGAGGAGACTGAATGACGGATATATTGAAGTACCTGTCCAAGAAGATACAAGACGAGTTGAAGGTTATCGAAGAAGATACCGCGAAAGGAACGGCTAAAGACTTCGGTGACTACAAGTTTGCATGTGGCATTTATCGCGGGCTCCTGATGGCTAACAACATCATCATGGAGACTGCTCAACGGATGGAAAATGACGATGACTGATACAGAGGACAAGACTCTGTTGATTGCCCCCGATATTCAACGACTCGGGGAAACTACTGAACTTCCAAAGAACGACGAGCAAAAAGCAAAGCAGGTTCCGGACCCATCGGGTTATCGCATCCTGTGCGCCATCCCCGAGATCGAAATTAAGACTGAGGGTGGCATTCTAAAGTCCGATCTTACTATGCAGTACGAAGAGCTAACTACGCCTGTACTGTTTGTCATGAAGGTCGGCCCTGACGCCTACAAGGACGAGAAGCGTTTTCCTTCTGGTCCGTGGTGTAAGGAAGGCGACTTTATTCTCACCCGACCCATGGCTGGCTCCCGCGTAAAGATTCACGGGCGCGAGTTCAGGATCATCAATGACGACAGCGTTGAGGCTGTTGTCGAAGACCCGAGGGGGATTACCCGTGCTTAAAAACGGGCGTAGCCCGTACAGAGGAGAATACAATGGCTGAAAGTAAAGAGGACGACTTCGAGTACGAAGTCGAAGGCGGCGATGCTGCTGAAAAGCCGGAGATCGTCGTTGAGGACGACACTCCGGAAGAAGACCGAGGTCGAGAACCGCTCCCGAAAGAGATTGTTCAGGAGCTGGAAGCCGATGAACTCGATGACTACTCCGAGAAGGTCAAGATTCGTCTGAAGCAGATGAAGAAGGTCTGGCACGACGAGCGCCGCGAAAAGGAACGCGAAGCTCGTGAAAAGGCCGAGGCCCTCTCTGCTGCACAGCGACTGTATGAGGAGAACCAGCGGTTCAAGGAGATGCTGAGCAAGGGGCAGACTACGCTCCTGAGCAGCTTCAAGCAGAACGCTGAGTTCGAAGTGCGCGATGCTGAGCGCGCGTACAAAGAAGCCTATGAGAGCGGTGATTCCGATAAGATCATCGAAAGTCAGCGTCGCTTGTCGGAAGCTACTTATAAGCTCCATCAAGTAAACAACTACCAACCCACTTTACAGACTACAGATAACGATGTACCCAGAGAGGAACCGGTAGTTCAGGCTCCTCGGTTGGACCCTAAAACTGTTGCGTGGCAAGAGCGCAATACGTGGTGGGGCTCTGATGCGGAGATGACTGCTTCGGCGCTTGGGCTTCACCAGAAGCTCATAAATGAACGTGGCCCCGGATACGTGGGCACCGACGACTACTGGGCAACCATCGACAAAACGATGCGTCGCCGGTTCCCCGAGTACTTCGGGGAAGAAGAAGTGGTTACCAAGCCGCCTTCGCGTGAGCAGAAGGTTGCGCCAGTCGTAGCTCCAGCTTCACGTAGCCGATCCCCCAAAAAGATCGTGCTCAGCCGCACCCAACTCACAATCGCACAACGACTTGGGCTGACCCCTGAGCAATATGCTCGTGAAGTCGCCAAGATGGGAGAATGAAGATGACTGGACAACCGCTCGACGAATTTGAAGGTAGCCTCGGCACCGACCGCGCCCCGCGTAAGACGCGTGCTCAATCCGAACGCCCCAAGGTCTGGCAGCCTGCTTCAATGCTGCCGGAACCGGACAAGCAACCGGGTTACACGTATCGTTGGGTTCGTGTTGCTACTCTGAACCAGAACGACCCCCGCAATATTTCCGCTAAGCTGCGGGAAGGCTGGGAACCCGTCCGGATCGAAGAGCAACCGCAATTCAGGGCGATGGTCGACCCCAATAGCCGCTTCAAGGACAACATCGAAGTCGCTGGGTTGCTGCTCTGCAAGGCCCCCCGAGAACTGATGCTTCAGCGCAAGGAATACTTTGCCAAGAAGAATCAGGCTCAAATGGAGTCTGTCGACAACAACTTTATGCGAGAAAACGACTCTCGTATGCCGCTCTTCCGGGAACGGCGCTCTACGACGTCGTTTGGTTCTGGCAGATAAACTAGGAGCTAATCATGGCATATCCCTCCGTGACCAGCCCTTATGGGCTCGTTCCGATCAATCTGATCGGCGGTCAGGTCTTTGCCGGTTCCACCCGACTGCTGCCGATTGCCACCAACTCCTCGACCGCCATCTACTACGGTGACGTCGTGAAGCTGCTGGCGGGCGGTACGGTGGGTAAGGATACCGGTACGGACGCGGCCACCCCGGTCGGCGTTTTCCTCGGGTGCACCTATACGGACCCGACGTACGGCAAGACTTTCCGGCAGTATTACCCCGGCACGACCAACATCAGCGACATTCAAGCCTATGTGCTGGATGACCCGGATGCTCTGTTCAAGGTCGCGGTGTGCGCTGGCACCAACTCGAACACCATCAGCTATGTCACTCAGGCGGTTGTGGGTTCGAACCTGAAGCTGGCGAACGGTGCGAATAACACCGGCTCGACCACCACGGGCAACTCGAAGGTTGGCGTTGATTCGACCGAAGGCACTACTTCGACTTGGCCGATCCGCGTCGTGGATGTTGTCCCTGCTACCGCTACCGCTGGTAACCCCGGTTCCTATACCGAGGTCATCGTGAAGTGGAATCAGGGTATGCACCAATACCTCAACCCCACTGGCCTCGCGTAAGGAGACTGAACAATGGCTATTTCACGCGCACAACTCCTTAAGGAGCTTCTGCCGGGTCTGAACGCCCTGTTCGGCCTCGAATATGCTCGCTACGGCGAAGAGCATAAGGAGATTTTCGACACCGAAACCTCCGAGCGTTCCTTCGAAGAAGAAACCAAGCTGTCGGGCTTCTCGGCTGCTCCGGTTAAGAACGAAGGTAGCGCCATCGCCTACGACAACGCGCAGGAAGTCTTCACTGCTCGCTATAACCACGAGACGATTGCCCTCGGGTTCTCGCTCACGGAAGAAGCGATTGAAGATAACCTCTACGACTCGCTGTCGTCCCGCTACACCAAGGCGCTTGCTCGCGCCATGGCGTACACCAAGCAGACCAAGGCTGCTGCGGTCCTGAACAACGGCTTCGACACCGACTACCCCGGTGGCGACGGTCAACCGCTGTTCTCGGCCTCGCACCCGCTGGTGTCTGGTGGAACCAACTCGAACATCCCCCAAACTCCGGCTGACCTGAACGAAACGTCGCTTGAAGCGGCTGTCATTCAGATCGCTGGCTGGACGGATGAACGTGGCCTGCTGATCGCGGCTAAGCCGCGTAAGCTGGTGGTCCCGCCGAGCCTGATGTTCGTTGCCACTCGTCTGCTTGAAACCGAACTGCGCGTTTCGACTGCCGACAACGACATCAATGCGCTGAAGACCAACGGTTCGATCCCGGAAGGTTACACCGTTAACCACTTCCTGACCGACACCGACGCTTGGTTCCTGACCACCGATGTTCCGAATGGTCTGAAGCATTTCGTCCGTACCCCGATGCAAAACTCAATGGATGGAGACTTCGATTCCGGTAACGTTCGCTACAAGGCGCGCGAAAGGTACTCGTTCGGTTGGTCTGATGCCCTCGGGATGTACGGCTCGGAAGGCGCTCCGTAAAAAACCTAGAGAAATCAAGTACTTAGCTTATAGGGGAGGGGGGCTTCGGCCCCCCTCTTTTTTGCTTGACACACCGAGGGGGGTTTATTTATACGGGTTATATCGAAAGGAGATTTCCTGTGTCAAAACCCGTCATTTACCGTATCCGCAACGTTGTGGACGGAAAGTTCTACGTTGGCAGCACCATCAACACGAAGGAACGGTTTCGTACCCATCGCACAAGGCTCCGCTCTGGCAGACATCACACCCCGCACCTACAAGCAGCGTGGAACAAACACGGCGAGGAATGTTTTATATTTGAGGTCGTCGAGGACGTCGCCTCTGTCGATGAGTTGCAAGTTGCTGAAGACCGCTGGCTCGTAGCCCATGTCGGACAGCCACACTGCTACAATGCTGGGTTACGATCCGGTGCTCCGTGGCGTGGTACCCCCAAAGAACAGCACCCCAGTTATGGCCGTATTAAAACCCCTGGGGAAATAGCGGCTATCTCGGATAGCGTGAAGAAGTTGTACGCCAGCGGTTTTAACCCCCGTACAGGTCTTACGCACTCCGAAGAGACCAAAGCCAAGATTAGCGCCAAGATACAAGCTGCCGTGGTTGCTGGGCGCGCTGGTAAGTTCATACCCTCGGAGGAAACTCGTAAACGTATGTCACAGGCGCTCAAAGGCAACCAGAATGCCAGAGGGCATGCCCGTACTGAGGAGCACCGCCGTAGGTTAGCGGAAGCTAATATGGGAAATCAGAACTGGCTTGGTCGGCACCATACCGAAGAATCTAAACTCAAAATGTCCAAAGGCGTTGTGGAGGTAACAACTAATACTGAGTTCTCTAGCTTAACAGCCGCTTTGGAGTTCTACGGACTTAAAATGCCCACCTTGCGCCGTGCGTTGTTGACTGGGAGGCCACTAGCTAAAGGACCTCACCGGGGACTAGCTTTCCGGTACCTTTAGCTTCCTCTCCAACCTCTTCCCTTTTTCTTTGCTCCGTGTATACAAAGACGGTCTAGGAATATTTACCCATACAGGCTGACCTAGCAGACGTAGTAGAGACTGTGTGGGGGTGAGCTACTACTCGGAGAAACACCATGGGTAACACTACCTTTTCGGGTCCCGTTCGTTCGCAGAACGGTTTTCAGTCTATCACCGTTAACGCCACTACCGGCGAAGTGACCACCGACGCTACGTTTGGCGCCGCTACTTCGGTGACCTCGGTCGCCGCGACTGGCGCTGTGACTGGCGCTACGCTTGCTGCTACCGGCACTGTGACCGCTAAGAGTGGTTCGGCGCTTACCGCTGGTGGCGCGGCGATGTTCGTTGGCACCAATACCGCGAACAGCATGGGCATTTACTTCGGTTCGGGTGCTCCGACTGTCTCGGCTGCCAAGGGCTCGCTTTATCTCCGTAGCGATGGCAGCGGTACTGGGGATCGCGCCTATGTGAACACGAACGGCACCACTGGCTGGGCTGCTATCACCACGGCTTCGTAAGCTAGGTGATTCATGCAAGTCGAGCGCAGCTACGACATGGCCGGGAAGAGTGTATTCGTAGCTCTTCCCGCCTACGACTTTAAGGTATCGCTGAAGTTAGCGGTGTCCCTCGCTCGGTTCGCGCAAATGGCCGCGCAGCACGGGATTTCTCTTCAGATCGGCAGCATCTGCGGCTGCTCTGTGGTGTCCCGTGCTCGTAACCTGCTCGCGCAGGATATGCTTGATTCCGAGTGCGACTACCTGCTGTTCATCGACAGCGACATCAACTTCGAGCCGGAGCACGTGCTTCGGCTTATGGCTTGGGCTCAGGACCCCAAGAAGGGCATCGTGGCCGCTGTGCCGCGCACCCGCAGCGAAACCAAGAACTACATCGCCACCTTGGACTACGACGAGAACGGCGACCTGACCATGAACGGTATGGGTCTGGTCCGTGCCGCCCGCGTGGCTACGGCCTTTATGCTGGTGCGTCGGGAAGTCTTCGTTGAGCTAGATAAAGCTCACCCTGAGTGGCGCTACTTCGACGCGCGGTCCAACCGCACACTGCCTTGCCTGTTCGACTTCCAGCTGACGGAAGAAGGCTACATGGGCGAGGACTTCCTGTTCTGTGATCGCGTGCGTGAGCACGGCTTCGAAGTCTGGGTCGACCCTTCCATCTCGTTGGGTCACATGGGCGTGCAGGAATACACCGGCAACTACGGCAACGACGTGCTTTATCCGATGGTTGCCCCACCGCAGAAGGATGTTGCGTGATGGCTGATAAGGCTGACCTCAAACAAGACAAGAAGATGATCGGCGCGGCGCTGCATAAGCATGAGCGCGCTATGCACCCCGGCAAGCCGCTTACTAAGCTTCGCTCGGGTGGCTCGGCGTCTTCTCGTGCTGACGGCATCGCCCGTAAGGGCAAGACTCGTGGTAAGTTTGT
>Ga0209427_10007733_pt1 | contig 12141 bp, 10 predicted proteins | sample DeeMarSWOR136_30_FD_187465 | JGI IMG/M metagenome (GOLD analysis project Ga0209427, IMG submission 187465) | Marine sediment microbial communities from White Oak River estuary, North Carolina - WOR-1-36_30 (SPAdes) (version 2) | ecosystem: Environmental > Aquatic > Marine > Intertidal zone >... | reverse complement strand
AAGAAGCCAGCCGTTAAAAAGGCTACCGGCACAAATGGGTTCTGCACGCCTAAATAGGCCAGAGCCGTAAAGGCAATAAAGAGAATCACAAACACAAAGGCCACAACCTTGTACTGACTGAACAGATACGCATAGGCCCCTTCACGGATGTACCCGGCAATGGTAACCATCTTCTCATTGCCTTCGGGAGCAGCCATCATCTTCTTGTAAAATATATAGGCGACGACTAAAGCAGCCGCCGAGGCGGCAGGGGCAATCCACCACTCCGCAGGGATGCCGGTCGTACCGGCTGATTCACCGGCTTGAGACGCAAAGACCATCGAGTTCAAGGCAAAGAACAAAGCCAAAAATGCGACAGAGTGCTTGAAAATTTTCACTTTTACTGCTCCTTGTAGAATTTAGATATATTTTCCCTACGCACACATCTCTATATAGACAAAATACATAAGATTGCGTGCAGTTTAACCAAACACAGATGTTCTTCAAGTGTTTTGTTGTGGTAAATTCAAATAAAAAGAAGAGCACAACTGTACTTATGAACTGTTAAGTGTGGTAATCCGCATTGATTGTAACATATTCGGTGCTCATGTCGCAGCCGTAGCAAAAATCACTTTGCTTGCCTATTCCCAAATCCACTGTTATCGTGTGCTCGGTTTGTGAAACGATTTTACTAGCCCTTTTTGCGTCAAACTTTTTAGGGGCTCCATTCTTAAAGACGGTTACATCACCGAGCTTACAGGAGAGCTTATTTGGATTCAATTTGACGCCTGCCGAACCGACCGCACAGATAATTCTGCCCCAGTTTGGGTCGCCGCCGCTGACCGCACATTTTACCAGCGGATAATCAGCTATCGCCCTGCTCGCTCTTGCAGCATCGGCCTTTGTAGCCGCACCTTTAACGACAACCTCGAACATCCGCGTCGCCCCTTCGGCATCAAGCGCCATCTGTTTGACTAAATCTTCGCACAAATCCGCCAATGCCCTGGTGAATTTCTTATATCGCGGACACCGGCTCACTATTGGCCGATTGCCAGCCAGGCCCGAAGTAAGAATTATCGCCGTATCATTGGTGCTCTGATGGCCGTCAACAGTTAGCCTGTTCAGTGAATTACCGATAGCGGTCTTTAAAGCTCTCGCCAGCAGTGGTTTTGTTATAGCGGCATCTGTGGTAATAAAACAAAGAGTCGTCGCCATATTCGGAGCAATCATACCGGCCCCTTTGACTGCGCCGGCTATCGTAATTTTTTTACCGGAAATTTCGACTCGACGGACAGCCTGTTTCGGCTTAGTATCGGTTGTCATTATCGCATTCGCGAAATCCAAACCTGCCGCAGCGGACGCCGAAAGTTTCGCCACCGCCTTTGCAATACCGGCAGTAACTTTTTGAATCGGCAACTGCTTGCCAATAATGCCCGTTGAAGCAATGAGAACATTATGCGGGTCAACTTCAATTCTCTTAGCCGTCGCAGAACACATTGTTATTGCATTTTTAATCCCCCCCTGGCCGGTGCACGTATTGGCATTGCCCGAATTGACAACTATCGCACAGATTTCGGGACTTTTTATATGTTTCCTGCTCACCTCGACTGCTGCCGATACGATTTTGTTGGTCGTAAAGACTGCCGCCGCCTTCGCACCGGTCGGACAAACAAGCAGTGCCAAATCGGCCTTACCCGATTTCTTAATCCCGCAGTGCACCCCCGTCGACAAAAATCCCTTCGCACTGGTTATGGTATCATTTTTCATGTCTCAATTGCTTATCTAAAGCCAGAGCGCCGCGCCGAGAACATGGCAAATCAAAGGGGGGACCTTCATTGCCTCAACAAACTATTGAATCTTCCTAATATCCCCTTGTGTTCAGAAATCCTGCTAAACTCGGAAAGCCACTCTCTGATATATTTAACATCAATCGAATCTTTGTTCTTGATTAATATATTTTTTACGTCTTCTTCATCGACCGCTCTTGCTGCGATCATTTTATGAATAACAACATCTTCGCATGACGCAAATCTTACCGGAAAACCATTCATTACAACTTCTTTTGTTCTCTTAATGGCTTGCGCTTCATACGGAGTAAAAGAAAAAATAAAATCCACGCGGATTCTCAAGTCTGGTTCCTCCGCAGGGATTACTTTGGTCTCCTTCGCAAATTCCTCTGGATTTTCGTGTAGAATTTTTAATCCTAATTTCTTACATATCCCTTCAATTAGCTGGAATTTATCCGTATCCACACCTAAAGTTATATCGATATCTCGTGTCAGGCGCGGTGTTCCGTATAAAAGAACGGCCTGGCCGCCGATAATCATATAAGGAATTTTATCCTCGTCTAAACGTTGAGCTAACTTTTTTATTAGTTTTTCTATCACGACGATAATCCATTTATCGCTTTAGCAATCCTCAAATCAACTTCCAGGCCCTCTAAGAGGTTTTTTGAATTGATAGTCCCCAAAGACACGGCTTCCCTGTGCAGCGATTCATATATCCGCAGAGCTTCTTTATGGGAAATATTTTCTTCCTCGATCAATTTACGATAAAACTCATTCAGTTTGCGTTTGTTTCTTATCATTGACACCATTATAACCGAAAACTGCTATTTTAGCCATGCGCTTTCCGTCTTTGAGAATAATCCTTTTCTAAAGAAAAGTTGTATTTTTTGACCGCGGGTCTCTAATCGTTTTCGGGCCATTGCTAAGAGGACCGGCAATCACCATATCTCTAAAATCAGCCATCGGGTCATAGAATTTCTTGCTCAAATCGACGGTATTTATCATCATACCAGGTCGATTCGCCTTGAGCTGCTGTACAATCTTGCCGTCCGGCTGAATGAAGCATGATGGATACGGCGAATAGTACCCGCTTGAATTTGCCATACTCACCCAGAAATAATTCGTCGCCGCCCGGCACTGCATCGTCTGTCGCATAATATGAGTATGCACACTCGGCCCCTTCTGCCGGGCATTGTAAAACGATTGGAAAATGCAATTGATTTTTCGTTTATACAACTGCCTGTAAATCTCCGGAAACCGCAAATCAAAGCATATCAGCAGCGAGCATTTCACACCATTAACGCTAAAGTTCACAAATCGATTGCCCGGCGTATAACGCCGTAATTCGGCCCTGATGCAAAATCTCTTGTCGTAGCGGTCAACGATTTTGCCATTTGGCCCTATCAGGTACAGACTGTTGTGCGGTTTGTTCGGCTCTTTCAATCTGTGCGTACTGCCCAGAACGACCCAAATGCCGAGTTTGCCCGCAAGTGCCATAATCTTCTCGGTCTTTTCCCGAAGCAGCTCCCAATTATAGCTGTCAAAATTAGGAAAGTCAGTTCCCGCATAGCCGCTAAGGGCACACTCGGAAAAATGAACTATATCAGCTTTTAGTTGAGCTGCCTTGCGCAAAAACTCGCAGATTTGTTGAGCATTTCGCTTTATGGAACTACTCACAGCAAACTGACACGTAGCAACTTTCAGTACACGCCCAGCCATTAAAACTCCTACGACAGCCCTGATGTCTCCTCGAGGCCGAAGATGATATTCATATTCTGAATCGCCTGGCCCGACGCCCCCTTCACCAGATTGTCAATCGTCGAAAAAACCACGATTTTGCCCTTAACAAAGGTGGGATAGATATGGCAATAGTTCGTCCCTGCAACATCTTTAACAGCCGGGCCATCTCTGCACATCTGCACAAATGGCTCGAAACAATAGAACTCGTCATAGAGCTCGGCCAATTTCTTACAGTCCACTTTACCTTTCGGCTGACAATAAACCGTCGAGGCAATTCCCCTGTCAAAAGGCCCTGCGTGCGGCTGAAAAAGTATCTTCACAGGTGAGCCGGCAATTTCACTTGCAATTTGTTCCATCTCCGGCATATGGCGGTGTACGCCGATTCCGTAGGCAAACAGGTTTTCATTCATATTCGGAAAATGAAATTTGATCGAGGGATTTCTACCTGCTCCCGACACACCAGTTATCGCATTGACAATAATCGAGTCTGTTTCAATAAGGTCTTCTTTAAGCAGCGGAGCTATGGCCAGCAAGGCCCCCGTCGGGAAACAGCCGGGATTAGCAACTAAGTCCGCACCCTTTATCTTCTCACGGAACAATTCCGGCAATCCGAATACTGCCCGTGCCAGATTAGCGGTATCAATATGCTTTACGTTGTAGAACTCCTCATAAACCTTGGGGTCTTTGAGCCGATAGTCCGCACTGAAATCTATTACCTTCAGCCTTGCGTCAAGCAGTTTCGGCACAAATCCCATCGAAACCTTATGGGGCAGACAGCAAAGAGCTACGTCAGCCAGTCCGGACAACTTCTCCAGGTCCAATGGCTCGATTTGCATGTCGCATCGGCCTTTCAACTGACCGAACACATCCTCAGCGTGGCCACACTCGGACTCGAGCGCCGTAAGATAAGTAAGCTCAGCTTCTGGATGGCGCAGAATTATTTCGATTGATTCGACGCCCGTATATCCGCTTGCTCCAATGATGGCAACACGTATCATTGCACGTTCCTTTCTTTTCTGTTAGCCGATTCACCATCGCAGCGTCTCGGCTGCGAATACATTACGATCCGCATACCTGCGATTAGCACCGTTTTGCCAAGTCGTAACATTTCTGACATTGTTAATATATTACAATTGCAGAAGCATAAATGCCACCACAATCACACCTCAAGCACAGTGGTGCGTTTTTGCCGGTTAAGCTTTCTGCGAGTCAGCACTACCACACAAGAGCCGATAACCAACACCGAACCCAACACCGAAGACCAGGTCAAAGGTTCGCCGAATACTGACACGCCTGCCGCATAGCACAATACCGGCTCAAGCATAAGCAGCAATGAACCGGTCTTGACCTGTACGTACTTAAAACCCTCCGTCATCAACAACTGGCCGACAGTAACACTAACACCGATACCCAGCAGGATAAAGATACCATTCAGGCCAACGTGGCCATCGCTGCTGAAAGCCGGTACGAAAACCAACCACATCCCTACCGCACACTGGGAAAAGTAAATCGCCAATGAGTTATCCGTATCGTGGAGCTTGCGTATCAGCGTGACGGCTATCCCGACAATCATCGCTCCGAGAACAGCCAGAAGCTCATATTTGCCAAAGACAAGCAATGAAAAGCCCCGCTGCTTTTCGTAAGCGATAAAGTAAATACCCCCAATAGCCGTCAGAATAGTCCCAATATCGAACAGCCGAAGACGTTCTTTCAGAAACACCGCACTGACAACACTTGCAAAGATTGGGTATGAGCATACCAGAACCATTCCTTTGCCCAGTCCCAGTTTAGTAATAGACAAAAGCCCGATAAAGATAGCTATCCCGCCGGCAAGACCACGCAAGAACAAAAGCTTTTTGTTAATAAAGACAAGCTTGACTCGCCCTGTCATGGCAGCGGTCGCAATAAGACCCAATCCTATGACGAACCGAAAGAAAGCCAGCCTGTAGACCCCGATATATGAACCGTACTTGACCAGACAGCCCGTCACACAGAAAAAGGTACTGGCCAGAGCCATCAAAGCGGCTCCCTTTGTTGTATGTTCTATTCTTGACATTGTAGTTTACGTCTCTCAAAAAAAAACCACCGGAAATCCCAGTGGCTCTTTCAAAAATCCCAAAAGAATAACGCAAATTATCGCTTCGAGAACTGGAATCTCCTTCTTGCGCCTCTCTGGCCCGGCTTCTTTCTCTCGACCATCCTGCTGTCGCGTGTAAGATGCCCGCCAAGCCGAAGCGCGTGGATATAATTTTCGTCATATTTCTTCAATGCTCTGGCAATCCCCAGAGACACCGCACCTGCCTGTCCTGACGTTCCACCGCCTTTAACATTGACAAAAACATCAAACGATTTTACTCCCTCAACCGCCCCTAATGGAGCCAGGATTGCTTTTCTATCCTGTTCTCGAGTGAAGTAATCCGCAAGCTCTCTTTTGTTAATAAGCAATTTGCCGCCGCCGGTTTTTATTCTAACGCGTGCCACGGACCTCTTTCTTCTGCCGGTACCCCAGTAGTAATCGCCTTTACCGGGCTCCTTCTTGGCGGATTTCTGCGATGGTTGCGGCACTTTCGCTGCCCTTTTAACAGTCGCCTTAGCAGCAGGATTGTCAGTTTTGGCCTCTGCCATAATTTATGTTCCTTCTTAGAACAGTTCTATCTTTTCGGGTTTTTGGGCCTGGTGATTGTGCTCCGGCCCGCGATAAACCTTCAGTTTTTTCAGCATCGCTCTGCCGAGTTTATTCTTCGGCAGCATTCGCCTAACCGCTAATTCAATCACCTTTTCAGGTTTCTTTGCCATCATATCGGCAAAGCTGACGAATTTATGGCCGCCGGGAAAATGCGTGTAATAATCGTACTCTTTGGCCTCGGCCTTTTTACCTGTAACCTTTATTTTCTCAGCATTAACCACAATCACATAATCGCCTGTATCGACGTGAGGCGTATATGTGGGCTTGGTCTTTCCCATTAGCAGCGGTGCGATTCTTGCAGCCATTCGGCCCAGAACCGCTCCTTCAGCGTCCACAAGCACCCACTTCTGTTCAACCTGCTCTTTTTTTGCCATAAAGCTCTTCATAAAAAACTTCCCTTCGCCACAGGAAAACCAGCATTCTAGCGAATTGGCTCCGCCTGTCAAACTATTTTTCCGGATAAAAAACAGCCCCCACGATGAATTGCAAAGAGACAAGGATTTAAGAACCTTGCTTCTTCACGAGATACGAGCAACGAACAACGAGCGATGAGCGATGAGCGACGACTTATGAGCAGCCCATCGAGTTTCCGCAGTTGAAGCATTTATAGCAGGTGCCGTTGCGGACGGTAATCGAGCCACAAACATCACAGGCCGGGGCATCGCTGCTGAAATGCTCAAATTGTGCGTTAAATTGCTGCATAACCGCCACCTGCGACTGCAGCTGCTCAGGTGCATCAGCAATGGCTGAGCCCACCAGGGTCTCAATTCGATTCGCCAGGTCGGTAAATCTGCCTGTCGTGGCCGGGGAGGGCCGCTTAGCTACCTGCTTCGAGGCTGAAAAATCCTGTTTTCCCTCAACAACGGTTTTTACTTCGATTTTCGCTCCGGCCTTTGCTTCGGCAATTTTTTCCGCCAGATCTTTGGTCTTCTCGACTAACTGCCTGGCGGTTGTGATGTTTTTACTTTCTGTTGTGCCGGCCGCTGCTCGATTAGGCGTGTTTATCTCGGCATAGCCGGGCATAAACTGGCAGCCCAGCCAGCAGAAAATATAATCAATCAGACTCTTTGCAAACGGTATATCCCTGTTCGATGTCATCCCTGACGGCTCGAACCGGGCGTGACGGAACTTGTCCACTAATGTAATCAAAGGCACGCCGTACTGCAATGCCAGCGAAGTACACGTGCCTATAACATCCATAAGGCCACCGACGGTGCTGCCCTCCTTGGCCATAGTGATAAACAGCTCACCAGGCTGACCGTCCTCATATAGCCCCACCGTCAGGTAGCCTTCATGTCCTGAAACAGAAAATTTATGCGTTATGCTTTGTCGCGTATCAGGCAGCCGCCGCCTGAATGGCCGCGCCTGAGTCGGCCCTTCAGCAGCGGCCTTGGCCTTCGCTTCCCCGTGCCTTTTCGTGCAAACGGGCTGGAGTTTCTTGGAGCCGTCTCGATAGATTGCCACCGCCTTTAACCCGAGCTTCCAGCCTTCCATTAGAGCTGCGATAATTTCTTCAGTCGTACTCTCCTTTGCCATATTGATGGTTTTGCTTATTGCGCCGGATATAAACGGCTGAACCGCGGCCATCATTTTTAGATGTGCCGTGTAATGAATATGCCTTTTGCCTGCCCGCGGCTTAAAAGCACAGTCAAAAACCGGCAGATGGTCCGTATTGAGCTTTTCCGCACCCTCGATAGTTTCATTTTTATCTATGTAGTCGCAGATTGATTTGATGTCCTCGGCGCTATAGCCGAGCCGGTCAAGAGCCATTGGCACGGTTTTGTTAACAAGTTTGAGCATTCCGCCGCCGGCCAATAATTTGTATTTAACTAATGCTATATCCGGCTCAATGCCTGTCGTATCACAATCCATCATAAAGCCGATAGTTCCTGTCGGCGCAAGGACAGTTGCCTGAGCGTTACGGAAGCCGACCCTCGAGCCGGCATCAAAGGCCTCATCCCAGGTATCCTTGGCGGCGTTACGAAGATAATCCGGACAATGGGATTCCGGAATATCACAAGCGTGCTGCCGGTGCATATTTATAACCTTAAGCATTGCATCGGCGTTCTTGCTGAATTCCTCGAAAGGCCCCTTCATTGAGGCAATCTCGGCACTGGCCGAATAAGCGGCCCCCGTCATTATTGCGGTGATTGCGCTGGCCAGCGACCTTGCCTGGTCGGAATCATAAGCAAGGGCAAGACTCATAACAACAGAGCCAAGATTGGCGTAACCCAGGCCAAGCGGACGGAACAAATGGCTGTTCACAGTAATCGACCTGTCCGGATAGCTTCCATTATCAACCAGAATCTCTTGAGCAATGATGAAAAGCCTAATCGCCCTTTTGAAGCTGTCAACGTCGAAGGAGCCGTCTTCCCTGCTAAACTTCATTAGGTTCAGTGAAGCCAGATTGCAGGCCGAATCATCGATGAACATATATTCACTACAGGGATTTGAGGCGTTAATCGGCCCGGAGGCAGGACACGTGTGCCAGCGGTTGATTGTGCTGTGATACTGAAGGCCTGGGTCACCGCAAATCCTTGTACCTTCGGCAATTAGCTCCATTAGTTCGCGTGCCGAATGCTCCTGCATTTTTTCGCCCGTTGTTACAGCATAGGTGGCCCAGGGGGCGTCTTTCTCCACCGCCTGCATAAACTCATCGGTTACCCGCACGGAAAGATTGGAATTCTGAAACATCACGCTGTTATACGCTTCGCTGTTGTAATCACCATTGTAGCCGGCCTCAATAAGGGTCCAGGCCTTTTTCTCCTCCTCAGTCTTGCAGGTAATGAATTCTTTAATATCAGGATGGTCGACCTTTAGAGACTGCATTTTCGCCGCCCGGCGGGTTTTTCCGCCAGATTTAATTACCGCCGCTATCTGGTCATAGACCCGCATAAAACTCAAAGGCCCCGACGGTTTGCCGCCCCCGGAGAGCTTCTCTTGACTGCTTCGCAGGGTTGAAAGGTCGGTCCCGGTTCCTGAGCCATGCTTGAACAACATTGCTTCGCTTGTTGCCAGCCGCATTATATCCTCCATCGAGTCCTTGACCGACTGGATAAAACAGGCTGATGCCTGTGGATATTCATAGCTGTTTTCACAGGCGACCGCTTCTTCGCTCTGCAAGTCCCAATGGAAATTGTGCCTGCTGCCGGCAATACCATAAACGTCGAAGAGGCCCACATTGAACCATACAGGCGAATTAAATGCTCCGTATTGATTCACGCACAGCCAGGTTAATTCGTTGTAAAAAACCTCGGCATCCGCTTCAGTGGCGAAGTAACCGTCCTTTTTGCCGCGGTCAGCGATCGTCCTGCAGACCCTGTGGACAAGCTGCTTCAGGGAATGTTCCCGCTGCCCGGTTTCGATATCACCATAAAAGTATTTGCTCGCCACAACCTTTGTTGCCAACTGGCTCCAGGATGCCGGGACCTCGATATTGTCTTGCTCAAAGATTATTTGCCCGCTATCGCTGGTTATCCTGGCCGAACGCACTTCCCATTCGAGTTGTTCAAAGGGATGGACTCCCGGGGTTGAAAAGAAATGCTCAATCCTCAAAGCCCTTGATTCGGGGGCTTCTACACCAGTTTTAGCCTGGGATTGCTTGCCTCTAAAAGGATTTTCAGGGTTGAACTTATAAGACATTTATGCGCCTCCGTGCGAAAAAACGTAACTACAAAATATAGCAAAATGAACGGGAATTAAGCCAGATATAGTGGTAAAACCCGTAAAATCTGTATCGGCAGATTAATGGTAATTCGATAAGGTGTAAAGGCCAAATTCAAAAAATTTTTGGGTAAATTTATTGGCTCTGTCGTTAATCCTTGCAGCAATTGAACCTACGAAAGAAAAAATTTTTTATAAGAGGGCATTGTATTTTAGATAATCCCACAATGATGTTAAGATAAGGATATGTCAGCTAAAAAAAGCGACAAATTTGAGACGATTCGCCGGAAAATAAAGAGCTTTCCGACCGGGCCGGGCCTTTATTTTATGAAGGGCACAAAGGATAAGGTCCTTTACATCGGCAAAGCCAAAAATCTGCGCTCTCGGGTCAGCAGCTATTTTCAGCAGGCCGACGACCTGGCCGTCTCACGTAGCCCCAAAATCACAGAAATGCTCAGCAGAGTCAAAACAGTCGACTTCCTGGAATCCGAGACGGAAGTTGACGCAATGCTGCAGGAAGCACGCCTGATTAAAGATATCCGCCCGCCTTATAATACAGACCTTGTCGATGACAAAACATTTCCGTATCTGGAAATCACTACAGGAGAAGATTTTCCGGGCGTCTATATTACTCGAAAACCCCGGACAGACGGCAGTAGATTGTTCGGGCCTTTTGCCGGCGCAAAGGACCTGCGGGGCGTTGTGGTCGTATTACAAAAAATATTCAAGTTTCGAACCTGCAGGCTGAACATTAGTGAAGACGACCCAAAACGCAGATTCTTCCGTCCCTGCCTTTTGTACAGCATAAAGCAGTGCACCGCTCCCTGCGCAGCCAGGATTGACAGGTCCGAATACAAGAAAATCGTTACAGACCTTATAAAATTTTTGCGGTCGAAGCGCTCGACAATCCTGCGGCAGTTAAGAAAACAGATGTCTGAGGCGGCTGAAGCGTTTGCGTATGAAAAAGCTGCTATTTGCCGCGACCGTATCCGACTGATAGAACGGCTCGACCGCAGGGGTACGCCCGACGAAAATGTTCAGCCGGAAGTCTTCGCCGCTGACCCGACGCAAGCTCTGGAACAACTCCAGAACCTGCTGCGAACACCGGAGCCGGTCAGGATTATTGAGGGCATCGATGTGGCAAATATTGCCGGGGCCGAAGCAGTCGGCTCATTAGTTAAATTCATTGACGGAAAGCCCTTTAAGAGCGGCTATAGGCGATTCAAGATAAAAACCGTCAAAGGCATAGATGATTATGCAATGATTGCCGAAGTGGTAAAACGCAGATATAAATACGCGCTGCGAGGTGAAGAACTGTGGCCGGACCTTGTACTAATCGACGGGGGCCTGGGGCATTTGAGGGCCGCGGAGGCTGCACTTAATGATATGATAGCAATGAACTTACAGCCATTAGCACAAAAGAAAAAACAATGCGGAGCACAGAAAACGAGAATCGCTGCGATTGCGAAACGAGAAGAAGAGATTTATCTGCAAGGCAGCAGTAAGCCGATTCGGCTGGCTCGTAACTCCCCAGCCCGTAAGCTCTTACAATACGTTCGAGATGAAGCCCACCGGTTCGCACAACACTACCATCATATCCTGCGAAGCAGAAAAACGCTGAATAAGAGTTCGTAAAACCTTGATTTTTAGTCCCAAAACGAGGGCGGGGGGATTGGCTTTGTTTGGTCCCCGGGTTGAGGATTCCGGGAAGCTCACCCGTAGGGATCTCCGCTGCGCTTCGACTTTGAATCCGCCGGAGGCGAACAAGTTGGGTTTGTTTGGGTTTGTTTTTTTCATCGTTCATAGTTCTTTGTTCGTAGTTCATTGTTATAAAAGAAGTTACGTTCATTTTACCTATTTTGACTTTGGGTTTGTTTGGGTTTGTTTTTCCCACGTTCACCAAGTGTCCAATCGAATTTATTTTCATAAGCCATTGTTATAAAAGAAGTTATGTTCATTTTACCTATTTTAACTTTGGGTTTGTTTTGCATAAAAAGGGGTGATTTGTAGAGTTCTCTCGACAAGTGTAGAGGACAGAAGACAGAAAACAGAAGACAGAAGACAGAAAACAGACGACAGAGGACAGAAGACAGAGGGCAGAGGACAGAAGACAGAAGACGGAAGGCAGATGCCTCGTATAGCGTATAGCGGACTGCGTATAGCGTATAGTTCATTGTTCGTAGTTCATAGTTCATTGAGTCAAACTGGGTCCCTGTCCCCTGCCTAAGACTTGCAGGGGCAAGCTAAAGCATGCGGGGATTCGGGCGCAAAAGACAGCCCTCTATA
>Ga0209427_10007731_pt1 | contig 12142 bp, 10 predicted proteins | sample DeeMarSWOR136_30_FD_187465 | JGI IMG/M metagenome (GOLD analysis project Ga0209427, IMG submission 187465) | Marine sediment microbial communities from White Oak River estuary, North Carolina - WOR-1-36_30 (SPAdes) (version 2) | ecosystem: Environmental > Aquatic > Marine > Intertidal zone >... | reverse complement strand
GATGGTGATCTTTTCGTTTGTAAATTCTTTGATTATCAAGCAAAAAATTACTGACAACACCTCGGGCTTTAGGGCTTATAATAGTGATGCAATTGAATTTTTGTCCCGGAACTACCCTCTGGATTATCCAGAAGTGGAAGCCGTAGCCGTATTAGGCAAGAATAATTTCAGAATAGTGGAAGTCCCTGTTCAGATGCGGCAAAGAAATTCAGGGGAATCTTCCATTACACCAGTTAAATCCATTTACTACATGATAAAAGTTCTTTTAGGTATATTTGTGAATTTATGTAGAAGCACTCAAGGGGGTAGAAGGAGATAATTTCTATGAACCTGCGGATTCAGATTTTTGCTGTAATAGGAAGCCTTTTGGTAGCTGGTTTAGTTTTTGAATTAATTAGAAAAAAGAAATTGCTGGAACAATACTCGTTGCTATGGTTTTTTTCATCATTAATTTTGTTCGTGTTATCTATATGGAGAGATCTGTTGGAAAAAGCAGCTGATTTTTTAGGCGTTTATTATGCCCCAACAGCTTTGTTCATAATTATGATATTTTGCGGGATGGTTCTATTTCTTCATTTTTCAATAGTTATCTCTAAATTAACAGAACAAAACAAAACTCTGGCTCAGGAATTAGCGTTATTAAAAGCAAACATAAATAAAATGTCAATTCACAAAAATAAATGCATTAGTTCAGAAAAGAAACTTCATTCTGAGTCGATTTCCATTGATATAAAAAATAAAGATAACTAAAAATTCTAGATGAATATTATTGGAGGTTTACAACCGGCTTGCAACAGGAGTTGATGTGATTCAAAATTTAGAAAAATATATCAAACAGTTGGTCAATAACCAAAGACGTTTATATCTGGTTATTTTTTTTAGTGCATTAATAGTGCGATTGGCATTTATTACCACTCTGGAAAATAAATGGTATTTCTATGATACTGAACATTACGATAAAGCAGCCCGAAGTATTTTGGAGGGCAAAGGATTTGGAACTGGCTTTAATTTTAGCAATAATCCTGAACTTAGAAGTGTATATAGCTTACCTCCTATGTATCCTTTATTCTTAGCTGCTATTTATTACATATTTGGTCGTCATTTTTTTATCGTTAGAATATTTCAGTCCATCATTAGTGCGTTAACATGTTTGATGGTATATTTTATAGGAGATAAGGTATTTAATGAGAGAAAGGTAGGATTCATTGCCGCTTTTATCTCGGTATTTTATCCCCTTTTGATATTTTCAAGTGGCTTATTATATATAGAAGCTTTGTTCACATTTTTTATTTCTTTGTCAATATATTATTTTTTTAAGATGTGTGATGAACAACAGTATGTTTGGTTTTCTATATTAACTGGACTGTTTTTGGGATTAGCAGCACTGGCAAGACCCGTTATTTTTTCGTTTTTTCCATTTTTAGTGCTTTGGGTGTTAATGATTTGGATTAAACCGTTTAAAAAAAGATTAACCGCTGTTGTTCTTATCTTTTCTAGTGCGATTCTGGTAATAACGCCATGGACGATCAGGAACTACAATGTATTTGGCCGGTTTGTGCCGGTCAGTGCTGAAGTAGATCATGAATTATCGGCAGTCGTGAAAGCCTCATTGGAATCTGTTAAAATTCAACAGGTGAAAGTTGCTGGAGATGAATTGAAAGTGGTGATGAGTTCTGACGCTCAAGGTCACCATTTTGATTATTTTATCAATGGTCAATACGATGGGAGGCTGACAGATCCAGATAAATTGCAGGGTAATGCACCGATACTTTACTCAGGAATTATGTTAAAAGGTGGCCTTAACAATAATGTAGATGAATTCTCAATTTGTGATACTTCAAAAAATGGAAAAACAGCAACGACAAAACATATTGATACCGTAACAAAAAATTTAGATAATTTCGAAAGAACGGTATTGGGCACAAATTGGAAATCAGATCAAGAGTATGAAATAAATTCTGGAGAACTAGCCAACACTTCAGCAAAGAAATCATGGGAATTTTTAGCTGTTTATATGGCGCAGACAAATCCTACTGAAGTAGCCATAAAATGGGGAAGGACAGCAGATGGCAAAGGCGTAAATGAAGGAGGTCTGGCATTAATGCTCGATAAGCCATCAGTTGATGCGAGTGGTTACTTAGTTTGGCGGACTCCTATAGGTTATTTAGAACTTTGGACTATTGTAAATGGTGTACCTCAAAAATTTATTGACAATAAGTTAGGAATTCATTCGATTGATAATCCATGGGACACAGAAGGGTCATCAAAATTTTCTATGAATCCTAAGAGAAAAGGCACCTTTGAAACTATTTACACAATATTGATATCAGATCCAAAAACTTTTTTTAGAAGATATTTTTCTGAATTTATTCATTTTTGGAGTCTTTTTGATGATCGAGTTGAAGCCAAGAATCAATTCAACAGCAGCTTTACAATGCTAATAAGTATGCTCAGTTTCACACCGATACTAATATTATTTTTAATTGGCTTGCTTTTTTCTATTCCCAAATGGAGGAAGCCATTGGTTCTATTTTTTGTTATTCTGTCATTTGCTTTAGGTTATTCATTTTTTCAAACTCGGGTGCGATATAGGATTCCAGTTGAACCATATATCATCATTTTTGCAGCAAATGGTTTAGTTGTTGTTTGGGAAAAAATTAAACTATTCTTGAATAGACCTGACAGGAGTTTACTAACAAAGTTAATTAATGAGTAATGGATACAACTAAATTAATATTTTTTCTATTTGCCGCTATCGTTTGTGGTGTTGGAGCGGCCCTCTCAAAGAACCAGCGACGTTATTTCTTATTGCTTCTTGTTCTTTTTGCACCGTTATCAAGTGCGATAATCTTCTATAAGTTAAACGGCATCATGCTAATGGACTTTCCTTTGATCGTACTACTTATTTTGGGCTTTTCTTCAAATAAGAAGTTTAGCTTTTACATTTCAAAGGTAAGTTTGCCTGCTCTTGGAATTGTTGTATGGGGCTTAATTAGTGCCTTCAATGCCACTGATACTGGTTTAGCTATAAGTGAATGGACCAGAGTTTTAAGAGCTTATTTAACCTTTCTTTGTATCGTTAACTATACGAAAACTCGAGCAGATATTCAAACGGTAGTAGGCGGTTTATTTGCAGGATTGGCTTTTCAAAGCCTGTTAGGAGTATATCAGTGGCGGTATGGTCCACTTGGATTAACATTTCTTGAGGAAATCGGCTATAGCTGGAGATCCGCCGGTACGTTTATTCACCCTGCAATGTTTGGTGATTATTTAATACTGTTATTACCTTTAGTATTTAGATTATTCATGTTCTATAAGCAACAGGAGAAAATATATGTTCGATTTTATGGGGTGTTATTTTTCTTAGGTATCGGTGCCCTTTTGGGTTCTTATGCCAGAGGTCCATGGATATGTTTTGGTGGCTCTATTATCATTATGTTTATTTTTAGTATCCATCGAAAACGATTCCAACCTAAAATGAAAGGCATATTAGCTTTATTAGTTCTATTTTTTATCATTTTTATCCTTCATTATGGATCAACAATTAAAGAGCAGTTTGTCGATGAGAATAGACAGGGCTCTGCTCATGTTCGTATCCCACTTAATAAAGTTGCAATGAGAATAATAAAAGATCATTCATTTTTAGGAACTGGTTTAGGTAATTATACGCTACTTACACCGCAGTATGCACATTTGGAAGCAACTCGTGAACATTCCTATAGAGATCTATTGCAACACGTTCACAATAGTTATTTACTTATTGCAGCAGAGACAGGAATTCCAGGTTTGCTTTGCTTTATTGGATTTATAATTTCTTTATTTAGATATGGTATTAAGGTTGTTAGATCTAAAAATGCTTATATTTCTAATCTTGGTATTGGAATTTTAACCGGTTGTTTCGCTGTTTTGATAGCCTTCTTAGCTGGTCCAGATTATAGATGCCACCAAATTTTGATTATGTTTTGGTTAATTGGAGGATTTATCGTGGCGTTAGGTAGATTAAGAATAAGAATCCCACAACCTAAAATACCGAGGCAATCTATGGAGGGTATGAATGTAGATACAGGGGAAGAACTCACTCAACTCAAACAAGAAAAAAAGACCTTGTATCCTATCTAATGATTAAACAGTGTTGTTGAAGAAATGATTATAAAAATAATTTATAATAAAAATACGATAATCGTCTTCGTTTTATTGGTTATATTATCAATTCAGTGCATTGCCAGCATGAGATTAAAATCACCAACATTCGATGAGGCGGGACACCTTTCTTCTGGATATTCTTATTTGAAGATAAATGACTATCGATTGAATAAAAATAATCCTCCTTTTATTAAAAGATGGACGGCACTACCACTTTTATTCATGAAGCTAAATATTCCACTAGATCATCCAAGCTGGAAAGCGGCGAATCCAACAGAGTTCGGAAGGCAATTCTTCTATTGCTATAATAAGAATGCTGATAAAATCCTATTCCTGGGAAGACTCCAGACAGTTTTGATTTCTCTATTATTGGGTTTTTTTGTTTATAAATGGGCAAAAGAATTGTATGGGAACAAAGCAGGGCTTTTGGCATTATTTCTCTATTCCTTTGCTCCCAATATATTAGCTCACTCCCGATTAGCAACGACAGATATCGGTTTTGTCTGTTTTATGTTTATTGCGCTTTACTATTTTCGCAGATTCATTATTAAACCATCGAAAAAAAATTTGGTCATAGCAGGAATCGTCTTAGGTTTGGCTTTTGTTTCAAAATTTACTGCGGTAATACTTATCCCCAGTTTTTTAATTATACTATCGGCTTATATCTTTGTGAATAAGACTCGCTTTCCTAAATTTTTTGAACGGAAAAGTTTTTCTTCTCAAAGCAGTTTGAAACCAATAAAAACCTACATTATTGGACTCATAGCAATTTTTAGCATCGGATTTTTTGTCATTTTTATTGATTATAATTTTGAGATGAAACCGCTGGTAACAGAAAAAGACGACCTGACAAAATTAGAGGTTATGTTAAATCGCTTTCCATATAAGGATAATCATATCAAAGGAAAACTTTGTAATTTGGCTACCACTGTACCCCTACCAGCAAGAACATATTTAACTTCGCTCGGTTGGATGTCTCAATTTACACCACGCTTAGAAAAAGATGAACCAGTAAAAGGACATGGAATATTTCTAATGGGAAAGAATTCTGTAAATGGTTTTTGGTATTACATATTGGTGGCTTTTTTGATTAAGACTCCTATCCCAATATTATTGCTTTTGATCATTGCTTTTCTAACGATTAAAAAAAATGACTTATCAGAATTATATTTTTTGCTCATACCAGTAGTATTGTTACTATTATTAGGATTAAAAACAAATGCTATGGCATACAGATATATTATCTTACCGATGCTACCTTTTCTTTATGTTTTTGTGAGTAAGGTAGTTAATATTGAAAAGATTAAAAGAAAGTTTTTAGTTGTTGGTTTAGCGGTCTTGTGTGGCTGGTATTTGTTTTCTTCTTTAAAAATTTATCCCCATTATCTTGCTTATTTTAACGAAATTATTGGTGGACCGAAAAATGGCTATAAATATTTAGTCAATTCAGATTTAGATTGGGGACAGGATCTTAAGTTGTTGAAACTCTATATGAAAAAAAATAATATTGGAAAAATTAAATTGAGCTATCTGGGAACGGCTGACCCTGATTATTATAATATTTCTTATGTTCGCTTACAGGGTATATCTGGTGCTACATTTGATCCTGATGTCGAAGAAAATCCAGAGAGAGATACTAAACCAACAGATGGTATTATCGCCATCAGTGCCACCTGCTTACAGCATCTAAATGGTTTTTACCCAGGGTATACTTATGATTGGCTCAAGAAATATAAACAGATTGACAATATAGGTTATTCTATTTTCATTTATAAAATATGAGGACATTTAATGATGAACAATTATAGGGCGCTGGTTACCGGAGGAGCTGGCTTTATTGGATCTCATTTATCCAAACAACTGCTCGAACAAGGAAGGGAGGTCGTGGTATATGATAATTTCTTCACTGGCAAAAGAGAGTTTTTACCACATCATAATGGAAGATTGAAGATTATCGAGGGGGATCTTCTTGATAATCAATATTTGAAGAAAATTTTTAAAGAATTTAAGCCTGCTGTTGTTTTTCATTTAGCTGCCATTCACTATATCCCTTATTGTAATGAGAATCCAGTTGAAACCATTATGGTCAATGTGGGTGGTACTGAGGCGATATTAGACGCCTGTCGAGAAATCGAATTAGAAAAACTCATTTTCGCTTCTTCGGCTGCGGTTTATCCGATTAATGATAAACCAAATTTGGAAGAGGATGATATTGTTCCCTGTGATATTTATGGGAATAGCAAATTTTTCGGTGAATATCTCGGTAGGTTGTTTTATGAAAATAGCTCTACCCCTTGTATTATTGCACGATTGTTCAATGTGTATGGACCCGATGAAACAAATCCTCATGTCGTTCCTGACATTCTGGAACAACTTAAGAAGGATTCTACCATTCAGTTAGGTAACCTGACTCCAAAACGCGATTACATCTATGTGCAAGATGTTGTTGATGCATTAATTTCTATCGAACAAAAAACCCAGCAGAACTTTGAAATATTTAATGTGGGCACCGGTCAGGAATATTCTGTAAAAGAATTAGTAGAGACTATTGAGCAGATTGTTTGTAGAGAAATTAACATAGAACAAGCAGAAAGTCGCAAACGAAAAAGTGATCGCCTTCATCTGGTGGCAGATGTCTCCAAAATAAGCAAAATGGTGGGATGGAAGCCGAAGTATACCTTGTCCATTGGCCTTAAGTCTCTGATTGAAATTGAGTATAACGATTTAATTAAAAGAAATGGATGAGTCGGAAAAATGAATAAATTAAAGGTAGCAATAGTTGGTCCTTATCCTTTAAATCCTTATAAAATTACTGGTGGAATTCAAGCAGTAAATTGTAATCTAGTAAAGGGATTGCAAAATTTTGAGGACCTGGATTTGCATGTTATAACAGTGGATTTTGATCAGGAAACCGAGGCTTTTAGAGAGAACGGAATAACAATGCATTATCTTTATTCATCCAAAAAACTGGGACAGATTACATTGTACAATCGGGTAAGAAAATGGATTGTTAATCAGGTCAGGGAAATTGATCCGCAAATTGTACACGTTCATGGTACAGATATGTATGGCTATGCTGTCAAGAAATTAGAATATCCCACGCTGCTAACTGTGCATGGAATTCTCCGTCAAGAAGGCAAAATATCCAACTCAAATTCAGGTTGGGGAAAGCGATTTTTTCAAGGAACTAAGGGATTTTTCAATAGTTATTTTGAATGTAGTACCCTGAAAAGAATGAAGCATATCGTGGTTATTTCGCCTTATGTAAAGGAAATGATCGATGAGTTTACTCGTGCCCAAATGTACTTCATTGACAATCCCATCGATGATACGTTTTTTCAATTAGAAAATAGAACAAGTGATAATAGGCTTCTTTTTGTTGGAATGATAAGGGTACGCAAGGGGATCTTGAATATTTTAAAGGCAATTAAGGAAATCAAACTTAAAATCCCAGATGTCTGTCTTCATATTGTTGGGAAAGTCTTTGAGCCAGAATACGATATGATTTTAAGAGAATATGTTGAGCAAAATAATTTAACTGAAAATGTGATCTTTAGAGGGCGCTTGGATGAAAAAGAACTTCATCAGGAATTTGAACAATGTGCTATTTTGATTCTTCCCTCAGTTGAAGAATCTTCTCCCATGGTCATCGAACAAGCGATGGCTGTTGGCAAAGCAGTTGTAGCGACTAGAGTCGGGGGGATCCCACATTTAGTCAAAGATGATGTTACAGGCTTTTTGGTGAAATATGGTGATGTTCAGGGATTGGCTGAAAAAATAAGCCTTCTTCTTTCCGATCCTGAAAAACGAGCAAAGATGGGAATCGAAGCAAAAAAGGAGGCAGGAAAAAGATTCAAGCTTTCAGCAATTGCTGAAAAAACACGACAACTTTACTTTGAGGTTGCAAAAACTGAGGGGATTGGTTAATGTATATTTTGGGAATATCTGCCTATTATCATGATAGTGCGGCGTGTTTAGTGAAAGATGGTGAGATCATTGCTGCGGCACAGGAGGAACGATTTACGCGAAAAAAGCATGATTTCAACTTTCCAGTTAATGCGATCAACTATTGCATGAAAGAAGGAAAAATCAATGCTGAACAATTAGGCTTTGTTGCCTTTTACGATAAACCATTTATCAAATTTGAGAGGTTATTGGAAAGTTATCTTGCTTACGCGCCGATCGGGATTAAATCTTTTATCAAAGCCATTCCTTTATGGCTAAAGCAAAAACTCTGGATAAAAGAGTTGATCAAAAAAGAATTAAATTATGAAGGTAAAGTAATTTTCCCGGAACATCATGAATCTCATGCTGCTTCGGCATTCTTTGCTTCTCCTTTCCAGCAGGCTGCCTTTCTAACCATTGATGGAGTGGGTGAGTGGACCACTACTTGCTATGGCGAGGGAAAAGATAATCAAATTAACATATTGGCAGAACTAAAATTTCCACATTCTCTTGGATTGCTTTATTCAGCGTTTACATATTATACTGGTTTTAAGGTGAATTCTGGTGAATATAAGGTAATGGGACTGGCGCCTTATGGTGAACCTAAATATGTTGATACTATATTACAGGAGTTGGTGGACTTAAAAGAGGATGGCTCATTCAAATTAAATATGAAATATTTCAATTACTGCGTCGGTTTGACCATGACCAATCGAAATTTCAATGATTTATTTGATGGTCCACCAAGAAAACCAGAATCAAAGGTTACTCAAAAGGAGATGGATTTAGCCAGTTCGGTTCAGGTCGTTACAGAGGAAATCATGCTTCGGATGGCAAAACATGTATATAAAGAGACCGGTCAGAAGAATCTTTGTCTTGCCGGTGGCTGTGGCCTGAACTGCGTTGCCAATGGTAAAATTCTGCGAGAAGGCCCTTTTGAAAATATTTGGATCCAGCCGGCTGCTGGAGACGCTGGCGGAGCCCTTGGGGCAGCTCTGTTTACCTGGTATCAATATTTGGAAAATAAAAGAGAAGTGGATAGTAAAAAAGATTTTCAAAAAGCCTCTTATTTAGGCCCAGCTTTCTCTGATAATGAAATTGAAAGTTACCTTAAAGAAAATAATATTTCATTTGAAAAAGTAGAGTATAATGAGATTCCTGGTAAAGTTGCCGAATTGATAGCTCAGGAAAAGGTCATTGGTTGGTTTCAAGGTCGGATGGAGTTTGGGCCCAGAGCTTTGGGATCACGAAGCATTATTGGCGATGCACGCTCCAAAACCATGCAATCTACCATGAATCTAAAGATCAAATTTAGAGAATCTTTTAGACCCTTCGCTCCTACAGTTTTAAGAGAACAGGTTGCCGACTATTTTGAGATAGATCGAGAAAGTCCATATATGCTTTTAGTGGCACCTGTAAAAGAAAACAGACGGATTAGAACAAATCCAGTGGATAAAAATTTATTTGGCATCGAAAAATTAAAGGTTACCCGTTCTCAGATTCCAGCCATCACTCATGTGGACTATTCGGCACGCATCCAAACCGTTAGCCATGAGGACAATCCACTGTATTATGATATGATCAGATCATTTTATGATTTAACAGGATGTCCAGTCATTATCAATACCTCCTTCAATGTGAGGGGAGAACCCATTGTCTGTACTCCCCAGGAAGCTTTTACCTGTTTTATGCGAACTAATATGGATTACCTGGTGATGGGGAGTTACTTACTTGATAAAAAGGATCAAAAACCAATAAAAGATAATAAGGATTGGATGAAAGAATTTGAATTGGATTAAAGGTATACTATAAAAATGATTAAGGAAGTTAATAAAAAACAGATAAGAACATTTGGCATTACATTGACACTTGTTCTGATTGCTATAGGCTTTGTTCAATTTTTAAAAGGTAATATTATTACTTATAAATGCCTATTTGGAGCAGCCTTGGTAATACTAATTATGACTTTATTAATACCAATTATGATAAAGCCGTTATACATCGGATCCCTGTACCTTTCACATGCTTTAGGTTGGTTTAATACACGTCTGATTTTGGGAATATTATTCTATTTAATTTTCACTCCAATAGCCATCGTATTTAGAATAATTGGAAGAGATCCACTGGAAAGAAAGTTTGATAAAAATGCCCCATCATATTGGAAAATTAGGAAAGCTACAGAATTTGATAAAAGCAATTATGAAAGACAATATTAGAACACTTGAAATAAAAGATCATAAAATTTAAAGCATGGCGATTCCACTGTTGCGGAAAGGGGGAGAAAACTATGCCTCGAAGACTCAAAAAAATGATCGTAAATTTAGCCCTGGCATTTTTTGTTATGGTGATACTTTTAATTTTCGGAGAAATAGGAGCTGGAATCTTAGTCAGGAAAGGAATCGGACAACAGCATCAAATTTCTGGACAGACTGATGATCTTATTATTCCTTCATCCAATCCCGAGCTTTCTTATGTTTTTTGTCCTTATTATATCAATAATGCCGGAGATACTGCAACCAATCGCTTTGGATTCCGCGATTACGATTGGAGCGAGGCAGAAATAGAGCAAAGTTTTGTCATATTAAATCTCGGTGACTCTATCACCTTTGGTAGCAATGTTGATAGCCTTCGAGATGTTTATTCAAAAGTCCTGGAAAGTTTGTTACAGCGAAAGTATCCTGATAAACACTGTATCGTTTTTAATGCCGGGATAGGCGGTTACAATTTATGGCAAGAGAGAGCTCTTTTGCATGAATTACATAAGAAGATTCACGTTAATATGGTTATTTTAGGTTTTTGTCTGAACGATAGTAGTCCAATGTTTTATGTTAGAGAAGATATTAAAGGAGCTGTTGTGAAAGTCCCGGGCAAAGTTAATTCTTTTTCAGAAATTTTCTCTCGTAAATTTATTAATCGGCTCAAGCTTTATGTGATGTTCAGAGAGGCGGTAAAATCAATGCAAAGAAGGTATCCAAAGTTGTTCCCATGTTCGATGTTGTGGCATAATCTCCTTATTAAACAAAGCTCCTGGAACGATTTGAAGCTTACGCTTCTTGAGATAAAGGAAAGTTTAGCTCAGGACAATATTCCCCTTGTTGTAGTTATTTTTCCCTATCGTCATCAATTAGAACTGAATGCTGCAGACAATTTAATTCAGAACGATTTATCGCAATTTTGCCGGCAACATGAGATTCGATGTTTAGACCTATTTTCGTTTTTTAAAGCAAAAAAGGATTCTATTCGTTGGGATGCAGAAGGAATTCATCCAGATGCTAGCGGTCACAGGCTTGCTGGAAAGACTATTTATAAATTCTTAATTGAGGAAAATTTAATACCTGATAGAAATCAAGAGGAGGTTTTATGAGCAAAATATCCATCGTTGGAGAACTTTGGGATTTTCTGAAAGTACGTAAAAAATGGTGGTTATTACCGATTGTTTTTTTCCTTCTTTTACTAGGTTTTTTAATTATCTTTACAGAGGGATCAGCTTTGGCCCCATTTATATATGCTATTTTTTAAACGATCATTTCAACATTTTGAACTAAACTAAGATTTGTAGTGATATTTGAAATTGATTAGGAGATGGATAGTGAAGATTGTGTATTTCAATTATTTGTATGATCTCTATGAGGGAGCAATCGGTTCAACCATAAAGGCTGTAGAAATAATGTCTGCATTGGAAAAACAAGGTCATGAAGTTAAAATTTACTGGATGAATAAAAAACCAGAGAATGGCAACGGCAAATTATCTTCAAAACTGCGTTGTTCGTTAAAAAAGAGGTTGGATAGATACCTTCATGAACCTAATCAGATATTGAAAAATCTAAAACATATTTATAGAGAAAATGAAATCATAAAAAGAGAAAACCCTGACATTGTTATCTCCAGGCTGGATGTATACCTTTTCTCGAGTTTAGTTTTAACTCGAGTAAAAAAAATTCCCTGGTTATTGGAAGCCGATGGACCAGGAGTGTATGAAGGGAGACGGTTTTTTACTCATTATAAAAGGCTTCCCTGGATTGATTCTTACATAGAAACGTTAAATTTGAAGTTT
>Ga0209427_10007730_pt1 | contig 12144 bp, 13 predicted proteins | sample DeeMarSWOR136_30_FD_187465 | JGI IMG/M metagenome (GOLD analysis project Ga0209427, IMG submission 187465) | Marine sediment microbial communities from White Oak River estuary, North Carolina - WOR-1-36_30 (SPAdes) (version 2) | ecosystem: Environmental > Aquatic > Marine > Intertidal zone >... | reverse complement strand
TACCAAATTCGGTTATTACACCCCCTTTTTCAAATGCCCATTCCCTGAGCTCTTCATCGGAAGGATTATCAACTACCCTTCTAGGCTTGAACATTTCCAGATACTTTTCACATATATTGCGTGTTACTTCCATACTTCTCGTTCTCCTTGTTCTGATCTACTCTCTGAAAGCTAAATTCTATCATAATGATGCCCCGCAGAAAAGCTGTTCCCAAAATAGCACTATATGAACTTCTAGCGTTTTGCTACTACTCTAAAGCCTTCCTCCCATTTATAACTGCACCCCCAAACCTCAAAGCATAGCCTTTCCCCAGCCTTGTGCCTAAAATGCAGTAATCTTTTATTGTGGTGCCTGTAAATTAAGGCTTGCTAGGGGTATTGACAATCACTAATAACGGGAATATACTTGATCCCCAAATCATTATGTATAAAGGAGGCTTACTAAGGTGGCAAGGTATATGATTCAAGTAACTACCAAATCCCAGGCAGCGGCAGCTATTTTGCAGAATCCTGAAGACCGTACTGAGGCAGTTCGCACCGTTTTTGAAGCTTTCGGAGCCCGCCTTGAGCACTACTTTATCAGTCTTGCAGATAATATGATCTTCCTAATAGCTGATATTCCAGACGAAGCGACCCTCGGTGCCATAACTGTGGGTTTCTTCGCTCGCGCGCCATGGGAGTCTTTTCGAGCCAGGCCTATCCTAACTGCTTCTGAATCAGTAGATGTTTTTAAGAAAGCAGCGAGTATGGCTTATCGACCTCCCGGCAAGTAGGCAGAAAGGGAAGCAGATTTGCTTCCCTACAGCCTTTTGGTAGCGGCCGTCTGATTGAAACCAACCACCTCTGGCGGATTAGCCCGATTAATCACCTATTATCACCTACCTAATGACAGACTAACTCCAACCCCCTATTTGAAAACCGCCTTCCCAAATATCCAAAACCATAGAAAAAACATTATGCTTGTGCCTCAAGTGCACTAATTTCGTATTGTGGTGCTTCTAAATCAGTCGTTGCCAGAGACCGCTTCGGGTGTGATTGGGTGAGGGGGGTAGAGCGTATCATATTAGCTACGGTTAAATAATGGGGTGAGTGGAGGGATTTGAACCCTCGATCTCCAGGGCCACAACCTGGCGCCTTAACCGCTGGGCTACACTCACCACTGGAAAGCATAAACATTATAGCTAAAAACCCGTGTTCCTGCAATCTGTTAGGGAGTGCCTTTAAGCTTACGGTTGGCTAATCTTAACTCTAGGTTAGCTCTACTATGGTAACTCCGTCTCCTCCCTCCCCATAACCACCGGCCCGGTATGATTTTACTAGGGGATGCTGGGCAAGATATTCCCTGGTTGCCTGCCGTATGGTTCCGGTTCCCTTACCGTGAATCACCTTGACCTGGTTTAGACCAGCCATGAAGGCGCTATTCAGGTATTTATCCAGCTTTATTAGCGCCTCGTCTACGGTAAGCTGGCGCAGGCGTAGCTCGTTGCTTGTCGGGGTGTCTTTCTTCTTATGCATTGTTAAGACCCTGATTTTATGCTCGGTTTATCTTATAGCATGATAAACTTTCACTCCAGCATGTCTTGCAGGTGCTGGCGGCTGGTTATCGTGGCGGCTCTATTGAGAAAGTCCTTTAGCGAAGCGCTCTGTTCTCTCAGCTTCTCCACCTCAGTTCCGATGGGGCTAATCGAGGTCGGGCTATCAGCGTAGGTGCCGTAAAAGGCAAAGTAGGCTTGATTCAGCTTCCTAATATAGTAGCCATTAGCGGCTAGATACTGCCGTTCCTGTTCCATGAAATCTTCAGCCAGCTCGATTTCTCCCTGGGCCAGGTAATGGTCAACCTGTCTTCTTGTGTCTCTCATCTGCCGGTTAAAGTAAAAACCTGATTCTTCCTCTTGGCTTGGCTGGGGGGTTTTTGGGTACTGTGAGTGGTATTTCTCATAGACGAGGGCGCCGATTTCCTTACTCGCCATACTGGCTACGGTCTCATTTATGGTGGCGATTTCATAATTAGGGGCAAGGCCGGTTAAATCCAGGGCATATAAAAGCCCCAAGGGTCTAAAGAATAGATATTGGTGCAGCCATTCTTCGCAGGCGGTATCGATGGTAAAACTCAGGCTTGCCTCGTTGGTGACGAAGCTGGGATAGGTTGCCCCCAGACCACCAAGCTCCACTACCAGTGACGAAACCCCGAGCTTATCAACCTCGTTCTCTATTGTTGTCATCTCCTCAAGGCTGATATCCTGCTTGAGGGTAATCTCTCTTATGCTCTCTATTCGGTCCCGTGGTGAGACTACCAGCAGGTGGGGTGGCTTCTCCAGCCTGAAGTTCAAGGGGGGAAGGTTAATCTTTATTCGCAGGTAACTGTCCAGTGGATTAAATATACCCTGCTCAGCGAGCACTGCCTTTATCTGCTTTTCCAGTATCCTCTCTACCTTGTCCTGGTTAGCTAGCTCTTGCTCCTCTAGCTCAGCTAATTCTTCCTTAAGCGAGGCTAAGTCTCCGGACAGCGAACCTTGATTTATGGCTTGAATCTGAGCCCTGCGGACTCTTATCTGCTTGACGACGGCAAAATGGCTAGTGACTAGCTGAACTTCGTCTGTGTTCTTGCCAAGCCGGCTGAAAATCAGCTGGTTTAGTTCGTGGGGGACGGTTTTTATTTCCCAGGCTATCGTGCTGAAGTCATAGGGTTTCACTATTGCCCGCAGATTCTGGTCGAAGTCCGGCGTCGTGGTACACCCTGTGCCGCCTAGGCCTAGCATCAGCAGGATTACGCCCAGAGTGAGAACAGTTTTTTTCAATTTGACCCTTAAAACTCAGTCAGAGTGCGGAGCTAGTAGCAGATTCTGCTCGGGGTTTGGTTATACCGGTTTCGGTTGCTATAATAAATGATTGGTCACCATGGAGAGAGGTGAAGACCGTGTTGGGAATATATTACACTTTAGATTATATCACGTTAGGATATTAAGCACTAAGTAAAGGGCGGGGATGAAAGATTACTATCAAATACTGGGTGTCTCTGAGCATGCCAGCGAGCAGGAAATAAAGAGCGCTTACCGGAAGCTAGCTTTCAAGTATCATCCGGATACTAATCCCGGTAACGAGAAGGCAGCCGAAGCGGAGTTCAAGAGAATAAACGAAGCCTATTGTGTGCTCGGTGATAGGAGAAAGAGGCGTCAGTACGATGCTGCCCGCCGGGGGCAGTTCGCCGGTGCTAGCTACGGCGGCTCCCAGGGCTTTTCCTATTCGCAGCAGGATATATTTCAGGGTATGTTCTCCGGCCAGGCGACGTTTAGCGAGCTGGAGAGGATGTTCACTCAAGCGGGGCTTAGATTTGACCGGGACTTTGTGAGCCGGGTGTTCTTCGGAGGCAAGGGTTTTACCGTCTATTCCTTTAGCGGCTCGGGCGGTGCTCAACAGAGAGCTTCTGAGCCGACCGCAGTCTCTAATTATAAGCCGGGTTTGATGGAGAGAGCCTTCTCCAAGATAGCAGGTTCAGTGGGCCGCTTCGTTCTGAAGAGAGTCTTCGGTCTTCAGTATGTAGCGCCGAGGGCTAGGGAGAGCCTAGATGAGCATCTTGAACTTGAAATCTCTGCGGCTGAGGCCATAGCCGGGGGCGAGAAGCTAGTCGCCTATAAGCGTGGCCGGCGGAAAAAGGGGCTGGTTGTGAAGATACCCAGCGGGGTTAAGACAGGCACCAAAATCAGGCTTAAGAATATGGGTAAGCTCAAGGGTAAGCAGGCTGGAGACCTCTATCTCCATGTGAAAGTCACGAAGTAATTCGGGTCAGGTCTTAGTTGCTTCGTGGGCTGTCTAGTCCACCCTAGCGGCAATCTTAGCCAGTTCCCAGGAATACTCGTAGAGGTGCAAGCCCTTACTGGAGGCGATAATCTCGCCGTCATCGATACCTATCTCGCTGGCCATGTATTCCTTTAGGAGCTGGATGGCGGCTAGATTGGAGGGAAAGCCGGCCCACAGGTCCCAGGAGCGAAAATAGGCGACGAAATTGAGCTGTCCGTTACGGATTCTGGTATCTATGGCGCGGAGGCAGGGGGGGTCGGATAGAAAGATAGATTGAGCATCACCAACCGCCATAAAGGCTTGGTTGGTGTTGTGCCCGTCTTCCTGATACATCCTGATTACTTCGGCGATCTGTTTCTCCAGGTACTGGCCGTAGGTATACTGCTCCCCCTCGGCTCGATGGGCGGTCATCAGGTAGGGGAGGTAGCTTTCGACGTATTCCATGGTGGTCGGTGGTGGCACGCCCTGGGGAACATCGGGGGTTAGGGGTCTGGTAGCGGGGCACCTTATCTGGATAACCACAAAGTCAAGCTCCTTACGGCGCTCACCGGCATAGCTCCCGCGCTCAATCTTGTACTCATGACCCTCGGCTAAGGTCTTACGTAGGCAGAGAAACCAGGCCTCGGAAAGGTCTCTGGCTTCAATTAGAGAGATCTTCACAGTACTAGCCCCTAACCAGTCTTCTTCAGCTCTTCCAGCTCTTTATTTACTTCTTCCAGCTCATCCTTTAGCTCGCGTTGGTAGTCCTCGAGCATGCGAATATATTCGGCGCGGCGCGGGAAAAACCCAGGACCTCGGAACCAGAAGCCAAAAGGAGGCGAGCCAAAGCCAAACCGATGCCAGTGGCGGTACATTTTCCCCTCCCATGTAACCTGGTAGCTACCTTTTCCTGAAAAGAGCGCTAGTGTTTCTCACCGAACAGGGCAAAGAATCTGTCCTCGTAATCCTCAAACAGGTTCCAGCGGTCAAGCTCTTCTTTTAGCTCACGGGGTTCACTTTGCCCCATGGTCACCTTTCTAAAGAGCTCTTCAATCCTGACCCTGGCATCAGCCGGGACGCCGCTTGAGTCTACGTTTAATAGACCCTTGGTCCCCAGCTGCCACAGGTTGTCCTCGATTGAGCCTCTGGTTATTTCGTAGATGAACTTCAGCAATGACACGTCCCAGAGCTCGTCCTCTCCCTTGATGATGGAGGTCAGTGGGTCACCCTGCTTATCAATCTGAGCGTTTAGCTTGGCGACGACCGAGCGCAGACTATCGGAGACAATGGAGAGTTCTTTGGGCTCATTCCGGTAACTGTAGAACAGTCCCGGGGCGTTAGCGCCGTGCTGTTTGGTGAGGGTGTCAAAGTATCTCTTCGCCTCGGTGCTGAATCCCTGCAGGCGGGAGAGGTAGTAGGGGGTTACCACCCGAGGTCTCTGGGCAATTACCCGCCCCTCTCTAATTACCGTCTCAGTGACATTCGCCACCAGTTCCTTGTAAGCTGGTTCGGTGACCAGGTAGTAGTAGATATTGGTCGTGCCGAAGGTGGCTAGACTCTGTTTCGGCAGCCTCAGTGTCTCGGTATGTCTCACTGCCTCTCTGATTCTCTCATCATCAACGTCCACTTAAGTAACCAACCTCTAAGAGATAGCCGCTAGCTCCTGCTTCAGTTCGTCTAGGAGTTTAAGGTACTGGGTATCCAATTGAATTTGCCGGCGTCGCCACTCTGCCTGAAATTGGGGCTGCTTCTCCACATCTATCCGAAACTTGCCCAGTACCCCCAGCTGCTGCTGGAGTGCCTGCCCTACCTGGGCCTCAAATTCCGCCTTTAGTGCCTGGTATGCCTGCCGGCGCTGCTCGGCACCTTGCCCTAAATAGTGGTCGAAGATGCGCCTCATCTGACTGTAGGCATTCTCCAGGGCTATCTGATTACTCTTCACCAGTTTCAATCCGTCCATAGCTCGTTTATTATTTCTTTTGGCTAGGTCGCTATCGGGTAGGCCAATGCTTCTCATCAAGACGTTAGCCACCCCCATAGTGACATATTTTCTTACCCCTTCGTCGTATTTCCCTAGTTCCAGCACTAGGTTAGTGCCTTCCGAGATGTATCTGGTGGCTAGCTTTTCCCCCTCGGGGAGATACTTCCACTCCAGGCGTTCTTCCTCAGTCGCCTCGCCTAGCTTGGCCACCTTCTCCGCCGCTATCTCACGAGCACTCTTTATCTCATCCATATTAGCCACCAAAGATAATACTTACCTTTAATTAAGATTATATCAAATCGTGATAAAAGCATAAACTTATTGAAGCGCTCTAGTTTTTGTATTTAGCAGAGTAGTGTTATAATCTATCTGCAGATTGTGCCTGGCTAATGGTGACCGTGGTGGGTAAGGATTTTGAGGTTATTAACCATACCGCTGACGTTGGTGTGGTTGCCTATGGGGCTAATCTAAGCCAGGCGTTTGCTAATGCTGCCCGAGCCTTATTCAGCTTGATAACCGAGCCCGAATCGGTCGAGGAGACCTTGAGTCGGGAGATAGAGCTTAGAGCACCTGACGAGGAAAGCCTGCTGGTAGAGTGGTTAAATGAGCTTATCTACCTTTTTGATACCGAGAACATTCTCTTTAAGCGGTTTGAGGTTAGTGAGCTTGGTGGGGGTCGGCTCAGGGCGCGGGGCTATGGGGAGAAGGTTAATCGCTCCCGTCACCAGCTGAAGACCGGCATTAAGGCGGCTACTTACCATATGCTCAGCGTTAGCCAGGATGAAGATGATGTCTACCGGGTAAAGGTAATTTTTGATATTTAGAGGTGGTGACGGCTGATGGCAGCTCTCTGGAAAGGGAAGGTAAACAGGATAGACGACTATCGCTGGGAGATCCCCACAAGCTATAAATCGGGGATGAGGGTGGCGGGTCTAATCTATGCCAGTGAAGCTATGCTGGAGCATATCTGGGAGGAGCATGTTTTTGAGCAGGTGGCTAATGTCGCTTTCCTGCCGGGCATTGTTGGCCGTTCCTTGGCGATGCCGGATATCCATTGGGGCTATGGCTTTCCCATCGGTGGCGTGGCGGCTACCAGGCTGAGCGACGGGGTTATCTCTCCCGGTGGCGTCGGTTTTGATATTAATTGCGGTGTCCGGCTTTTACGCACCAACCTTACCGTAGATGAAGTAAAACCTAAGATCGAATCGTTAATTAATGAGCTTTACGTGAGCGTTCCCTCCGGACTCGGTTCTGAGGGTAAGATAAGGGTTAAGGAAAAGGAGCTAAATCAGGTTTTAGCGCAGGGTAGCCGTTGGGCGCTGGAGCAGGGTTTTGGCACTGCCGAAGATATTGTGGTTACTGAAGAGTCGGGCCGTATGAAACAGGCTAACCCGGACAAAATCAGCACTAAAGCCAAAAAACGGGGCATCCCTCAGCTGGGAACTCTGGGTTCTGGTAACCATTTTCTGGAGATAGAAGTGGTAGATGAAATCTACGAACCTGAGTCGGCTAAAGCGATGGGTATCAGTGGGGTGGGGCAGATATTAGTCCTGATTCATACCGGCTCTCGAGGTTTGGGACACGAGGTCTGTGGTGACTATGTCCGGTTGCTTGGGGAGGCAGTGAAGAGGTATGGTATTAACCTGCCTGACCGCCAGCTTGCCTGCGCTCCGGTAAGCTCGCCGGAGGGACAGGCTTACCTAGCGGCGATGGCGTGTGCCGCTAACTATGCCTGGACTAACCGGCAGTGCATTGCTCATTGGACCCGGGAGTCCTTCGTTAAAGTTTTGGGTAAGAGCCAGAGGGAAATCGGTCTGGAGCAGGTCTATGACGTGTGTCATAATATCGCTAAGATAGAGGAACATACGGTTAATGGTAAGCGCGAGGCGCTGTGTGTTCATCGTAAGGGGGCAACCCGGGCTTTCCCGGCAGGGCATCGCGACCTGCCCGACAGGTATCGTGGTATCGGCCAGCCGGTTCTCATCCCGGGTGATATGGGGCGGGGTTCCTATATTGCCTTAGGTACCGAAAGAGCCATGGCTGAGTCCTTTGGTTCCACTTGTCATGGTGCCGGGCGGGTACAGAGTCGGGCGGCAGCCAAGCGCAGCCTGAGAGGGGTTGAGGTTGCCCGGCAGCTAGCCAGCCGGGGGATTACCGTCAAAACCGGTAGCCTGAGTTCACTGGCTGAAGAAGCCTCCCAGGCCTATAAGGATGTAACTGAGGTGGTTGAGGTAACCGATAAGGCGGGTATTTCGCGCAAGATTGTCCGGGCAACGCCCATCGGGGTAATTAAGGGTTAGGGGGAACTAATGTATTTTAAGGACAATATTGAGGCCCTCGGGCATACCCCACTGGTGGAGCTAGCTCAATTGAGCCCGAGTAAGAGGGTGAGGATTCTGGCCAAGATGGAGGGGCAGAGCGTGGGGGGAAGTGGTAGTATCAAGGACAGGATCGCTAAATATATGATTGAACAGGCAGAAAAGAGTGGGCAACTGACTCAAGATAAGACAATCATTGAAGCCACCAGTGGTAACACTGGGATAGCTCTGGCCTGGCTGGGGCGGAGGAAGGGTTACCGGGTCACCATCGTCATGCCGGATAGCATGAGCCTGGAGAGGCGCAAGCTACTCCGGATATTTGGTGCTGAGCTCGTGCTCACTGACGGCGCTTTAGGGATAAACGGGGCGATTGAGAAAGCCTGCGAGCTAGTGGCTAAGGACAGGAAATACTTTATGCCTGACCAGTTTAATAACCTGGCTAATCCCCGGGCGCACTACGAGACCACCGGCGTCGAGATATTAGCGGATTTTCCCTACGAGCGCATTAGCGTTCTGGTTTGCGGGATTGGTACCGGCGGCTCGATATGTGGTATCAGCCGTCGGCTGAGGGAGAAATACCCCGATATCAAGTTAGTTGGGGTTGAGCCATACCCCGACGACCCCATTCAGGGTCTGAGGTGTCTAGACGGTATTCAGATCCCCCCCATAGTTGATTTGAGCTTGATTACGGAAAGGGTTAAGGTCTCCAGCCGCGCGGCGGCTTCGGCAACCCGGCAGTTACTGAATCGGGAGGGGATCTTTGCTGGCTTGTCCTCAGGAGCTGCAGTTCATCAGGCCATCAAGATTGCCTCTGAGATGGATGAGGGCAATATAGTGGTCGTGCTGCCTGACGGGGGGTGGAAATACCTGAGCCTGGACTGTTGGGCTGAAGCTGGGGGTGAGGTTAGTAATAGATAGGAACCAACCGTCGCCAGTTTACCTGCCCGAGCCGAATCCAAGGGGGAGCCTGTCTTTAGAAGAGGCTATTGCCGGCAGAAGGTCGGTAAGGGATTTTTCCTCGGCGCCCATCACTCAGCTAGAGCTATCCCAGATGCTGTGGGCGGCTCAAGGTATTACCGCAAGGGGGTGGGGTTTAAGAAGCGTGCCCAGTGCCGGCGCTACCTACCCGCTGGAGGTTTTTGTTGTCTGTGGCCATAACGGCGTGGTGGGCATAGGCGAGGGCGTTTACGGCTACAACGTAGCTCAGCATTCTCTCACTCTTCACTGCAAGGGTGACCGGCGCTTGGAGCTGGCTAGAGCGGCATTGAATCAGGAATTCATCTATGAAGCCCCGGTGGATATCGTTATCTGTGCCCTATTCCAGCGGACAACGCGGGGTTATGGCAGCCGTGGTGAAAGGTATGTCTATATTGAAGTGGGACACGCCGGGCAGAATGTCTACCTCCAAGCGACTGCCCTAGGTCTGGCGACGGTGGCTATCGGTGCCTTCCGTGACGAACCGGTCAGGGAGGTCTTGCAGCTAGACGTAAAGTGTCGGCCCCTGTATATTATGCCGGTGGGTAAGTCGGCGTAAAGGCTTAGTCATCCTACTCTCGGGGCTTCTGGTGTATAGCGCACCCTTTTATTCTGACCGGAAAGGCTCTTCCTAAATACCCGAGGTGGGATTTTCTGGTAATTACTGGGCTATAAAGAAATAGGACACCAAATAGGTGCCCTATTTATCTAATAAGTCGCCCTGTAGCTTCAGGTTTGGCTTTTTTGTCGTCTGGTGGTAAAGAAGGTAGCCAGTCCGGCTCCTACGGAGCCGGCTATGATGCCAATGATGCCGGCATTGATTCTGGCCTGGGAGAAATTGGCGGTGACCGTCTTATCGGTACTTACGACTACGGTAGTGGTGGCTAGGTCAGGGTCAGCTACCTCGCCGCTCCAGCTATCAAAGCGCCAGCCGCTACCGGGGGTAGCGGTAATGGTGACCTCAGTTCCCTCGGCGTAGCTGTGAGCACCGATTTCGGGGCTGAGGATACCGTTACCATGGGCGTCTAGGGTAAGGGAGTGCATTATCTGGGAGAAATTGGCGGTGACAACCTTATCACTGTTCATGACTGTGATGGTGGCTGCCAAATCAGGGAAAGATACACCACCACCGCTCCAGCTGTCGAATTGCCAGCCGCTATCGGGGGTAGCGGTAATGATAACATCGCTTCCCTCGGCATAGCTATGGGTACCGATTTCAGGGCTGAGGATACCGTTACCATTGGCGTCTAGGGTAAGAGAGTGCATTATCGGGAAGAAATTGGCGGTGACCGTCTTATCGGTACTTACTACGACAACGGTAGTGGTTGCCAGGTAAAAGTCAGCTACCTCACCGCTCCAGCTATCGAAGCGCCAACCGCTATCGGGGGTAGCGGTAATGGTGACCTTGGTCCCTTTGGAGTAACCGTGAGTACCGACTGCCGGGTTGGTAGAGCCGTGACCATTAACCTGGATAAGCAGGGGGTGTATTACGTTGGAAAAGATGGCGGTAACCTTCTTGGCTGAGTCCATCTCAATGGTAATGGGGTTCTCTCTGCCGGCTAGGTCTCCACTCCAGCCAACAAACTCGTAGCCGGCCGTGGGCTGCGCTTCAAGCTCAATTACGGTATCCTCTATGAAGGCACGGGATCCCGGATAAGAGGATTGGGGGCGGCCATTTACCTCAACGGTACCCCCCTCGTGTGGGGTAACGTCCAAGCTGATTTTCACGATCGTCAGATCTGACGACCCGTCACTACACCCTCAGCCAGCCTCAACCGGCTTAGCGGTAAACAGCATCACCGCTGCCAGCGGTAGCGCTACTGAGAGGATAAAGCAGGGGAGGGCAATTTGGGGTAATTTCATCCCGTGTCATTCCCCTTTCTAAGGTTGGTAATCCCGGCTCTCGGTATAACTCTCATTCATTTTCATCTTTATTTTACATCTTTACGGCGGGCTTTTGAAGCGTGGTGTCGATGCTATCCATTAAATTTAGTCGCGGCTTCTTGCCTAATGAGCTTGGTACCTTAAGCTTACCCCCGGTGTTTCTTGGCGTACTCACTTGTCGGGTAGAATATCCCTTTGTGGGAAGAAGCCCTTTGTCCTCCGGCAAAGCCACACCAGGAACAGCATGAATGGAACTTCAGTCAGAACTCCGACTACTGTGGCAAGTGCCGCTCCAGAGGCTAAGCCAAAGAGGGTGGTCGCTACGGCTATGGCTACCTCAAAATGATTGCTGCCAGCAATAATGGCCGTCGGTGCCGCATCCTCATAGGGAAGGCGCATCAGCTTGGCTATTCCGTAGGCAATACCAAAAACGAGAAGAATATTAAGAAATATGGGGACGGCAATCATGCCCACCACCGCCGGCTGTTCGACGAGTACTTTACCCTGCATGGCAAAGAGTATCACTAGGGTAGCCAGCAGGGCTACCATTGACACGAGGCGCAGTCTGGGAACGAGCCTGGAGTGAAACCCTACCATCCCCATAGTAGCTAGTGCCCGACGCCGAGTGAAATAACCGGCTATCAGGGGGACGACGATGTAGATTGCCACCGAAAAAGCGATCGTCTGCCAGGGTACAACAATTCCAGAAATACCGAGCAGTAGCCGGGCTAGAGGCGCATAGAGAGCCACCATGGTGAGCGAGTTTATGGCGGTCATTATCAGGGTATGTCCCATATTCCCCCGTGCCAGATAGCTCCACATCAGAACCATGGCGGTGCACGGAGCAACGCCAAGAAGGATGACTCCTGCCTGATAGGACTGGGCAATATCAGGAGTCAAAAAGTTCTTGAATACGACGAACATGAACAGAGAACCCAGTGCTGCCATGGTAAAGGGCTTAATTGCCCAGTTGGCAATAAGGGTAGCGGCGATTGGCTTCGGCGTTTTACCGGCTCTTATCACCTGACCGAAGTCTATCTGCACCATTATGGGGTAGATCATCAGGAAAAGGCAGATTGCTACCGGTATGGAGACATTGGCGATCGCTAGTTCCCCTAATCTGGAAGAAAGCTGCGGGAAGGCTCTCCCCAGCCCGATACCACCCCCGATACACAGTGCTACCCAGAGGGTAAGATACCTTTCCCAGAT
>Ga0209427_10007729_pt1 | contig 12144 bp, 11 predicted proteins | sample DeeMarSWOR136_30_FD_187465 | JGI IMG/M metagenome (GOLD analysis project Ga0209427, IMG submission 187465) | Marine sediment microbial communities from White Oak River estuary, North Carolina - WOR-1-36_30 (SPAdes) (version 2) | ecosystem: Environmental > Aquatic > Marine > Intertidal zone >... | reverse complement strand
CGCCGTGATGCCGTCGTTGGGATATCCTACTTCGTACTCTACTACGGTTTCATCAATCTGCTCTTCGGTGTTAGTTACAGCAGTGTCAATGATTGGTTCAATCCAACCGGTCAGGTGAACCTTTGGGTTCCCATTGCTGGCATCGGATATGGCATTGGCAACAATGGCGTCTATCCCGCAATTCCTGTTAGCCCACTTTTGTGGTCGTTGGCAACATTCATCGTCCCGTTTGTAATAATGGCATTGGCATCGTTCAAGGGAGGGATGGATGGCGTTGTTCTGTTCTTGGAGTACGCCATCGGCATGATTAGCCACACAGTAAGCTATGCTCGTATCTTCGCTCTGAACACTGTTCATGTCATATTGAGCGGAGTCTTCTTCACACTAATTCCGGCAGTAATCTATATACCATTCCCAGAACTCAACTTGCTCGGCATCGAGTTCATACCACATGAAGTACACTCGAGTGACCCCCTGGCACCGCATTATCCTCATTTGCCGCTCTTGGGAGCGATAATCGGGACCTTCATCGTTGGCATCCTTGAGGGTCTCCTGGCATTCATGCATACGCTTAGGCTGACATACGTGGAGTGGTTTTCGAAGTTCTTCCACGCAGGGGGAGTGGCCTTTATGCCTTTCAAGGCAACTCGGGTATACACGACGCCACCTGTGATCGTTCCAGTGCAGGAGAGCTATGCTGTATCTTGACAAGATGAATGGTCAGACCTGAACAATGATATGGAAGTCCAGTTACAAAGAGCCAAGACCTCAGCCACCACTGTATGCTAGCGATAAGAGCAGGAAACATCACCTAGGGTGTCTTGGACGGCATAGGAACCATATGTCGAATCCTGATTGCGGTTCCATAATCATAGAGGTCTCAGAATTGATGTAAGGATTAAGAGTAAGTTGTGAGGGACCATCACTGACAGGACAATCGACTGCCAGCTTCGATTCAAATGAGAAGGTGCTTTTCGTTCTGAACAAGCACACAGGTCTATCGCCCTACTCTCATGAGTTTGTCATAGGTGGGATTGATCCTCAGCTTCTCTCTGGTTTTGTCACTGCTATGGGGAGTTTCTTAGCTGAAGTCGTAGGCTCTGAAGAAACTGGGTGGAAGACTGTGTACGGCTCTGACACGACCTTCATTGTGGAAATGAATGACTGGGTTGTGGGCGTTCTAGCTGTCGCTAGGGAGACTACTGAGCTCCGAAGTCGACTAAGAAGGGTAGTTCGCGAGTTCAAGCAAAGCTTCGAAGTCCTCAAAGATTCTGACGGCATCGATGGGGGTCTATTTGCCGAGTTCGACCAGTTCGTTATGAAGACTCTCACGTTGGACAAAGTTGCCCCTCAGTCGCTTGTCACGAGGAGGAATGGCTGGGAGGCTAGTCTTGACAGAATGGAGCATTCAGATTCCAAGACTTTGGCGAGGGATTTGGTGGCGGGACTTGAAGTTTCGATGACCGTGTCCAAGCTTGTCGAAACACACTCGCAATCTCTTAAGGGGATCCGTGATTCCATTGCAGAGGCTTGCTGGCACAACGCTGCGTATGTGAAATATGTGCCCACAGAGCATGACATTCTCGAAATCTCAGAGAGGGCGCTGAGTATTATGTTGGACAGCTCAAATCCCTTGGGCCTATCAACAATGACCATCGCTGTGATAGGACGCCTCGATGGCCGAACCACGCTTGAGAATTTCATTGGAGAATTGAGCCAGGACGACAAGGACAGAGTGCTGCAGGAGCTTGGAAACCTTATACTCTCGGGTCACATTCACAGGATATCCATGGAGCGAGAGAGTGTCCTAGTGAATGAGTGTATCTTGACAAGGTTCGCAGGAGCATGTTCAGAAGTACTCGGCGCCGAAGAGATACAACAGACTGTTAGCATCATTCTAGCATCGGGCGTTGCGAATCATCCATGGCTTTCCAGAGTTAGAGTTCAAGATGACCTGTCACTACAGAGTGTTCTTGACGAAGCCATGACTCCAAGGGATTTCGACCTACTCGCTGAGGCATTGGAGCAATTCCTGAATGATATTGTCGATGCCTTGTCAGAAGTAATGGAGCGCAACGATGTCATTGACCTTCTGAAGTATGCGCGTTGGAGCTGCCAAGAGGATTGGATACCTGGACTCACTGAAGCAGTACTCTAGACCGTTCCATGACTGGGAGATGGTCATCCTCCGCCGCCCATATAGAGTGCCGCGAGTTCATGGTCTCCTTTGGGCACTGGCTTCTGGTCTCTGTCAAGGCGTTGCCGGTTCTCCCACACTACTCGTGCGAGTCCATCAGCCATCTGCCTTCTACCCTCAACGCTCTGTGCGGCCTGACCGTCGCCACTCTGCTGGAACACTTGGGCCGCCACAGCGTAGTTGCCTGCCGCCTCTCTGAGATGGTCACTGGCATCCGTATAGTGTATCTTGGCCTTTGAATCAGCCCCTTTCTTGAGCTCGACCTCCGCTAGGAAGTCGCTCTTGGCTCCCTGGATGCGGCTCAAATCTCCCTTGAACTTAAGAACTACCGCCTCTAGCTGGCGGACTTGAGCTTCTACATTGTTCTTGGTCCGTATCTGTACTCCCTTCACGCTAGCCAGCTCATTTGCAGCCGCTTCGAAAGCAGCTAGAGTCTGTTTTATGCGCCCAATTGTGGTTTCATGAGCCTCGATGGTGCTGTCAGCCGAGTCGTCGTCCACCTCCAACTGTCCAAGCTCGTCCGTCAAGGAGCTGAAGTAGTTCGTTCTCTCCATTTGAGACCTGAATGCCCACTGTTCTGCCTGCCTTGAGTAGACCTGAGCCTCGGACGCAAATGCGGTTGCTAGGGCAAGTCTACCGAGGTCAGTGAGTTCCTCCGCAGACACTCTCTCTCCTATCACCTTGTAGTAGGATGCTGACTCCACGGCATGCAGGTTCTCGAGTATCCTGGAAAGAATGAACTTCACTCCGGTCTGCAGCTTCGAACTCAGTTGGAACTGTATCACGTACTTGACATTGTTCAGAATCGCATTTGTCCTGTTTCTCAGGTTACCTACTTCCTCATCCTCGATGTCTAGACTAAGAAGGATTCCCAGAGTGTCGAGGCCTTCCTTTATTGCCTCCAGTGACTCCGCAGGTTGATCCGTCATATGGGCACGTGCTTCGTCTAACGCCTTGCTCACACTCTGTATGAGTGACGTTTTTCTGATCTGCTTGGCGAAGTCAATCTGCTCTGCCACCCCTTCCAGAGCGTCAGTCTTTTTCTTCTTCTTCAGCAAATCCTCCACAAACGAGAAGGTTGTCAGGTCGGCCTGGATTGCAGCTGTCAGTTCTCTTGTCTTTGCTAGTTTCTCTGCTCTCTTTAGGTCCTTGAAGATCTCTTTGAGAACCGTGATTGACTCATCTCTGTTGTTCATTCTTATGAGTTCTGAAAGTGTCTGTACTGCGTTCTCCGCTCGGCAGAAGAGGGATTGTGCCTTCTTGTGTTTCTTGTCCGACTCAGATTGTACTGCGTTCTCCACAAGCTGAAGTTCCTTTCTGAAGCACTTCTCGGCGCGTCCGAAATGTTCTGATGATACTTGGTACAGCTTCGATGCATCTTCTAAGTTGCCCGCTCTCATCTGTGCATCTGCAATATCATTGTAGGTCATTGCCAAGTAGACTTCGCTTAATCCTGCAGTGTTCTGTTTCCAGGACTGTATCATGGATATCTTCTGCCTGTTCGCTTTCTTGTCCTTCATAAAGTAGGGCAGCGCCTCGTTGTAGAGATCTGTTGCTTCTTCGAAGATGAATGAGCTGAGGATGTCTCGCCAGATTAACTCGTCGAAGGGATTGAACGCTTGACGGAATGTGCTCTCCTTTCCAATCAGCTCGTTTAGAAACTCATCATAGAACTCGGCCTCAGCTGTCTTGTTGTTGCCAAGTATCCCAGCAAGCTCTTTGTCGTCCTCTTCGCGTCCTTCGCTCATTAGGGAGTACGCCTTATGACCCAGTGCAACTCTTCTGAGCTTCTCTGTTCCATCAGCCTTTGATGGTACTGCAGAGAACGGCTTCTCCAGCATTGTGAATACTTCGGCGAGGTGGGCTGAGGCGCTCTTCAGCTTGTCAGGGTGCTCGCTCTCTATGAAGGGTCCTTTCGCAGCTGCGGCTTGATGGAGCCAGGCCATGACCTTGGCCATCCATACGTCCGCAAGCGTTTCTTGGGCCTTTGCGATGAGCTCCTTCAGAGCATTCTCCAATTGCTCCTTCGTGTCTCCCTCAGAGTGAGTGATTCTTTCACGAATGTAGGAGATATCAAACTCCTCACCTCTGATCTCATCACTGAAGTCTGCAATCTCATCATAGAGCTCCGTGTAGGCGTTGTGCATGGTGATGCGTTTCTTCTCAAGCCCTGGGACGTCGTCAATGTCATGGAGAGAGAACTCCTTGACTGCATCCTGTGCTTGCATGTTCAATTCATAGAGCCTGCTAGTGTAGACGTCAACGTCGTCAGTGCCGCTGTGTACTCGTTTTCCAGGCGCTTCGTTTCCCACGACGAACACTCTCAGGCAGTTCCGAGTTTCTGCCCATAGAGTTCAGAGGCTCTACTTAAGACTAATTGGGACGCGGGAATGACTGTCAACGAATGTTGCTACAGCTGTGTAGAATCTGGTGGATGTGAACAATCAGGGAGCCTCTCTAAGAGGTTCGAAAACGAATTGTCCTTCCATCACGATATTTGACTAATTGTCCGTCCTGCACCAGAATGTTAAGAACCTCGCTAGTTCTGGAGCGCGACTTGCCCCACATGGGTGCTAGTTCCGTTGCAGTCAGCCCCTGGTCGGCCTCTCTGAGCAGACTCACAAGTCTGGCCCAACTCGCATCCCCCTCAATGACGCCCCCTTGGTCCGACAGGAGCATGTAATCAACTAGCTCTGCTACACTGTTCTTGTTGCGGGCCTCACTTTCAAGTCGAGCACTCATCTGCCGCACCGTCTTCTGCAGTTCTAGAACGGTTTCGCGTAGTTCCTTGATCTCGTACATGAGTTCATCCATCTTAGGCCTTGACATGTCGAATCTCCCCTATCCATTTTCATATTCGGATCGAAACTCTCGGTAGTTGCGCCTTTTGCGCTTCTTCTCAATCTTCTCCTTTGTGGCTTCCACTTCGAAGCTGGCTTCCTCAATTGGGACGTACTCCTCCAGAAATTCGGCTTCGTTGACAGGCATTGGTGGGATTGGGATTTCTTGTCCTGGCCTTTCTCCAGTCCCTTCAGTGCGTCTGTTTGCTTCCTCTTCAGGCTCGCTGTGAGCCCCCTCGCGTTTGGCAGTCTGGTTGATTGCCGCTCCAACCTGAGGTAGCCCGTATTTGCTCTCTTCCCGATACTCGTAATCCTCGAGTATTTCTCGCGTTCTCTTTAAGGCTGAGGTTCTCTTATGACGATATGACATTGTGATCTACCAGCAATAATCGACAACAATCGACAACAACAATCGACACTTGGGAGTATGAGCCTCCTCATATAAGGTTTTGGTCACTTGTCAGACATCGATCTTGCGAATGTCATGTAGCCTGTGTGCCCGACCATCCAGGTTGTTGGTCGGGTCTTGCCCTCACGTACCATGATTTCTCGCTGGAGAACTTCGAGAGTCTTGATCATGCCCCAAGTGCCTGCCTCGCCAAGAGCCTTGCAGGTCTTCATGGACTGTTCAATGGTAGGACTGTAACTTGCGAGCATGCGACTCGGTCTGAGGGCATGATGAGCCGCATCCACCACATCCCAGGGTGTGGCCAAATCTAGGACAACTGCATCAACATCTCTCTCTTCTATGCCATCCAAGATGTCCCGGTGATGCATGGTTACATTCTCAGTCAGTCCGTGTCGTTGGAGATTCCTCTTGGCACCGTTGAACATGTCTTCTCTCACCTCGTATGTATAGACCTGCCCAGTCGGACCGACAGCCCTGGCAAGTATACCCGTTAGGGCTCCTGAACCTGTTCCGGATTCCACGACTCTGGAGCCGGCGACTATCTCACACTCAATAAGGATTATCCCCGCGTCTTTGGGATACACAATCTGTGTGTTCCTCCCCATGGCTATCTGGACATCAGTCTGGTTTGGTCTATGAATCTGAAAGACAGCGCCGGAGTGGCTCTCCGCCCTCAGACCGAACGGACGACCGATTAGGTCATCGTATTGGATGATTCCTTTATTAGAGTGAAACGCCTCGCCTGCTTTCACTTTCCTGATCCAGTTCCTCTTTGCATCGAGAAAGATGTAGACAAGGTCACCATCCTGAATAGAGTCGTGCATGATCAGTTCTCAATAGTGTTCGCGTTTTGAGTGTTACGTGGCATGTCGAGTCGCCTCCCAATCTCTAAAAGCCCAGATAGTCATACGTGATGTTGAAGCGATGGGAAATGACCTTGAGCAAATCCCCGGATATCATTGGTACGTATGCAGTCTTTGCGTCTTATATTCTGATGACTGGTGGGTTGCTGATGTTCGCCATTGCGTCCGCAAATCCCGATTTGGCAGCAGATGCAATCATTCTGATTTTGTCGGGGATCCTGGTTGTTGGAGGTATACTTCTCCGGTTGCTGGGGGCTTTTCTCTGGGGCCCAGGGTCCAAGAGATCTCGCGAGGAAGACACTGTCATAGAGATTGCATCAATGAGGAAAAGCGTCACAATCTCAGAATTAGAAACGGAAACTGGCTATCATCCGGAACGTATTGAAGAGATTTTGAGGGATGCCCTCATGAACCAGAAACTGACTGGATATCTGGAGAATGAAAGGTTCGTGCGCGATACATCAGTGAGTCCATGGGAGCCTAATATGGCCTGGGTCGATGATGATGACTAGCGTTGGAATTGCAGGCGCGCGTGTCCCACAAACCTTTATTCGATTTCAAAGCGCGGCTATCCTGAGGGAGTCTCTTGGACGACCACCACCATTCAGAAGATAATACTCCGCAAACATATGAGAAACCTGTCGCAGAGAAGCCAGTAGACCTTCTCCCGAAGGATGCCCTGCCGTATCAACCCGGGGTAGAAGAGCCTCTGGACTTACTTGTGGATCCAGGAATGGGTGTTATCATCGGCCGATCTGAGTCCTTCCACCGAAAGTATCCACATACAGGACTCGGTATGATTGGAGCGGTGGCAGAGTCGTGTGATGAAATTCTTGAATCGCTCCTCGGAATGCCCGTACACTTGGACCTCGTGAGTCCCCATGTAATGCTCGTCGCTGGTAAGAGGGGCTCTGGAAAGAGCTACACACTTGGCATAATCGCGGAAGAGCTTGCACGTACGATGGAACGTAGAGAGATTGAGGTAGCAGGCGTAGTCATCGACACTGTTGACGTGTTCAGACAGGGTGTTGAACCGAACATTGACCAAGAGGATCTTCTCAGAAAATGGGGTCTGGAGGCACGAGGATTTCCAGTTGCCGTCTATATCCCCCATAGGACGTACAACGGGCTTCCTGATGAAGTGAAGAAGAAGGCACGGCTCTTTCCGCTTGCGATAAGTCCGAGGGAACTGACGGCAGCAGATTGGGGATATGTATTGGAAAAAGGCGGGCAATTGAGCACCGCAATGGATAACCTGATGGGAGACATCCTCGAGAGCCTTCGTAAGGGCTACATCAGCGAGAGCGGTAACAGAATTGATCCAAAACGCGATTTCAGCATCAAAGACATGATATCGTGCATGGAATCGAAACAGCTACAGGCTCTGTATCAGCCTGCGACAAGAACGGCAATGGTACAGAGACTGAAGAGTGCTGACAAACTGGGAGTCTTTCATCCAGGAGGTGCAAGTGCTCAGGATTTAGCAATTGCAGGTCGAATCACGGTAGTCGATGTGGCCCCGCTTGGCTCAGACGCAGAAACTGTGCTTGCCATTCTCACCAATATGCTGTGTAGACAAGTCTTGACCTATCGAATGGCGTGGACTGACGAAGGAGTAAGTGCACGAGAAGAACTACCTCCCACTTGGTTGATAGTAGATGAGGCTCATACTCTGGTTCCCAAGTCTGGAAGCACTCCGGCCAAAGAGGCGATTGTAAGCTATGCAAAGCTCGGTCGACGCTTTGGTTGTAGCTTAGTATTGTGCACTCAACAACCTTCGGCAGTTGCTGACGAAGCGATATCTCAGGCAGACATCATTGTTTCCCATTCTCTATCGCATGACTCTGATATCCGTGCCTTACAACAGAGGGCACCTGCTGTGATGCCAGAGAAGTTTCGTGACAAGGTCTTCATTAGCAGTCTCCCACGTGGGGTTGCTTTACTATTCGACCAGAGTACAGAGAACAAACGCGGATTCATGATTCAGGTGCGACCTCGTATCTCTCAACATGGAGGCACAGACCGACTCTCTGCCATGTTCGAGGCCGTACGCTTGAAGACCCCAGAAGATACGCCGCCAGAGGGACTGGAACCGCCTGAGACGGAGTCTGTGGAGGAGCGGTCCGAGATTGCGAGGCCCCCGTTGAAGCTCAGTAAGGAGGACTGGGAGCTTCTTGATGCCTGGATGAAGGATTACATCCAGGCTTTGTCTGATAGACAGATGCAGGAGATCGACATAACTGAGGAACCATCTCCTAGGGAGGAAGACCCAGTGCCAGCGTCCCGGATGGAGTGGGAGCTTTCTGTCGAAGCACCATTTGACGCATACACTCCTGCAGTAATCGACGGGAGTGAAGTGATGATTCGTCGTTTTGGACCGGTATCGACCTCACTCTTGGGGAAGGCGATTACACGCAAGGTCCTGTATTCCCCGGTTACTCACGAGTTTCTATTTGGGACCAAGAGCCCACACAGAGAATCGGAAGCAATCATGAAACGTGACAAGGAACCTAGTCTAGTGGTCGAAGAGATTGTCACAGTCCTTGTAGGTCTAGGTATGTCCATTGATTCTGTGTGCCATGGAGAGGGCTTCTCTTTCGTTCTGTTTCGAAAAGACAGTCTTCGCGCGGCCCTCTCGGGAGGAGCAAGCGGGAGCCTCACTTGTGTATCGGTAGTTGTCGTGGGTGACAATCGAAAAGAAGTGACTACCATCTCCTCCCGACTGGCTGACCTCGATGACTAGTTCACAAGTAAGCGCGACCCCTTTCGCCCTAAAATTACCCTTATAAGCGGGTGAAGTCGTGTGGCCTTAAGGTGGTAGAATGAGCCCGGAAGCCGTGAAGTCACCCATTAATATCAAACTCGAATCGATGATGGAGCTTGCGAGGATGCTAGTTTCTTCCTCGCAAAGGGACCGTCCAGCGAGTATGCTCTACTTTGAATACAACGGTCGCCACATCTATGGAACCCTGATATCCCACCACGGATTCTTTGAGGCCTACGGACTCCCGCTATGGGTGTATGCAGAGGGCGAAGGACCCCCCGAAGGAGGTTTTCTCTCCTACACTTCCCGTGAGAAGGAAGCCATCAGGTTTGTCAAGACCCTAGAGGCAGAGCCAAGGGTCGCATATCTGCCTATAATCAAGCTTGCCGAGAAGCTGGAGATACTTGATCTCTAGAGTCACTGACGAGTCTTGGTCGACCAGAAGGTCGAATTCTGTTCTAACCACATTTTCAGGTCTCCAACGATGAGACCATGGTCGAAGGCCATATCATCCGTACCTATTGACTCTAGGTTAACCCAAGATGCTATCTCTGCGTCGTCTCTACCCCTTGGCTCTCCGCCTAATGGACGCGCCACGAACGCAGTTGTAATTACGTGGCCTCTTGGGTCTCTGTCGGGGGCGCTGTACACTCCCAGAATCGCTTCCAACTCAACTCTCATTGAGGTTTCTTCAAAGGCCTCCCTGGCAGCAGCCTGTTCTACTGTTTCACCGTACTCAACAAAGCCTCCAGGGAGAGCCCATCTCCCCTTGTAAGGCTCCTTTCTTCGCTTGATGAGCACGATTCTTTCTCGGTCTAGCACTGCAATGTCCACCGTGGAAGCAGGATTCTCATACACCTAGTGCATCTCCCTTGGCGATGCTCTTGCAAGACTCGCTAGACTGACTATTGCGAAGATGAGGAACGCCAACCAGATTATCAGAGTGATCAGCAGAAGGTTGGTCTTGAAGAACAACTCCACTACCAAGAACATGCCAACAACTAGAATGTTTGATGGCCCACCCATAGTGCTATTGTCCTGAACCCCTAGCCGCATTCTCACAAGTATCATGATGGCAACGATTGATAGTGACACCCAATTGATGAAGGATGTGAAGATCCATGACTGATCCATGAACTCGAGGACTCCAAATGGTGTTGGTATTGGTGGAAGGTAAACACAAAGAAAGACAAGGAAGAGAATCAGCTCGCCTATTCTGATCCTTGTAGTGGGGGTCCTCGTATAGACAGTGCCATAGAGACCTCTATCATACTCCTTTGCGGCAAAGAAAACAAAATACACAGGAGCACCGAAACTCAGCGCGTTCACCAGACATTGTGCAAATCCATAGACTACCCTGAGCCAATACCCCTCCCAACTTCCGAGTACCGCAGCCCAGACTTCAAGATACCTCGGAATGAACTCCAACATGATGAATGTTGGAAGAGTGCAGAGAATAATGGCCATCAAAACGGCCAAGGCGGAAGCGGCCTTACCTCCCCCGAATTTGCCAACTCCTATTCTGTAGAAGACGGTACCTGCCACAATCAAGCCTGCAATTATTGCAAGAGGTGCAGCAACCATTGGCAAGATGAAGAACATCAGCACGAAGGCAGCATTGGAGCCGTAGAACACACGCCATCTCAAGGGAACTGCATCGGTTGTTTCCTCCATCAAGTGGACCGTGTTCGCCAGCCTATAGCGGCTGTTGTAAATGATGCCCACCCATGGTGCCGAGAAGATTGCTGGAACGAGGATGTAGTGAAACAGCCAGTTCCAATTGGGATCCACGAATGGAGTGAGTTGAAACGGGAGGAATATCATCAGCAAAAAGAAGTAGACTGGACCAGCCACAGCCAGAAAGACGACAGTCAAGCGTGTCATCAACACGTCAGGATTCAACTTCCGCGCTCCAAGCAAACGGGAACGTATATTCCATTTAAGTGGTATGAGGACCACCACGTCCTAGGGGTTGGAAAACCATGGTAGAGGCATTCGCAAGGAAGCTCCAAGCAACCGCTTTTGTTAGAAAGAGCCGACTAATCATAGGGCTAGACATAGCTGCCAACGTCGGAGGCACACCGAGAGATCAATTACCGGCCGAGATGGACCGTGTGGAGAAATTGGCACTTGATATTGTGAGAAAGACGAGCGACTATGCTGTTGCTTTCAAGTTCAACAGGCAAATAGTCCTGCCGCTCGGGCTCTATGAGAGAATGCCGCGGATTGTAGATGCTGTTCATGAGGAAGGCCTCTCGGCGATTATGGACTGCAAGATTAATGATATCGGAAACACAAATGCCCACATTGCTCGATACTACTTCGATGCTGGATTTGATGCCCTAATTGTGAATCCCTTTGTTGGCTGGGAAGGTGGAATGGACACAGTATTCGAAATAGCTAGAAAGAGAAAGCGCGGTATCATCACCTTGTGCTATATGTCTCACCCAGGGGCGAGTGAAGGCTATGGCCTTGAGGTCGTTGTTGACAAGAAGACGCACCGGCCCTTCTACCTGTTATTTGCAGATCGTGCCAAGCGCTGGGGGGCTGATGGTGTAATTGTGGGAGCCACTTATCCTGAGAAGATTCGAGAGGTTCGAGGAATATTGGGCGATGAGGTGCCTATCCTGAGTCCGGGTGTTGGAGCCCAGGGCGCCTCCGCAAGAGAGGCGATTGATGCTGGCGCGGCCTATGTCATAGTGGCCAGGTCCATAGTTAATGCAGACGATCCGGGCAGTGTGGCAGCATCAATAGCAGGAGAAACCCGCTGATGCTGAGATTGGCCATCTGCGTGGCGTCGACTTGCGGAGAACACTTGTGTACATCATAGACCAGAATGGAACGTTCTAGGGATGATTCCCTGGGAAAAGGATAAAGGCTAGATGACATCCAGTTCAACGTGGAGATGTACATTATTGTACATGTCCAACGCAACCGGGCCGGATGGTGACCTACCACACAGACTCGGGGAGCGACATCTGATGGCAAACAACTCAGGTTATAGTTTTGCGACCTGGACTTCTTTCATTGAAGAGTCCCAAATTAGAGCACTTCTGAAATACAAGGTGAAG
>Ga0209427_10007728_pt1 | contig 12145 bp, 6 predicted proteins | sample DeeMarSWOR136_30_FD_187465 | JGI IMG/M metagenome (GOLD analysis project Ga0209427, IMG submission 187465) | Marine sediment microbial communities from White Oak River estuary, North Carolina - WOR-1-36_30 (SPAdes) (version 2) | ecosystem: Environmental > Aquatic > Marine > Intertidal zone >... | reverse complement strand
CGTATACTGAAAATTTCGAGCTCTTTGCCCAGCAAAATAAATAGCATATCATCGACAAGGAAAAAGATGGTCAAACCCAAAATAATCAGGATCGTTTTAAATCGTGACATGGTAACTCCACTTCTCATTCATCGGGAATATTGACATTCTTAACTCGCTGGGGAAATCATTAGCACCTTTCCAGTCAAATAAATGAGCTTACTCTAAAAAGCCTTTGACCGCGAATTTCGCTAATTTAAGCTAATTGATTTTATTAGAGTTAAAATTAGCGAAATTTGAAAAATTAGCAGAATTAGCGGTTTTTAGAGTGTACTCATAAATATTTTAGACACAAAAACTGAACAGGACACAAAAAAGATTATTGGGATTTGCACCCCTTATTACTTCAATTACCCAGTTACCTCTATTACCCTTATTACCCAATTACCTTATCAACCAATTCCCTTTTCACCCGAATAGACTTCTTTCCCTGCCAGAAAAGTTTTATGAATAACAAGATCACTCTCCCCAATCGAAAACAGCACCAGATCCGCCCGCTTGCCGACTTCAATTTCCCCCCGATCATTCAGACCGTACAGGCGAGCAGGATTTGTTGTCGCCATCTGAATCGCCTCTGCCAGAGTACATTTGGTAAATTTCATAATATTAAAAATTCCCCTGGTAATTGGAAGCGATGCAATAGCCAGGACATTCTGGGCAGGATATTTAATCATGCCTTCGGGAGTCATGACAACAGTCATCTCGTTCCAGGTGTATTCGCCAGGCGGCATGCCTGATAGCTTGGTGACATCCGAAGTGATAATCAATCGATCGACGCCTTTGGCTCTGAAAAAGGTTTTGACCTCATCGGGTCGCAGATGAAAACTATCGACAATAATGCTCGCCATTAACCGATCTTCTGCCAGTTGCGGCCAGAGGGGATTTTCATGTCGATGGATAAAATTGGCACAGCCGTTTCCCAAATGAACCGAAATTGTAGCGCCGCTACCCACAGCTTTTTTAATTTGTTCTGCCGAAGCATTGTGATGGGCGATTCCTACCACAATTCTCTGGGCGACACATTTCTGAATGAAATCTATTGCTCTATCAAGCTCTGGCGCAAGCGTCACTTGAATGATCTTATTTTCAGCAGTGTTATTTATTTTTAGAAATTCTTCCCAATCAGGGAGCCTCACCCAGTCTTTGTTATGTGCGCCTCGATAACCATCTTCGGGGGAAATAAATGGTCCTTCAAGATGAAATCCTGGTACCGAAAGTGCAATATCTGGATCATGCGTCGCATCGGCCAAAACAGCAAAATTTTCCATAAATCTCTCGTGCGGACTGGTCACGATTGTCGGCAGGTAAGTCGTCACACCGACTTTCCAGAGCAACTGAGTTACTTTTTTGACATCCTCGACTGTCAAAGCTGGCGAAGAAAAATCAACGCCCATGTAGCCGTTCACCTGGTTATCTATGAAACCAGGGGCGATAAAAAAATTTGCATGCTCAGAATCCGTCAATTTATCCTTTCGGATAATGTTACTAATTCTGCCATCGACAATTTCAATGGAGATCGGTGCACTGTCGAGATGAAATAAACCTTGAATTTCTTTCACTGGACGTTCCTCTATTTATTTTCTCACGCCATAGACGCTGAGGTGCAAAGATTCAAGTTTCATAATGATCCGATTTTTGAATTGAAAAATAACAAATGGCAAATCTCATACTGCAAATAATTACCAATATTCTGATTTTATAACTGTTCAGTCCAGCTTCGCAATAGTAAAATCACAATATTTTTTGACAAAATCAAGGCATTTATTTTCATCAGTCCTGGCAGTTGCTCATCCCAATTGCCAAGGACACCGATGATTGCTTCCGACTGAAATCCATTTTGCAAGCCGCTTTGTTCAACATTATTTTCAGCATCAATTTGGACTTTGATTGTGGAATTTTTTCGAAGGCGGTTTATGTCTCAGCATCAACTGATTCGGAAAAGTGGTTGGTTTTACACCAAAATTCTGATTCATTGCGATAAGAGGGAAGGACAGGTTGTTTATTCCAAATGAAGGTAAAATGGAGGAGATATAAGCTTATAATTTGTTGCAGAAATGATATATCGATAAAATCGATTTGATAATCACTTTAGATTGAATGATCGGTTATCAGTTTGTAATTTGGTAATTTCTCTGGTAGTGGTTAGGTTTGGATTTATGGAAGTCAAGGAAAGAGACGAACAGAACTTTCGGATTTATTGTAGAAACTATCAAGGATATTCTGAACTTTCAATTCAATCCAGAATTCTGGTCTTCCTTGAGAGATATTTCATGTGGTTAATTTTTTTCTTATTGAATATATCCAATAATCTGCTATTGCAAAATAAATCAGTCAATCCGATACGGTGCATTCCAATAAAATCGCGTCAAGCCTTCTGGGGTACCAAACCAGGCATAATCGCCATCAATTAGAATGCAGTTTACGATATTGCTTAGTAATCCATCCAAAATAGTAAATTCAACCCAGCGATCTCGTTGTTTATCATATTTTAATACGCCATTATTAGTTGCAATCCAGGCAGCGAATTGGTCCACCTCAATATAATTTACAATGTCAGAGGTCAAGAATCTTCTATCTGGTCCGCTGCGCCATTCTTTTTTTATCATATCAAAAACTTCCACCCCATTAGCCATGCCGAACCAGACTTCCTCATGTTCAAAAACACCGATTGCTGTAACTTCGTTGTTCATCGGACCCTCAGCATCATCCTCAAATCCGCCAGTACTATCCGTTTTATTGAAAACATAAGCGCCAAATTCGGTGCCCAGCCAGAGGAGATTTTCCATAATTTCAATATCATAGACCTTTTTTCGGAGCAAATCCCTGCGGGCAATTTCTTTCATCCTGAAATTCTTGGTTCCAAGTTTCTTTTTCACAATTTGTGACAATCCATTTGCCGTACCAACCCAAACATTCTCCTCATCGACCTCAACATCAAAGACAAAATTATCGCCCAATCCTGAACTAACAGTATAAGTATGCCAGTCATCTTTTGCCGGGACATAACATGCTAATCCTTGATCCGTACCGAACCAGATGCAGGAATCGTCAACTGCGATTGAATTAACCTGGTCGCTGAAAAGACTCGTAATGTAACGAGCCTGGTAATTTATCCAATTATTACGCTGCGTATCCCAATAGGTAATGCCGCTTTCGTTTCCATAAAATCCGATTCCGCCAGCCCAAATGTTCTGATTGGAATCCATCTCAAATGCTTTAACATTTTTAATGAAGAGTCCATAGGGCAGCAGCTCCAATATTTCTAATCGATAATCAGCTTTACCGGCGCCAAGCCCCCATGTACCAAGCCAGATTACGCCCCAGCGATCATTTAAATAACAGGTGACTTCATAAGTATTCAGTCGAAAATCTTTAATAAATCCATCTTTATCAAAAAAATATCCACCCTGCATGAAAAGATTTGGGAGATTGTTCAGATTATTCGCACGCTGACCGAACCATTTGATCTTATCAAAAGGGACATCAGAAGATGTCACACGGGAAAAAAATCCCTGCCGGTTTTCGCTTCTGAAATAACTTCCAAATTTTGATTCCAGCCAGACATAATAATCATCAAAACCCAGCGAAACAATATCGTCCCTTCCATCTAATCCAAACTCATCCTTATAAAAATTTTCCCAACGTTGAAATGTTGTGCGAAAGACACTTACGCCCAAAGGAGTCGCACACCAGAAATAATCTGTGTTTTCATCGAAAGCAACGGTGATGACAAAATTATCAGCTAAACCGTCACTTGTGGTCCAGGGAGTATCCCATTTATTTGAGTAAAAATTATAACGAATCACTCCGCCTGAGGTCCCAAAATAGATATGTTCTCTGCCGTCAGCGACCGAATTAATCCAGCGGGACATCGTAAAGCTTGTCCAATCTTCAGGCTCATAATTCGTATTTGTCCCCTCAATTCGATTTTGATTATCCAGTTGCTGTCCTAATATTGTTGCTATTGAAATGCTTGAGAATAAAATAAAAAAGACTATCGTAGATTTTTTCACAATTGATCCTTATTTAATACCATATTTTTTTAATTTTCGGTGAAGATTGGGACGATCGGTTTTTAAATTTGTAGCCATTTGAGATACATTACCACCGGCTCTTTCAAATTCTTGCTTTAGCAAATTAAGTTCGAATTTCTCTATTCTTTCCCTAAAAGAAGTACCAGATGAAGGAGCCTGGATAAAATATTGCGCTGATGTATATTGCCTGGCAAATGAATCTGGGAAAACACTTAGTACTTCTTTGATACCGATTTCATCGCTATCTGTCATTATCACTAAACGTTCGATAAAATTTTTTAATTCCCGAACATTTCCAGGCCAATGGTAGTTTAACATCGGTTCCAATGCTTGATCACTGATGCCAACTGGTCTTTTTCCATTTTTTAAGCAATATGTTGAGAGAAAGTGACGTGCAAGTAGTGGGACGTCCTCTTTGCGTTCCTTTAGAGAAGGGACCCGAATGGGAACGACATTCAGTCTGAAAAATAAATCCTCCCGAAAGTTGCCGCATTGTATCTCGTTTGCTAATTCCTTATTCGTAGCAGAAATGATGCGAATATCAAACTGAATCGGCTCGGTTCCTCCGACCCGCATAAACTCGTTTTCCTGCAGAACACGGAGCAGTTTTGCCTGGCTTTCCAGTGAAAGATCGCTGACTTCATCCAAAAGGAGTGTTCCCTGATCCGCTTCCTCAAACATACCGGTTTTCTTTTTTACTGCGCCGGTAAATGCCCCTTTTTCATGTCCGAAGAGTTCACTTTCAATTAACTCTTTGGGAATCGCAGCGCAGTTAACCTTTACAAACGGCTTGTGTTTTCGCTGACTCTTTTGATGAATTTCATGAGCGACAAGCTCTTTTCCTGTGCCATTTTCGCCATAAATTAAAATTCTCCCTTCAGATGGCGCAGCCCGTTCAATTTCCTGGCGCAATTTTTCCATGGCAGGGGAAGTTCCAACCATCTGATAGTCAAACGCAACTAACTTTTTTAAGCTGGCAACTTCTTTCAGCATGTCCTGGTGATTTTGGATGTTCTTTACTTCAAGAATGACCTTGTCGGGATTCAGCGGCTTTTCTAAAAAATTGTAAGCTCCAAGTTTTGTTGCCTTCACTGCAATCTCAAGATCGGCGTGTCCACTGATCATAATTACTTTCTGATCCGGCTTTGCCTTTTTTAATTGTTCCAAAACCTGGAGGCCATCTTTACCAGGTAATTTAACATCGAGAAAAATAAGATCAAAATATTCTTCGGTTGCCTTTTGAAGTCCTGAAACGCCATCATAACAGGTTTTTGCTTGATGGCCAATGTCTTCCAAGAAGCCAGATAAGGAAGTGCCAATGTTTGGTTCGTCGTCTATGATTAGGATTTTTAGGGGCATTCTTTATAAAAAAATTTTTCCAACGCGATTTAAGATTTAAACTGTTCTACCCAGTAATTGTGTTCACGATATATATTTGAGAATGCGATTATATAGATGTAATCTTTTTCAATTGAATATTATATCTTGTAGGGGAATTTGTACAAAATATATCTTCGTATATCTTCTTCTCTATGACTTCAATTCTAACGCCCTATCAATCAGAACTTTGTTCACATTCATTGTCTTCTTCAGATAAGGATTTTGTTATGAGGTTAACAAAATTTCAATAGTTCATTCGAATTTAAAATTAATATATAAAAAATCCTTGATTTAATCAACTTAAATTTTTATGAAATAAATTGTAGTTCAAGGAAACAAATGGAGTTATTCATTTAAACTTTTTTCATACAAATATTCAATATAATTATTGAATTTTAAATAAAAATTATTTACATTATTGCGCTTTGTTCCTGAAGAATAATGTCTCATTCTTCTTATGGATAAATTGTTATAAAATTTTACTTGAATTCAATCAGGATTACAACATCATGAAAATAGTTGCTATTTTTTTGATCTTATTAAATATTTTTTTTATATTTCATCAGACCAAGGCAGAAGAGATTAGTTTCATTTCTCAGCCTCAAGATTCATTACTTCACCAGACATATTGTTGGCAACCAGGAAATCAATATCGCCCAATTATTTCATTAGATGGGGAATGGGAATACCGAGTAACCGACAATGATTCCTTTAAAAAAGTGATTCTTCCTGCAAGTTGCGATTATTGTGGTGAGATTACCTTTAAAAAAACTTTCATTCCTGATTCAAGCTTTACAAATCACTTTTTCAGATTGATCTGTTATGGAATCAATTATCACGCTATGATATTCATCAACAACAAATTCATCGGAACGCATTCGGGTGGTTATACTTCCTTTGCGATTAATATAACAGAGGGGAAAATTCTAATTAACCAGAAAAACATTATTGAAATTAAAGTGAATACTCGATTGGAATCAAAATATACTCTCCCTCAGCAGTTTCAGCCCGAGGGGATTAAAAATATCGCTGGTATTATCCGATCGATTTATCTTTTAGCGTTACCTGAACTTTGTCTCGAAGATGTAACTGTCAATTATCAACTCACAAAGGATTTGTCGGAATGTGAATTAGAGGTAAATTTTAATCTTATAGATAGAATTCATCATACTATTGAGCAAGAATCCAAAAATGTGTTATTACCACCAATCCAATATTATATTGAGCTTATTGAGAAAAACAAACCATTAATTAAACAAAACGAAGGGATCAATACAGAATCATATTTGTTAACGAGACCGATTACTAAAAAACTGAGATTTAAGCATCCTCAATTGTGGAGCCCTGAGACACCAACTTTATATTTGCTCCGAATTCAATTATTACAGGGAAAACAAGTAATTGATCAAATTGACCAATCGATAGGAATCAAGCAAATTGATTTTCAAAATGGAAATATTTATCTTAATGGACAAAGGTTTATTTTAAAGGGCGTGAATTGGAACGAAAATTATTTAGTTCACGGAGTATTGTTTGAGAGAAAACAGCTTGCTAGAGAACTGGAACTAATTAAACAGCTCAATGCCAATGCGATTCGTGTTTTGAACCATCCAGCACACCCTATGTTTGCTACAGTCTGTGATAGCTTGGGATTGTTATTGCTTCAAGAAATGCCTTTAAATATGGTGCCTACTGCCTGGTTGACATCCGATATTTTCCTTGATCGTTGTACTGATCATTTATTAGAAACCATTGATCGAGATCAAAACCATGTTTCCATATTTGCATGGGGGATTGGGGGCGAATTTTTACTCGCTGATCCTGTCCATAGAAATTTTATTCATAAGATGACCAAAACAGCAAAAACTATTAACAACCATCCTTTTTATACCTGGAATTCCCCTTCTTTAGTTAATGGTGAAATTGATTCCAACATCATCGCAGGAGTTACTACTCTCGGTTTGGAAAAAGATCAGATACAAAATGCCTTATCCAAATGGATTAGACAAAATCAGAAACAAATAAATTTGGTATTATCGTATGGAAGCCCGCAACTCAGCAGATCATCTGATAAAGAGATTAAGGCAATTTTTGAAGAATACCAGGCTTTACAAATTGTTGAAGCATGGCAAACCATTGTCAGCTTTCCTGAAATTGATGGTTATTTTATAACAGCCTTATCAGATTACCAGGGTAATTATCCATCTACAATTTTCGGAAATTATGAAGAAAGCAAGTTGCGTCCATTTGGTTTAACTGATGATGTCAGGAAAAAAAGGATTGCCTTTGAGACAATTCGATCTCTTTATCAGGATGGCAAATATCTTCTCAATCCTGCAATCGCCATGAAGAAAGAATTTCCCGTGGCGTTTCCATTGGTAGGATTAGGAACGGTTTTAGTGTTTTTATTTATGATGAATAGTCGAAAATATTTTCGAGAGAATTTAAAACGAATTTTTGTCCATCCACATGGATTTTATGTTGATCTTCGAGATGGACGAAAAATACCACCTTCTCACACCATTTTTTTGTCTATATTCATTTCAGTCGGTTGCGGTCTTGTATTGGCTTCAATTTTAAGTTTTTTTAAATATCAACCACAAATCGATCATCTGATGAGCTTATTTTTACCCACTGATAATTTGAAAAATTATATATGTAAACTAAGCTGGCAACCAGGTTGGGCAATTCTATTTTTCTCAATGATAAATCTATTTGTATTCTTTTTCATTGCTGTATATTTCAAAATAATTGCACTCTTAACAAAAAAACGATGCACCATAATTCAATGTTTAACCATTACATTTTGGTTAGGGGGTAATTTCATAATACTTATTCCAATCGGTATGGTTTTATTTCGTGTGCTTCAATATGAAAAATTAATCGTACCAACTTTTTTGTTGTTAATATTATCTTATATCTGGTTTTTGTTCAGAACGATTAAAGGTATGCGAGTTTTATTTATCTGGACTTTTGGTCGAACATTTATTGTTTTAATCATCACAATATTTATCACCGTCACTGGTGTACTCTATTATTATCAATCACAAGATGCTTTAATTGATTATCTAAAATATTATTATCAAATTTATGCTGATCAAATTTTTCTTAATTAAAGATTATTCATGGATAGAAAGTCTCATTAATAAATACGAAACTTTCTATGGTAAAAATTAATTTGACCTGTGGCCAATTATATATCAGATATTTATTATGTTTATTAGAAAAATAAGTAGCTACGCACTTTTGCTCTTAATTGTTTTCACTGCGAATAAAGCCCTATTTGCAAAAAAGTCCGTTTCTAATTATAAAGAAATACAACTTATTCAAAATTTAAAGGACAATACATTGAATTTTGAGAAGAGGCTTTATGATTTCAACAAAATGGATTCATCAGTCTATAAAAAAGGAATATCAGATGTTGAGCGGTTGATTGAATCATATATCTCACTAAATTCACAATTTCCTGACAGCAATTTTATCTACCAGGCATTTATCTATCTGAACAAAATGAAAAATATAAAACTATTGTATCTGTTCAAGCAGGCAGCACATCCAGAAAGTATTCGATTCAACTATTTACTATTAATTAAACAACCAGTTGATGTTTCATATTTGCAGCGGAAGTTGTTAAATGATCATGAAGTAATCCTGGACTATTGGATCAGTGAGGATGAAATTTTTGTGTTTGTTTTAGCAAAGGATTCATTACAATTAGTAAGTTGGACAGTTCCGATAAATCGAACTAAGCAACATATATACGCTCTCCTGTTATCTTTTTATCAGGATGTTAATTTACTCCAACTGGAATTCGACTATCGAACATCCCATCAACTTTATCAGTCTCTTTTTCAACCACTGGAACAACACATTCAACAGTACAAAGTAGCTTTTATCATCCCAGATGATTTCTTAACAGGCTTTCCTTTTGAATTATTGGTTACCGACACAACTTTAAACAAAAAGCAAAAAAAGAACATCTATTATCATCGTTACAGCAAATTTTCCTATTTAATCAACAAGTATGCCATTTGTTATAATTACTCTTCAGGTATGTTAGCCGCATTAACCAATCAGGATAGATCAACAAAAAAGTTGGGCAGGCGTTTACTTGCAATGAGCGAGCCGATCATTTCCCAAAAAGCTGAAAATTTTGCACGACGGGTTGGCGAGATTTCTCTTCGCGATATTGAAATATCTGAATATTCTGCTGACGAAATCAAAAGAGTTGCACGACTGCTATGGCGTCATGATATTTTAACAAAAGACAAAGTAACAAAAAAATATCTATTTGATCAGGGTCGATCATATCGTTGGCTTTATTTCGCGTTACCTGGGATATTAACTAATTCAAACCCTTTAAATTCTGGAATTCTATTCACCCAGGAACCGAATGATTCTACGAACTTATCAAGCTGGTTAACGGTCGATAAAGCTATGCAGCTTAACTTATCTGCTGATCTACTCACATTGAGTGGCTGTCAATTAATACCGTTTAACAAGAATAAGAACCCAGGGGTGATTGCTTTACCTCAATCGTTTTTATTTTCCGGGATTCAATCTGTTTTATTTAGTCTTTGGAAGGTTAATAGTATTTCCACCAGCCAGTTTATGTCGAAATTTTATTGGGAATTAAAATATAAACGACAGACAAATGCCAGGGCATTGCAGGAGGCAAAAATTGCTTCAATGAAAGACACATTTCATTATTCAGGCAAAATAATTTCCAGATCTCATCCATATTTTTGGGCGGCTTTTGAATTAATCGGAAATCCAAAAATTCGACCACCGTCTCCTACAAAAATTCCACCATGGGGGGTAGTAACAATTGTTTATATTATTGTAATGTTAGTTTCATTTTTAATTATTAGAAAAACAATGCCCAAAACACGAAATTCAAATCCTTAATCGGTATAGCTATACAGACATATTAATGACTCTGTTGATTTAATATCCTTGAGAAGGTTACTTTTCTCTACCAACATCTATATATTTTGGCAACTTAAAAATTGTTCACCATACATTTATATTATTCATAACCTTCGCAAGGGTAAGTCGCATTAAATCAACAAGGTCGTCAATTACATCTATATAGTTGGAGATTTTTTAATGTTTAATAGAGAAACGTCCAGTAATAAAATTCCTCACTATCATGTGACCGCTGGCGTTATCTATAATAAAGGAAAAATATTAATCGTACAACGACAGTCAATTGATGCATTCAAGGAATTGTGGGAACTATGGAAAATTTTAATTTAGAATTGCAGGGAAATTGGATACTTTTTATATTATTTTTTATTTGTCTGATTGGGTTTAGTATATATGTATATCGTCGCACCAATCCGCCAGTGCCGAATTGGTTGAAAAAAATATTAACGTTTTTGAGAGCAGTTTCATTAGTTATAATTCTTTTTATATTATTTGAGCCTATTTTGAATCTTTCATGGAATCGAATAGAAAAGCCAGTTATCGCAGTTTTATTAGATAGCTCAGCGAGTATGTCATTAACTGATGATGGAAAAATAAGATCGGAAAAAGCTAAAGCAATTATGCAATATGATTTTTTTCAAACAGATTTTGATGACAAAGAATTTGAATTTTATCAATTTTCTGATAATTTGGCTCCACTTCATCTTAATCAATTAGATTCAGTGCAATTTAATCGTGATGGCACAGATATAACCAAAGCACTGAAAATGCTTAGCGAAAAAAGTATTGATAGCTATTTGCAGGGAATTGTTTTAATTACTGATGGAATTCATAATCTTGGCGAAAATCCTGTTCGATATGTAGAAGAATTTGACACTCCAATTTTTACAATTGCTATTGGCAAGGCAATGGAGCAAAAAGACATCGTAATTTCAAAGATAACCTCTAACCAAATTACTTATGCAAACAATAAAGTTCCAGTGGATGTTACTGTCCAGGCATACGGATATCCGGATCAAAGGATTGAGATTAATTTATTGAAAGATACAGAAGTAATTGATTCGAAATATATTGAAGTCGGAAAAGATATATTTGAAACAAGAGTTCAATTACACTTCACTCCTATTGAACCAGGATTTCAGAAATATCGTATTCAGATACCTGTTTTAGAAAATGAGTTAACCTCTATTAATAATCAGAAAAATTTTTATATAAAAGTCCTGAGAAGTAAAATGAAATTATTGTTTATTTCTGGAGGTCCTGACGCTGATTTCAAATTTATAAAAAGGAGTTTAGAGGCAGATCAAAATATTGATGTTGATTATTGGGTATTGAAAAATAATCGAGAATTCTATCAAGAACCTTAAATACTTGGTCTCGGAAATGATGATACGAGACACAATGATCTCATTTTCGTTTCAATAGAGGCCCGTAGAATTCAGGGCGTCTGTCAGCGAAACGATCATTCTGGGCGCTGACTTTCTTGTCACGCGCCTGGTTGACATCAATGTCCACAATCGACACGCCGGGTTGCACCTCTTCCAACCTGGTAAGGATCTTGCCTTCACAATCCAAAATCTGACTCTTTCCAGTGAATGTCAACGGCTCCTTTCCGCCCCTCGCCTCGGTGCCGACTCGATTCGCCGTGGCTGAGAAGACACCGTTTTCCAGAGAACGGGTGGTCATGGCCTGCTGACATTGGGGGAGAACGAGGTTTGCCGGATGGCAGATAATATCAGCCCCTTCGATGGCTAAGACCCTTG
>Ga0209427_10007727_pt1 | contig 12146 bp, 14 predicted proteins | sample DeeMarSWOR136_30_FD_187465 | JGI IMG/M metagenome (GOLD analysis project Ga0209427, IMG submission 187465) | Marine sediment microbial communities from White Oak River estuary, North Carolina - WOR-1-36_30 (SPAdes) (version 2) | ecosystem: Environmental > Aquatic > Marine > Intertidal zone >... | reverse complement strand
CATAACGTCCTTGATACTTTACTACACCTGCATTAAATACCAACAAGGATGGATAAGGAATGTTTTTTGCCGACAAAATAGGATTTTCTTTATACCTGTGAATAACAGGACTGGTTCTCCACATTTTTTCCGATTTTAATATCATTTTTCTTAAACCCAAGACCTTGAAATACTTCTGCAACCTCTTTTATTGCCCTTTTATCGCCCTCTGAACCCGACAACCGTGGATACGAAAACTGTTCGAGATAACTAAAGAGTACATCTTCGTTAAAATAATTGGCTTTAAGGAGAGGATGATCTTTCATAAAACTGTCCGATAAAAAAATATATTTTAAGATATTAATTATTTCTTCTTATATTTCAAAACTTGATGATTTTTTTTACATAATTTTGTATTTCTTCTTGAACCCGGTCTATCTTTTCCTCAGAATTAATGACAATATAATTCTTTTTTTTCGCTCTATTTAGAAATTTCTTTCTTACTCTTTTCAAAAATTCAATAGTTTCGAATTTCTCTGAATTTTCTCCGGTTGTTTCTAAATGCGCGCGTTTTCGTTCTAAAGAAATTTCGGGAGGTAAATCCAAAATAATAGTAATATCTGGATAGCCTACAAATTTGTTGATATCTTCGATCCAGTCGACAGAGACATCATTAGATTGACTCGATTGATACACTATGGATGATTCGAGATATCTATCTGAAATTACTATGAAGCTCTCATCTAACTTCTTTTTTATCTCCATTTTATAATGTAAAGTCCTATCTGCAGCAAATAATAACGCATCTGTCTCGGGCGGGATTGTATCGTCCAAAAGCGCTTCTTTTAATAATTTTCCGATCATGCTTGACGATGGTTCTCTCGTTAAATGTACCTTAAAACCTTTTTTCTTAAGAAATTCTCCCAAGAGCTTAGTATGAGTAGTGGTTCCCGAACCATCTATTCCTTCTAAAACGATAAAGAAAGCTTTCTGCATGATTATATAAAAGATAAAAAGGATTGTAATTAAATTTATTTAATTCATGAAGAGATATTTAATTTTTATAGTTTCAGTTTTTCTAATTTCCGCGGCTTTAATTGTTGGATATGGATATTGGGCGTATTACCTAACACCTATAGGAAGAGAACTTTATAGACCTTTATTTCTGATAATAAATAGCGTTATTTTTTTATTCTTAATTTTTATTCTACGGTTTAAGAATTATTTCTATTTATTTTTGATTTTTTTAATCATAGGTCTTGCCGCATGGCTTTATAACTATGTTATTGCCTTTTTCATAACGGATTTAATCAAATTGAGTCATTTCCAGTGGGGATTAATAATATCTATATCAATTTGTTGCATCGCTCCTTTTATTTCGGTATTATGTTGTTTTTTTATTCAGAAGTACGAATCAAAATTCATGAACAATGTAATAAAAGGAAAATTGCACTTACACGAAGGTTTTGCGGGGATTATGTTAATTTGTATTGCGGTGGGATTGTATTTTATAAGAGTTCTTTTAAGTCCTTATGAATGGAAAATTAGCGGACTCCATATTCTTGCCACAATAGTCTTTTCGTTTATAACATTACTTCCGTTCTTTGGTGGATTCTTAGTGGGGAGAGATTGGGACGATGTAAAAAAATTTAAATTTTTAACAAAAGCATCTAATTCTAATAATGCTAACGAAAAATTACAAAACCCAGAGACGAATAACGATTTCTACGCTGAGAAATCTAAAAATACTCACCTTTCAGGGGTGATCATTTCTACATATGCGATTATGATCGTAGTGTTCTCAACTGATTTCCTTCCTTACTCGGTATTTTATATTCCCGCTGAAACATTAAGAATAATAGGTTGGTTCTTTTTTACAATTGGTGCAATCGTAATAGGTTACGATTGGATTAGATTAAAAAAAAAATTTGATATAAAACCATATATTAAATAACTTGATTTTTGATAATACAATTAAGTAATTTAAAAAAAGGAATACAATATGAAAAATCTAAACGAGTTAAATTACTGCCCGCACTGTCAAAAATATGTCGAGAGAATAAGAAAGCCTTTTGAAGACAATATTGTTATAATATGGACCATCGTGTTGATTGTTACACTTGGACTAGCGAGTCCCATTTTAATTTATCTGTATTTCAGAAGAAAAAAACAGCATTGTAAAGAATGCAAAAACATTGTTATAATCATTCCTCCGGGTTCAGATTTAACTGAAGTTGCGCAATTGCCTAAAGAAATGTATTCCGTCCCTACCGAAAATCCAAATAACGAAACTGAAACTCTCAAAGTAGAAATTCCAATAACATCGAAGGCGGAAAAAACCGCACCACCTAAAGACGCAGTTGTTTTTTACAGAAAGATTCAATTTTGCCCTTTTTGTGGAGAGAAATTAGGGGAAGAAGGAGTAGAATTCTGTCCTGGGTGTGGAGCAGACCTAAACGAGGGAGATTAAATTTGGACTCAAGTACTCTTAAATACCTACATGCATATTTTTAATGTAATTATAAATCAATAATTTTTAAATTAGAGGGATTAAAAATTCCACATGGATATTGTGAGTATTGTAAGCAAAATGTATTACTTATGAGAGAGGACATAGACTGGATGTTAGCAATAATACTATTATGCTTTACATGCGGTATTGGGACATTCATCTACCTTATAATATACTATAGTAAACCCGAGGATCGATGTGTACATTGCAACTCCATAGTTGCTGCACAAGTACCGGGATATCAACTTGAGCCCGATCAAGTGGTAATTCCTCAGCAAGTGCAGTCTCAATCCTCTCAAGTTGAACAAAGTCGCGCGCAAGCTTCTCAAATTCAAACAACCGAGCCTACAAGTTCGGAAGGAAAACAATTCTGCCCATACTGCGGCGAGAAAATTGCTGGAAACGCCAGATTTTGCCCAGGCTGTGGCGCAAAATTAAGTTAAACTTTTTTTTCTGCTTTTTTTAATTCGATAACATTTTATAAAAGTAAGTAAGATCTAACTTTATAGTCCATTTAAATACATTTTTGTGAATAAATGTGAAAGAGTTATCTCAACGAGTAAGTCAAGCACCTAAATCTCAAATTCGAGAATTGTTTAGCCTCGCAGCTGGGAGGTCAGATGTAATAAGTTTGGGGATTGGTCAGCCAGATTTTAAAACTCCCGAACCAATTATTAAAGCCATCACGAAAGCATTAGAAGACGGAATAACTATGTACGCTCCCACTCGTGGGAATTCTGAGTTATTAGAACTGATTGCAAAAAAGATTAGGGAACAGAACAAAATTGATGTTGGAGTAGAAAATGTGATTGTTTCGAATGGCGGCAGCCAAGCGATAACTTTTGCGTTCGCGTCTTTATTTAATCAAGGAGACGAATTGATTTTGTGTTCGCCAAATTTTATATCGTATTTCTACTGCGGAGCTTTTTTTGGGTTGAAGGTCGTTGAATCGAAACGAAACGACGATTTTAGTCCAAATCTCGACGATATTAAAAGCAAAATCACGAGTAAGACAAAAGCAATTTTAATTAACTCTCCAAACAATCCAACTGGGTACGCGTTTACAAAAAAGGAAATCGAAGAAATTGTTGGGATGGTTATCGAAAACGACCTCTATTTAATTAGCGACGAAGTCTACGAAAATTATTTGTACGATGGAACAGTTCACATAAGTCCGGGCTCGTTAAACGGAATGCAAGAAAGGACTATAACTTTGAATGCAATGTCTAAATTATTTTCCGCAACGGGTATTCGTTTAGGTTATGTCGCCGCTCCAGCGCACATTATCGATCTAATGGAAAAATATCAGCAATATACTATTGCCGGTACGAATCACGCTGCTCAATTTGGATTTATCGAGGCCCTTAAAATGGATAAAGGCTTTTTTAAACCAATTCTAAAGGAATTTAATTCAAGAAGGCTACTCTGCTATAAGAGATTAAGCGAAATTGGTTTCGATGTCGTGAAACCTAAAGGTGCGTTTTACATAATGCCCGGAATCTCAAAATTTGGAAGCGATTCGATGAAATTTTCGAAGAAAGTCATGCAAGAAAAAGCAGTTGCTATAGTTCCAGGAGCAATATTTGGTAGCTACGCCGCAGATAGGCTGAGAATGTCTTACGCTACATCTATGAATAACTTAGAAACTGCAATGGATAGAATAGAAGATTTCGTAAAATCGCTATAAACAACTGATTACATTCGACCTATGTGTCGTGGAAAAAAATAATATCGAGAAAAAGTCTAAAAATAACCTACTTTTAATCTACTTATCTAACATTTAATTATTAGAGCTGATATCATGAAGGAAGATTTAGAGAAATTATCCAAAGAAGAATTGATAGAATACATCGAAGATATATCTAAGAACTGGCTCGCGCTCGACGGAACTTGGTTCCAGGCGGTTGAAAGCGATTTAGGAATAGAAAAAGCGATTGAGTACGATAAAAAGGCGTGGGAACAGTTTTCCGTGATCGAAGCGAAAAGAATTATGCAAAGGTTTAACATTCCAGAAGGTGGGGGGATACCTGCGCTGATTAAAGTGCTGAAATTTAGGATTTACGCGAACATAAACAAACAAGAAATTGTTGAAGTGTCAGATAAGCGCTGCGTATTTAGAATGAATAATTGTAGAGTGCAATACGCAAGGAACCAAAAAGGTCTCCCGGATTTTCCTTGCAAGGATGTTGGTTTGATCGAATACATATTATTTGCAAAAACGATCGATCCTAGAATAAAAGCCAATTGCATTTGTTGTCCCCCCGATCCTCATCCTAAAGAGTATTATTGCGCGTGGGAGTTTGTTTTAAAGGAGTAAAAATCTTAAATCCTTATTGGGGATTTTCTACTTAACGAATTTTAGAGAATGAAAAAAATATTAGTTTTTAAAAATTATAAAAGTCTTGGTTATTACTTGAGGTTATCTAAAACAAGATTTGCTTTTTTTATTAGAATCGTTTATGATAACTATTTTGTCGCGGTGCTTTTTCAGTCACCTTAACATTTACAGCCTGCGGTCCCTTTTCTCCTTCTGTGATTTCAAATTCCACTTTATCTCCTTGATAAAGGGTTTTGTATCCAGAATCATCTATTGTGATGCTGCTGTAATGAACGAAAATATCCTTTTCTTCGGACTCTTCGTCGTAAGTAATAAAGCCATAGCCTTTTTTGCTATGAAACCATTTTACAACTCCATTTACCATACGAAATACCTTATTACACTTTATATTTACATTCAAAAAATGAACAAGTTAATTTTTACTAGGTTTGGAATGTAATAAATTTAATGATTTTTTATTGTTTCAAAAATAAAAAAAAAATAGTTTATTTTTAAGTTCAACAAACTTTCGTTGTCCAACCATATTTATCTTCAATCTTTCCCCACTGAATACCCGTAAGCGTATCATATAGTCTTTGCGTTAATTCTCCGACTTTGAAATCGTTGATCTTGTATTCTTTACCTTTATAACCAAGTGAACCCACTGGCGTAATTACTGCAGCAGTGCCCGATCCAAACGCTTCGTCCATTTTACCGTCGTCAATTGCCTTAATAACTTCGTCGATGCTTAAATTTCTCTCTTCAACGGAAATACCTTCTGATTTGCAAATTTGAATTACTGAATCTCTTGTAACGCCCGGTAATATAGAGCCAGTTAGGGGTGAGGTTATGACAGTTCCGTCTATAACGAAGAATTGATTCATAGTTCCAACTTCTTCTACATATTTTCTTTCTTGAGCGTCCAACCATAAAACTTGTGTATAACCTTCTTCTGCTGCCACTTCAGCCGATTTCAAACTGGCTGCGTAGTTTCCAGCAGCTTTTGCGAATCCAACTCCCCCTAGAGCAGCTCGCACAAATTTATCTTCTACCTTTATTTTTACTGGAGCAAACCCAGTTGCGTAATAAGCTCCAACTGCGCAAAGAATTATATAAAATAAATATTCAGTGCTTGGATGAACTCCTAAGAACGGTTCGGTAGCAATAAAAGTGGGTCTAATGTAAAGCGATGTGCCTTCAGAATGGGGAACCCAGCGTTGATCGATTGTAATAAGTTCTTTTAAAGCATTTATTACAAAATCTGGATCAATTCTTACCATACACATCCTATCAGCAGACGCGTTAAGCCTCTCCATATTCTTGTCCGGTCGAAACAGCCATATTCCGTCATCTCTCCTATATGCTTTTAAACCTTCAAAGATCATTTGACCGTAGTGCAGACTACATGCAGCTGGATCAAGAACTAGATTGTGGTAGGGCATTATTTCTGCGCCATGCCAGCCCCTCTCTTCGGTATAATACATGCTAAACATATGATCCGTAAAACATGTACCAAAACCTAAAGTGCTCTCGTCCTCTGGAAGTTTTCCTCTCTCACCCTCATTTTTTCTTGTGATTTTTAATTCCATTTTTTTTCTACCCATATTCTTCTTTATTATTTATTAAACCTTTTCACCTATTCTTAAAAAATTTTGCTGATAAAAGAAACAAAATCGTAAGCAAGGTAAAAAGAGTTTTTAGATTATGTTTCCCAATTTAAACTACTGCTACTACGATAGCCGCAGCTACAACTGCTTCTGCTATAATAACAATGTCTGAGTCCAGTATTTTAAATTGAAAGTCCATAATTAAATCAATATCTATGTTCTCCGATTTAAAAAGTTTTCTAAAAGGGAATTCTATGGGAAAATAAAAAGAGAATAAATTAAATTCTCATCAATTTTCGACTAATTTTCTTTCCGATTCGCAAATTTTTTCTCAATCACAAGAAAAATGAAGGCGTACACACCGTAAACCCAAAACGAAATAATAAACCAAATTGGATATCCAAAAATATTTAGTACGGGAGGATTAAGGTAATAGACTGATCCTACAGCTGATGAGGCTAAATCGCCGATGGGCTGAAATAAGACTCCATAAACACTTACTAATATCGAAATTAAACAGATATCCTTATATGTCAATTCAGTTCCCTTCGTTTTCTTTAAAGAGATTCTACCTAATTCGAAAATAATCATAAAAGAAGGAAAAATACTGATAGGATCAGTGAAATGAAACTCCGTTTCACCATATTTCCCTGCAAACAAGGGATGAATGTATAGATCAGCTGCTGAATATGTTCCAGTTATAATTAATATTATAACAAACGAAGCCGTTAGAGCATTCACTATTAATGTTGTTTTTACGCCATAAACTTTAACACCGTAGTAATAAATTATGATATAGAGCCCGATATTTAATACACAATTTGCCCAAAATAGCGCGTAAATGAGCATTTTAAGCCCTCCTCCGTTGAATAAGAACGATTAATAATGGAATTAGCGCGAGAGGGGCTGAAAGCACCAACATATCGTATCTTCCGGCTAAAATCAGGAAAGCAATATGGTATGCAAATGAAGCTATGTACGCACCAATTATTAGATCTCTAGATTTCATACTTACCTGTTTTAATTGGATTGTATTAACTTAATAATGATATTATTTTGATGATTAAAGAAGTTTCAATAGTCCTATTTTTCTAAAAAGTTTCTTATATTTTCTTATACAATATCATATATAATTCACACTCGTGATCATTTTGAAAGGTTGATAAAATGGCAGAAATCGAATGTACGATATGCGGAAATAAAATGGATAAGAAAAATTCAAAGACTTGCATGGATTGTGGAAAGATTCTATGCAAAAAATGCTCGAGATCGTGTTCTATATGCAGCGATGGTCCGTTTTGCGTTGATTGCCTAGATGCCCATACTGGCGATCACGAAATGGAATATTAATAATTTCCCTAATATTTGAGTAGAGACTTATCAAACTCCTGTACATTATCTGGAGGCCACGCTCGAGGGGTTGAACCGCCTTTTATATATCGATGATCGCACATTGGAGCTCCGTTTCCAAGAGTCTGAGTACGAGTGAAGCCAAATCCGTTGATTTGAGCCTCTGCAAAATCAGATAAGCAAATAAAAGGCATATATTTTTCGTATCCTAATTCTTTATAGAATTTGTGTATGCCACATCCAGAAAAATTAAGACCATAATCAAACGGTTCGCCTTCTCCATCAACAAATTCCATAACCCAATCTCCAGGATACTTTTTTAATTGCGATTCTTTCTCGAATTCCTGAAGAAATTCTACATGAGCGTCCTCAAAATTTGCGTCTCCTGGATTTTTATTTGCACTCTCGAGTTTTCGTCTTTTACTCTCATTTATTCGTTCGTACAACTCGTAACTGAATTCACCTATTTCCCGATAAGTTAATCCAGCTTTCTCAAGGGCGCGAAAAATTGCTAAAGTCGCAACGCTTCCTATTAACATGAATGTGAACGGATTTTTAACTCCTCCAATGTAAGGAATCTGTGGAATTAGAGCCTCGCTGTCTATTCGTATTTGTGCAATAAGTTCTTCTATTTTGGACTCGTTAAAGTACTTTTTCATAACTTTCTGTGCGTGATTAAAATGCTTTTCGAAAAGGTTCATTAATTTGGGTTTTTTTCTTAAATAGTAATTCTTTCCTTTTTTTGACGACATAATACATCATTAAAATTTAGTACTAATATTTACCATATTTTTCTAATAAAGCTTTCGCATAGCCGAGATTTCGACTCGCCATCTCGATTGGCTCCCACGGCCACTCGCACCCAGCAGCGTACATAAATTGCCCACCCGGTTTTCCATCTTCGATCGTTTTCAAAATTTCGCTAATAACTTCTGAATAGGAATAATTTGGGCTTCCAAGCACCATCGTGTTTGTATTGCCCCTAATGCAGTTGTTTTTACCTATTTTTTCTTTCGCCATTTTCAAATCGACTTGGTAATCGAGGTCTAATATTGCGACGTTCGTGCTTGAAACTAACTTGAGCATGTCTCTCCCTTCGCCATCTACGACCGAATTGTCACCACAGATATGATAAAGGACGGGTACATCTTTTTGTATGTAATTGAAAAGTTCTCGAGTGGCATCTAAACAACATTTTTCATACCTCATGGGACCTATTTGCGATATTGCCGAGTCGCCGGCACCAATAATGTCCGCTCCGACTTCGATTTGCAGTTTTGCAAACTCTTTTTGAATGGGTAAAATCCTATCTATAAGGCTTCTTATTATTTCAACCCAATTTTTATGCCGACACACTTTTAACACATTCACGAGATCAAACAAACAACAAATTTCTGCGAAGGGCGCTTCGATCCAACCAACGATACATTGCTTTCCACCAACTTTATCGTATAGATTCTTAACAGAAGCAACTCGATTCTGTATGCGCTTGTTTTCTAATAAGTTTGGTTTTTCAATCGATTCAAAATCTTCAATTTTAAGGTGAGTTTTTGCAACGGGTGTGTGAGAAGTCCAATCAATCTCAACACCCCACGCGTTTGCTTCTCTATACGCGTCGGTTGAGACATTCACATGGTCGATACCGAAAAATTCAGAACACTTGATTTGAGCGTCAGCTAAAATCTCTGGATTTTGAGCGTATTCATGATTATAATCCACCTTCGCTAAGGATGCGGCTAAATGCATAATGAAGGGATTGAAAGGTATTTTTTCTGGAATCCCTTTAATTGCCGATAAAGTCAGATCCCGCGAATTCATCATTAATCCTCCAGACTTAAGCTTTCTTTTATTGTTCTTAAAATCGTTGATTCGACTGGAGTACATCCCTTTATAAAAATTCCACTTGCACTCTTCTCGTAAGTACAATTTCCAATAAGAAATGTGTCGTCGTAAACATCCGATTGCTTAATTCCCTTACCTATCGCTAAATTCAACGGTTTTTCTGGAGTAAAGTGCTCGTCGATGAATTCCTTATTACTTTTCAATAGATTGAAAATCGTAGATAAACACGCAGAACAAGAATCTACATCAATGAGATTCACATTTGGGTACTTTATTGTTATCGAAGTTGGGGGAGCTTCTAAGGGATAAATATATTCCTGAATGTTTTCGGGCGAGGTTTGAATGTCTGCTCGGGATTTCGGTGCGTTTGGAATTAAATCAGAAATGATTTTTAAATGGGGAACATCTTCAATAGTCCAATTTGGTTGGGTAATTGCGAGTGCTATCAAGTCTACCGCTAGAAAATCAGTAGATGCAATAATTGTGTCCATTTTTACACCATTGCCAGAGGATGGACCCATTCCTTCTTGAGCATACGAGGCATCAATAATGGACAAATCCGCTCGCATTACATGAATCAAATCTGAAATAGCGACATCCAATTCCTTAATTTTTTTCATCGATTTTTCGTAATCCTTTACGATTTCCGGAGCTCGATAGTGATGGAGCGTAATTTTTTCTCTTTTATGGATCAATCCCTTTAAATTTTTAAAACTCAAGGAAGCGCCCGTATGCATATGCATTTTCAAAACAGGTATCGAAACAATGTAATCAAACTCGTTCCAATACCCAGTGACCTTAATTTTTTTGAGAATTTTACCTTTTGGTACATCCAATTCAATAGGCGGACGGTCGTCCAAGTCAACAAAGTAAAGATCTTCATCTTTTAACAAGTCAGAATAGCCAGACTGCTCAAAAGCTTTTTTGGTGTCGGTATTAATAATGGGAGAGTCGCCAATAAAGTATTTCGCGTCGTACATGCTTTTTAAATAATCAAAAACTGCACTTACCACTTCAGGATTAGTGTTAATAGCTAATTTGGGATCTACTTCTCTTCCTACATTTGGTTTTAACAGGATTCTTTTTCCAGATAAGTCAGGAATTTCGAGTTGATCGAGGGCAATTTTCACCGCTTCTTTGATGTTTTCGTTGCGAGCCAAGGAAACAAATGGTTTTTTCATTATTTTATCCCAAGAAAATCTATAATTTTATTCGTCATAAGTTCCTTATTAGGGTCCTTCCCAGTCCACCATTGAAACGCGAGAATTCCTTGATTTACGAGCATGTCTAATCCGCCCAAAATTTGACACCCAACCTCTTCGGCCTCTGTTAATAATTGAGTCTTTAATGGATTATACACAACATCGAACACAAATAGATTTTTATGTAAGAATTCTTTAGGGACTGGGGTAGCGTTAACTTTAGGATACATACCTATGGGTGAAGCGTTTATAAGGATGTCTGAATTAGCACAAAAATCTCTTAAATTTTTTTCAGACACTATATTTGAAACGGTTTTAACGCCAGTTTTGGTATTTATATCGTTCGCTAAAGATTTGGCCTGCTCTTCGAAAACATCAATAAAGGCGATTTGCCCTACATCCTCCGCTATAAAGTAGCTTAGAGCTCGAGCGACGCCTCCCGCTCCCACAAACAAAACATTTTTACCAGACAATTCGCAGCCATTTTCAAGTAAGGATTTCTTACCACCGGCTCCGTCAGTATTTCTCGCCTTTAGGTATCCATTCTCGTTTTTTATGGTATTTATTGCACCAATGTTTTTTGCTATGGGATCAATCTCATCTAGAAATTGCATTATCGCAACTTTGTGAGGTATTGTGACATTTACTCCTTTTATTTCTAAAGCCCGAAATCCCTCAACAGCTTTCCCTAAATTTTCTGGAGCAATATTGTACGCCACATATACATAATCTAGATTTAAATCTTGAATTGCGGCGTTGTGCATAGTCGGCGACATAGAGTGCTCTATAGGATAACCAATCACTGCTAAAATCTTGGTTTTTGCCGTGATGTAGGACATAATTTATCAATAAATTCTATTTTATACTGAAAATCTTTAATATAATTCTATTTTTGATATTAATTAAATAAATTTTTTTTGAATATCCGTATGGAGAAAAAACATTCTATTGCTTTAATCGGTTTTATGGGTACTGGAAAAACAGCGGTAGGAAGGAAATTGGCTGAGAGATTGGGAGGAGATTACAAATTCGTTGAGTCTGACGAAATAATCGTAAAAGACGCCGGAAAATCTATACCCGAGATATTTAAACAAGACGGCGAAATTGCCTTCAGAGAATACGAGATCACCGCGTGCAAAAAGGCATCTGAAATGAAAAATGTTGTCATTTCATGTGGTGGAGGAATTGTTTTAAATAAAATAAACATTGATTATCTTAAACGCATGGCATACATAGTACTATTAACCGCAACTCCCGAAGAAATTTTCAAGCGAACGATGTCAGAAGGAAAAGAAAAAAGGCCGCTCCTTAATAGGCCAGATCCAATGGGAGAAATT
>Ga0209427_10007726_pt1 | contig 12147 bp, 7 predicted proteins | sample DeeMarSWOR136_30_FD_187465 | JGI IMG/M metagenome (GOLD analysis project Ga0209427, IMG submission 187465) | Marine sediment microbial communities from White Oak River estuary, North Carolina - WOR-1-36_30 (SPAdes) (version 2) | ecosystem: Environmental > Aquatic > Marine > Intertidal zone >... | reverse complement strand
AAAATTGCATTCGGCACAGAAATTGCTCTTAAAACGAGATATAAACCAAAATCGCATTAAATTTGCCATAATTGCGCAAAAATTTTACATTCCTATGCATAAAATTTTTACATCATACTGAAAATAAGATGAAGGAGGACCTCAGCCATGAAATTAAAAAACGCAGTTGTCATCTGGATCTGTATTCTGTTCTTTATCATAGCGCCCTGTCTTTATTCTCAATCCGAGCAGCAGGATATTGAAGAATTAAAAAAGAAAGCGCCAAACGTTTTCATAGACTGCTATTTCTGCGATGTCGATTACATCCGAACGGAAATCACCTTCGTGAACTACGTCTGGGATCGAAAAGAAGCTCAGGTCCATATCCTGGTGACGAGGTTGAGGACAGCCAGTGGAGGCTGGGAATACACACTATCGTTTATTGGACAGAAAGAATTCGAGGGCATGAACAACACTTTGAAATATTACTCCAGCAAAGATGACACTCAAGATAACATCCGGAAAGGACTCGTGGAAGCTTTCAAAAAAGGCTTAATGCCTTATGTCGCGAATACTCCTATCGCTAACTTAGTATCTGTTTCATTCAAGGAAGAGGTAAAGCCGACCGATGTGGAAGATAAGTGGAATTTTTGGGTCTTCAGTGCGAGTTTAAGCGGTTTTTTTGACGGAGAAAAAACCAGCAAATACACTTCCATTTATGGATCCCTTTCTGCTAACCGAACAACGCCAGAGTTGAAAATCAACATGTCACTCTCTGCAAGTTACTACGAAAGCAATTTTGAAATTGAAGATACGACTCTCTCCTCATCATCTGAGAGCAGAAAATTCAGCGCTCTGGTAGTCAAAAGCATTAGTGAACATTGGTCAATAGGAGGCTACATTTCCACATCATACTCGACTTACAGCAATCTTGACCTGAGAATCAATCCAGCCCCGGCAATCGAATACAATGTCTTCCCTTATTCTCAGTCCACTCGCAGACGCCTTTGCTTCCTCTACAGACTGGGTTACAACTATAATGACTACATGGAAGAAACCATGTACGGCAAAACCTCTGAATCGTTATGGAGAGGTTCTCTTTCCGTGACTTTGGAGCTAAAAGAGAGGTGGGGAGAGATCAGCACGACACTTGCAGGTTCCCATTACTTTCATGACTTCAACAAGAACTCTCTGGATATATACAGCGAACTCTCCCTTCGTCTTTTTAAAGGCCTGAGCTTTAATCTTTTCGGAGGCTACTCTGCTATTCATGATCAGCTTTCCCTTCCCAGCGGCGGCGCCACCCAAGAAGAAATTTTACTGAGACGAAGAGAATTAGAGACGACATATAGATACTTTTTTTCTGTCGGGTTCAGTTATTCTTTTGGCTCTATCTTCAGCAACGTTGTCAATCCTCGCTTTGACGATATATAAGCAATATTTTTCTTTATTTTTTAAATTTATTTCTGTTTTTTATTCTATTTTTTTATTTTATTTTCTATTTATTATATAGATTTTATATGTTTTATTTCTTTTTATATTATTTTATTCATTCTTCTATCATATCCTCTCCAATTCTTATTTATTTATTTATTTTCAACTACTTAGGAAACATTGTCGGCATGCCGACATTTTTGAAAAAAATTTCATTTATTCCTTGCTTTTTATTTTATTTTTTTATATTTTACCTTCTAAGTTATCCAAGCGGAGATAACATTTGATAATCACTATCGCTAATCAAAAAGGCGGAGTAGGGAAGACCACCACAGCTTTCAATCTTTCGGCAGCTCTTGCTTTCCTCGGCAAAAGCACTCTCTTGGTAGATACCGATCCTCAAGCTCATTCAACTGTTTCGAGCGTTAAAGAACCTTCAAAAAGTGAAAAATCCATCTATGATGTAATGGTAGATTCTAACCATAATATTACCGAGGTTATAGTAAAATCAGTCATTCCCGGTCTAGATGTGGCCATTTCTAAGATCTCAATGGCTAAATTGGAGCCAATATTGCTAGGGGAGTTGGATGCACACTTCAAACTTAAAGATGTTTTAGAGCCCATAAAGAAAAAATATGATTTCATCATAATTGATACTCCGCCAACATTAGGATTAATTACTATCAATGCTATGGTTGCTGCCTCTCATATACTGATTCCAATTCAATCCTCCTATTTAAGCCTCGAGGGAACCGATGATTTGCTTGATACCGTAGAGAAAATAAGAAAATTGGTAAACCCAAGTCTAGAAATTATTGGGATATTGATCACTCTTCACGATAAGAGGACAAATATTGGCAAAGATGTATTAAAGAGAATTAAGGAAGTATTCGGAAATAAGGTTTTCAAGACAATGATATCCAAAAGCGTTAAATTGGAAGAGAGCCCCGCTTATAAAGAATCGATATTTACCTATGCACCGTATTCAGTAGGTTCGATGCAGTATAAAAAACTGGCTGAGGAGGTAATTAAGCGTGCAAAAAGCTAGAAAATCAGGATTACCTGATGATTTAAAAATGCGACATGATAACCATTATGTCGATCTTATAGCTTCACGAGACTACAGCCCTAGAATTAGGATGATATCCATAGATAAAATAGATCCCAGTCCTCAACAGGCCAGGAGCGAGCTGGGAAACATCCAGGAATTGATGGCGTCAATTCAAGAAAAAGGGATACTTGAGCCAATTCTAGTCAGAAGAAAGAACGATCGCTTTGAAATAATCGCAGGAGAGAGAAGATTCCAGGCAGGAAAAAACGTTGGTTTAAAAGAAGTCCCTTGTATTGAAATGAACGTTTCTGATAATGAAGCCATGGAATTGGCATTAATCGAGAATATGCAGAGAAAGGATTTAGATGTGTTTGAAGAAGCGGACGGCTTAAGCGCGTTATCGGATATATATGGCTATAATCACGAACAGATTGCAAAGAAGATCGGTAAAGCGCGTTCGACAATAACTGAAGTAATAAGCATAAGCAAAATTCCTAAAGAAATCAGAAACCTGTGTAATGAATTCAGTATAAGAAGCAGAGGAACTCTTGTGGAGATTGCTAAACAGAAAAACAGAGATGATATGTACAGGCTTGTTACACAAGTTAAGCAGCGCGATTTACGAAGAGAAGACACGAGGGATCTTTCCAGGCAGATTAAAGGAAAAATCAAAAAGCCGGAAAAATTCATTTATAATTATCGAAAAAAAGACAAGTCATGCAGAGTTAAGATAGAGTTCAAAAAGTCAAAAGTTACTAAGGAAGAAATAATCTCTTTACTGGAAGAGATGATAAAAAAGCTAAAAGTCCGGTATTTCTAATCCTAAATGCTCGATTCATAATAATATGAATGTTTTTAGATAGTTTATCATGAATTTTAAAAATAGTTTACATAATAATCCTTATGCGACACAATATTCACCTAATATATAACTTATTGAAATTAAACAATTTATAATTTTTTCACCTTTTTGGCTGTTTTAGATTAACTGAATTTTTGTAATTGCTAAAAATGATCACAATTTTTATTCATAATTATTTAAATCGATTTATTATTTATTGTTCCATATATTCAATATTGAAAGTAAATCATTTTATCTGGATTCTTATTTATATCCAATAACTCCCTAAAATTATTATCAAATTACTCAAATTCATCAATTCATATTTTTTTATCAACAATTAGTCAGTTTTCTTTTTATCCTTATATCTTTCGTATTCATCCTCAGCTTTCTTCACTGTTTCCTGTGAAAAAAGGTCCTTGATGCGGATGGGCGATGTATTTTGAGCGATAACATCAGCTACCTTGAGTACCTTGGTTTCGTAAAACTGGTGCCAATGATAAAGATAAATAATGCCATTTTTCAAGTCAAAGACATTCGAATACAGCGTATTTCCGACAGCGCTTTCAATGTGGCACGCATCCAGAATAGCTTTAAAATAATCGACAGTTAGATTCTCCTCGTCCTCAATATTATCCAACATCTCAACTGCTTTGTTGTACCTCCAGCAAGGGTAACCCCCGGGATAGGTGTTCTTGGGATTAGCACGGTTGAAATTCGTAGACACCAGGTATCCATCTCCTTTTGGCTTCCGAGTGAATGCAATCTCGCCATCCGGACCAGCACTGAAAACAACGGCATCACCAGTGGCATCCGCTAGCAGAACCTGCCATCTAAGGGATGACCCCCAGTTGTACTTCTTAGCTAAAGCAATGGCTTCTTCCACAGTAGCGCAAGTTTGATAGATCTTCCTCATGATATCTCCTTTAGCAGGGAGTTCGGGATGAGGTTCTAGAGAAGCTTCTGGTAAAGCGTTATAATCAAAGGCCAGACCTTTTTCATTTATACCACCTTGAGGCGAAAAGTTATCAAAACCGAAAAATACTCCCCCGTAGGTTTTTTCACCTGAAGGTTCGGCCCAGTAATATGTGTCAGGAATCCTGTAATCCTCATTATTTCCATAGAGCACAGTACTGCCAAATGAGGCGCTAAAAATCGTGCATGATCCAGGAATAAGGTCTGAAGATTCCTGAAACAAACTCAAATCAATCACTGCTTTTCCAGTCCTAAAATCTTTCAGGATTTCGGCACTAACCCAGTAGATATCATTATGAGAAGTATAAAAAAAGAACTTACCATCTGGAGATAAACTTGAACAGTTATTTGTACCCGGAGTATTGATCTCGTCCCCGAGATAGACTGCTTTGCTCCAAGTTCCATCATTTTCTCGGAAAGAAATGTAGAGATTTGTGTAACCACGGCCGCCGGATTTGTTTGAGTCAAAGACTAAGAAACTATCATCCGGAGAAACACAAGGGTGCGCGTTGAAGGTTGAAAGATTGAATTGATCTCCAAGAATTTCATAGTTCTCATATTTGCCGTTGACTTTCATATATCGTCCAATTTTGGCACCTTTTGAAAACACCGTTGTGTAAAGGATTTCTTCTTGAGTAAGAGTAGCGAACATTCCCATATCTACAAGCTTCCGGGGTTTACTCCAGCCATCTGGAGTTTTCTCCATTTCCCAGATACCTCCTCCTGTATAATACATTTTGCCGGTTGATGGAGATATATACATTTCATATCCTTTAATGGATGTCTTCGTTGGTGCTGTCCAGCCCTGTTCTGTTAGTTCACAAATGCTGATGCCGCCTTCCCTGCCGAAATAGATCTCCTTTCCATCAGGAGAAAATGTAATGGTGTTTTCATTTCCGCCATAGATGGATACAATACCAGGAGCAAATACCACTGGCTTTTTTCCTGGTGGCTTTTGGCCTAGATATGGTCCTTTGAGGCCAGTGTTTACTCCGGGTTCAAATCTTTCTATCTCCCGTGTCTCAAGACGAGCATCATCGATACGAAAATCGATCCATGCCATTTCCTCCCGAGCCATGCCATGTTCAGGATCAAGCTCCAGCGCTTTTTTGTAGCTTTCGATAGCTTTCTCCCTATCCACATTACGAACATATATCTGGCCCAAGTTGAACCAAGCATTCGATGATTGAGGAAAGAGTAAGGTAGTCATTTTGAGAACAGAAATCGCAGCTTTCACTCTTCCAGTACTGCGCAGGGAATTGCCAAGTGTAAGGAACTCTTGTTCGTTAAATGTGTAAGTGTCTTTATCTATTGAAATTAGTTCGGTAAATTTTGATTCAGCGACTTCAATGCCGGAATCTTTAAATATTTTCTCCAATACAGCCGCGGCTGATTCTTTTTTGTTTTTTTCTTGGGCCGTGATCTGAATGAAACAAACAGAGAAAATCAGCAAAAGTATCGCCAGTACTTTTAATTTCATTTTACCTCCTTTATAATTTTGGGATTTTTTCTCTTATAGACCGCAAGCTCCTTATAGCAGTTGATTTTTAACATTATAACGTAATTTAAAAGATTCAAAACGTCAATCTACAGAATTCTACAGAATTCGGTAAGGAGATTTTATAGTCCTCTACAGGGATCTATGATAAAACCATTATTTTACTGCGCTTGATAGATAGGAAAGACCTCGAAAGATTCATCAATAAGCTAAATCTGTCGAAATCCTAGGATCTTGGGCTTAAATTCACTTTATCCATCTCAGCCTAATAGTTGTTTAACCTCTCCCCTACTCCAGTTTTGATATTCAAAACCCAATTTTTGAGCCTTCGGCAACCTTTTTTTGTTTTATTCCGTATCTATAAATGATATGTTTCTAAAGGTTAAAAAGAAATCACATTATGAGGCAACACATGAAAAGTTTAACGCGTAAGGAAGAGCTCATCATGCTCTCTATCATCAACCTGAAGAAAAATGCCTACCTTGTTGCTATCGTAGATCATCTCTCCCAAGCCACAGGAAAAAAAGTATCCCTCACCTCCGTCCATCTGCCTTTAAACCGGCTCGAAAAGAACGGATTAATCGAATCAGAGTTCGGAGAAGCAACCGCAGTCAGAGGAGGACGGAGGAAAAAGATCTACACCATCACAAAATTGGGTTTCGAAGCACTAGATGAGCACAAAAGGATATCAGACCTCCTCTGGGAAAACTACCTGAAATATTCCTCTTCAAAGGACTGAATCCATGTCAAGACGTGACCGTCCTTTGAAAATACTGGGGTTCTTCCTGAAAAATGTCATCCCTTATGAGGACCAGGAGAATCTGGCCGGTGATTTCGAGGAGATATATGACCGAGTCTCCGGAAAAAGAGGGAAAGCGGCAGCTCTTCTCTGGTATGCGTTCCAGATCATCAAGCTGGTCCCCTCGTATATAAAAAACTATGTTTCCTGGAGTGTAGCCATGATCAAGAATTATCTCAAAATAGCCTTTCGCAACATCAAAAAACACAAGGCTTATTCGTTCATCAACATCGCCGGTCTGGCCGTGGGCATGGCCTGCTGCCTTTTGATCATCCTCTTCGTCCAGGACGAGCTGAGCTACGACCGCTATCATGAAAAGGCAGACAGGATTTACAGACTGGTTGACAGCCTGGATGCATCCGGAGAATTTGGCCGGTATTATGCCTTATCATCCGCACCGTTTGCGCCGAGGTTGAAAAAGGATTTCCCAGAGGTGGAGGACGCAGTAAGGTTCTTTTTAGGAAGACGACGGATGGTCACCTACGAGAACAAGAAATTTTATGAGGACGGCCTGATTTTCGCGGATGCCTCTATTTTCAATATCTTCACATTTCCTTTGGTCAAGGGAGACCCGGATACAGCTTTAGAGGCTCCCAACACTCTCGTCATCTCGGAACGTATAGCCTTGAAATACTTCGGCAGCGATGAAGCGATGGACAAAACCTTAAAGATCAATGAGCAAGAGTATCTGGTGACCGGAGTTATGAAAGAGATTCCTAAAAACTCTCATTTTCAGGCCGATATGTTCGCTTCTATGAAAACCCTTGAGCAGATTCCTTCTGTCCAGGAACGCTACTTCCAGAGATGGGCCCGGCATGAATTCTATACCTATCTTCTGCTCCGGGAATGCAGCTCAGGAGAAGAACTGGAGGCCAAGCTCCCTGGATTTATCGAGAAATACGCAGCCTCGGAGATAAAAACCATCCTGGGAAGCACTCTTTCCTCTCGACTGCAGCCGCTTAAAAGCATCCACCTCTATTCAAACCTCCAGCATGAGATCAGCCCGACCAGCGATATCAAGTATGTCACCATTTTTTCTGTGGTTGCGCTCTTTATCCTGCTCATTGCCTGTGTCAATTTCATGAACCTGGCCACAGCACGCTCTGTAAACCGTTCCAGAGAAGTCGGCATGAGAAAAGTTGTCGGCGCCAGACGGTTTCAGCTTGTCCAGCAATTTTTAGGTGAGTCGCTGCTGTTCACTTTCTTAGCTCTTCTCCTGGCTTTAATTCTGGTAATGATTGCCCTTCCCCTATTCAACTCACTAACCGGGAAAGAGATTGAGGTCGACCTTTTGAATAACTTTGTTGTGCTGGAAAGCATGATCGCCATCCTGGTATTTGTCGGCCTGGCCTCAGGAAGTTATCCTGCCTTTTTCATCTCCCGGTATCAGCCGGCGAATGTCCTGAAAAGCACAGCAAGCGCTGGCTCGACAAAATCATTGTTGAGAAAAGCGCTGGTCGTTCTGCAGTTCAGCATATCTATCGTTTTGATTATCTCGACAGTTGTCGTTCTCGACCAGCTCGATTTCTTAAGAAACAGAAGACTGGGCTTTGATAAGGAGCATGTGGTTGTCGTTCCGATCAGAGATAACGCGATCAGGAAGAATTCAGAAGGGATCAAGGCGGAACTGATGCAGAATCCCGGTATTTTGAACGCCACCATCACCATTGGAGTCCCGGGCGGCGTCGTGGCCGGCGACGCTATCCAACTGGTCACAGAAGAAGGAAAAAAGACCATAACCGTAAGAATGATCTACACTGACCACGATTACATAAAGACCATGGGTATGGAGATCGTTGAAGGAAGGGATTTCTCGAAGGAGATGAGTACGGATGCGAACGAAGCCTTTATAGTCAATGAAGCCGCGGTTAGGCAGCTCCAGCTGGAAAATCCGCTGGCCACCCGGTTTGAATGGGATGATAAGAAAGGCAGAGTCATCGGTGTGGTCAAAGATTTTCAGTTTCAGTCCCTCAGAGAGGAAATCAATCCTCTTGTTATTCATATCTGGACGTCAAACACCTATGTCTTTGCCATGAGAATCCGGCCGGAGCACATTCCACAAACGCTGGCATTTATCGAGAACAAATGGGAAGAACTGGACCCGGCTCATCCGTTTGAATATTCCTTCATGGATGAGACTTTTAACAGGATATACAGAAGAGAGGAAAAGCTGAGTCAGATCTTCAGCGTATTTTCGTTTCTAGCCATCTTCATCGCTTCTCTGGGACTCTTCGGCCTGGCTCTGTACATGGTCGAACAGCGCACCAAAGAGATCGGCATCAGAAAAGTCCTCGGCGCATCGATCGGGAGGATATTTGTGCTGCTTTTACGAGAATCTGCGCTCCTGGTTTTGGTGGCCAATCTATTTGCCTGGCCGGCAGCCTATTTCTTCATGCACAACTGGCTGCAGAACTTCGCTTACAGGGTCAGTATCGCTCCCTGGATTTTTGTTCTGTCGGCTGCTATTGCCCTGGTAATAGCCATGCTGACCATTAGTTTTCAGGCTGTGAAGGCCGCTCTGGCTGATCCCGTGAATTCGCTGCGGTATGAGTGATATGACGCTTTAACTTCTTATTTTTAAAAATATTACTCGATTTCAAAATCTCTCATTGATTTCATCTCTATCCAGTCAACGTTTCAAAACCAAGCTCTGAAATTTCCCTCCAGGGCAGGTTTCCCGGATAGCGCATTTAGGGCAAATCGTTAATCCGTAAACTAGGTAGTAGATAACGTGGCTGGCAAAATATCCAATGGCATACAATAGCCCTAACTGCCACAACCAATAGAGGGGAAGTACTGCGACACCCAGCCATCCTAATGTGGCCAGGGTTGCATAGACCTCGAATCGTAGTTTTGACTTAGTGACTGTTTTGCGCCTATAAAGAAGTTTGGCAAGTGTATTTGCTGGGTAGATGCCAACAATGGCAGGACAGAATCCGCCTAGATATGGGCAATCTTGATAAGCACAACAGTAGGATTGAAAATAACATGTCGCTAAATAGAGTGTTAAAAGCCCAAATGATAGCCAAATATTTATGCTCCATAGATATACGAACACCAAAATAACTATCACTGCCAAAGGGATCGTCAAGGCAAAATATAAGCCTCGCCTACTATAAGGTACGCAAGACATATCCGGTTTGATTTCAGTTGACATAGGTTTTTTCCTTTTCATTTTTAATTTCTTTTTAATGATTTAATCCCTATTTTTTATTAGCAATTAACATGCCAATTTCCTTCTCTTGGTGTTTTCTAACACTATGAAACATAAAATATATCATTTATTAACAGTTTGTGTCCGTAGATGTTTAAAATCCAATTATCTTAAATTAGTCAACTTTTTTCTGCTTCGCTCCGTTTTAATAAATGATATGTTTCTAGAAATTAAAAAGAAATTGTGTTATAAAGCAAAAAAATGAAAAATCTAACCCGAAAAGAAGAGCTCATCATGCTTTCCATTCTCAATCTGAAGAAAAACGCCTACCTTGTTGCCATCGTGGACCATTTCTCTCAAACCACAGGGAAAAAAGTATCGCTCACATCCGTCCATCTGCCTTTAAACCGGCTTGAAAAAAATGGATTGATTGAATCTGAATTCGGAGAGGCGACCGCAGTCAGAGGGGGACGGAGGAAAAAGATCTATACAATCACAAAACTAGGATTTGAAGCATTGGAAGAATACAAGAGGATCTCAGACATCCTCTGGGAGAATTATCTGAATTATTCCTCTTCAAAGGATTAAATTCATGACAAGACGTGGCCGCCCTCTGAAAATATTGAAATTCTTTGGATTTTTATTTTGTCGGCCGCTATCGCCCTGGTGATCGCCATGCTGACCATAAGCTTTCAGGCTGTGAAGGCCGCTCTGGCTGATCTGGTAGACTCGCTTCTGTATGAGTGATATATTTATAGCTGAAGCTCGAAACTCCAATCAGGATTTAAGAGTCTAATCCAAATTATAAGAAGCCAAAAAAGGAACAAATCATGATTCATATGCGTTTTTACAATAATAAGGAAAATTTTTTATGAAATTCCGGAATCTTAGATCATCAGAGGCCTGTAATGTTTAAAAAATCCCTTTTGGTTGCCATCAGGCATATAAGAAGAAACAAAAAGTATTCTGTAATCAGTATAATCGGCTTGGCGCTTGCAGTTGGCTGTTTTACCCTTCCTTTTGTGGTCAAAAATTTTAATGAAAGCATAGATATGTTTCATAAAAATGGCAAGCGGATATACTATATCGAAAGCAGGATAGGAAAAAGCGGCGGCGGAAAATTATGGGGATTTACACCGGCACCTCTTGGCCCGGCTTTAAAAGATGATTTTCCTCAGGTCGAGGATTATGTCAGGGTAAACCGGAGCTCAGCAGTAGTGAGAATCGGAGACAAAATTTTCAAAGACAGGATGTATTTTACTGATAGTAAATTCCTTGACTTTTTCACTTACCCTCTTGTCTGCGGAGAAAAAACCGCGCTTGAGCAAAGCAACAGTATTATTATTACTGAGGAGGCCGCAGAAAAGTATTTTGGCGAAACAGATCCCTTAGAAAAAACGGTTATAATCTCTAATGAAAATAATTTTAAAGAATCTTTTATGGTAAAAGCTGTGGTCAGTAAGCCATCAGAGGCATCAAGTCTGCAATTTGACATCCTTATGCCTATTAAGAAACTGCAGGCTTGGGAAGGCTCGGTTTTAAATGATTGGGGCAAATGGATTCATACCTTTATTTTGCTAAACAACAGGCAGGATATCACTGCTCTTAAAAGTCACTCTATGATCGGATATATAAAACAACAAAATGAAGTTGAAAAATCCTGGCCCATTCAATCACTGCTGTTTGAAAACCTGTATGAACTATCTGAAAATACTCCCCAAGTCAACACTGATCTGGGCATTGCCGGATTTCCCCCGGCAACAATGGTGGGCTTATGGGGTTTCGGCATTATCATTTTATTGCTGGCATGCTTTAATTTTATCAATATCGGCATTGTTACCGGCACCAGGAGACTGACTGAAATAGGGATTCGTAAAGTTTTGGGCAGCAACCGGCCCAAACTTATTGTCCAATTCATCGGGGAGCATATTTTGATTTGTCTGCTGGCTATTGTTTTGGGAGGCATTTTTGCACGTACAGTCATTCTTCCCTTTTTCACCAATATGTTCACAGCTCCCCTTAAAATGGATTTTTTTCAAAGCTTCGATATCTGGATTTTTTACGGACTTACATTTCTTATTACTGTGCTTGGTTCCGGCGGATACCCGGCACTATATGTATCCCAGTTCAGACCTGCAGACATCCTGAAAAAATCCTATAAAGTCGGCGGCGGCTCAAAAATATCAAATATCTTTCTGGCTTTTCAGTTTATATTGGCATTTATCATGATCGGCACGTCTTTGATCTTTATCCAGAATGCTATATACCAGAAAAACCTTGACTGGGGCTACAACCAGGAACAGGTTCTCAATGTGGCTCTTAAGGATAAAAACCAGTTTGAAGTGTATAAAAATAAAATAGCTCAAAATCCCGATATTATCGGAATAAGCGGTACAGAACATCATATCGGCCGCTC
>Ga0209427_10007724_pt1 | contig 12148 bp, 18 predicted proteins | sample DeeMarSWOR136_30_FD_187465 | JGI IMG/M metagenome (GOLD analysis project Ga0209427, IMG submission 187465) | Marine sediment microbial communities from White Oak River estuary, North Carolina - WOR-1-36_30 (SPAdes) (version 2) | ecosystem: Environmental > Aquatic > Marine > Intertidal zone >... | reverse complement strand
ACTCTTTGACTATTGCAGGAAATACGCACTCACCCTGAGCGAGACAGGGCAAATGGTGCCTCCGTTTATCCAGCTAGAGCGGCGCGATAGGATAACACTGCCGGCATCATTACGGGACATATTGGAAGGCGCTGTTATAGAAATCGAACCACAACAAATAGAGGGGGCCAAAAACGATGGCAAAGAAGACGACGTTTGAGTGGGAATGTGATGTGTGCAGAAGGTCGTTTATTGTCACTGATGCGCAACCAGAGCACTTGCGCAACCCGTGGGGATGGGTTGAAATAACCTTGGCGCACCAGTGGGTCTTGTGTACAGAGTGTAAAGATTGGACTGAGGGAGTTCTACAGCACGAACGAAGTGATCACGAGGCAGACGATGAAGAGTCAGATTCTGCGTAGTATGCTAGAAGATGCTGGTTTGCGTGTGGCTCAAGACATACGAAGCGGCGACATCGCTCTGTTCCCGTCGCAGGACGCCTTCTGGCTCTTGCGCCTCTTTGTGCAGCTTGTGGGCATGAAGTATTACCACGCGGGGCTTCTCAGCGTGAATCCATTAGGGAACGTAATCTTGTACGATGCTGTGTGGCCTCACGTCTCTTGTCGCAGAATCTACTCTGATGAGTTGGCCAAGCTGGATATTTTCAGGTATTTTGCCTGGACAGAAGAGATAGGGGATGCGGCAGTGTGGTATGCCCAGAACTCTTGGGCACAGGAGGAGCCGTACAGTATTCCGAAAGCCGTACTTGGTGGCCTGAACTGGATTTGGCGCAAAATCAAGCGATGGCTTGGCATGGAAATAGGAATGCAGGACTTATTCTGCTCAGAGGGCGTCTGTTACTGGCTGGAGAAGGGCGGGGCGAAAGAGATATGTGTAGGTATTCATTATCCCATGCCAGATGATATTGCTAAATCAGACCGAACAGTGCCAATAGATGAGTGGATACCGTTCTAGTGTTTGAGTATCTAGCGCCCTTCTCACGCATTATCGTTACGGGGCCTCAACGGTCTGGCACTACGATTTGCGCAGCCATGATTGCGCATGATTTGGGCTACCGACTATGCCTAGAGGACAAGATAGCTACAGATAGTTATACTCAAGCGGCGTTGCTTATTGCTGCTTCTAGGAATTTTGTTTTGCAAGCTCCAGCACTCTGTCACTACGCAGAACGCCTATCTATACCACAAATGGCCATTGTCCTAATGCGACGGGGAATTGAGGATATTGTTGCTTCCGAACATCGCATAGGTTGGCACGGGTCAGCGCACCACAAATGGGAATTGCAGAAGTACGGTGTAGAAGACGGTGTGATCTCAGAAATTAAGTACGCCTACTGGGAGATTTACCAGCAGAGCCGCATTCACAACCCGTTTGAAGTAGAGTACGAATCACTGGCAGCGCACCCTATGTGGATACCGAAGGAAGAGCGGGTGAACTTTAGGTCGAGGCAATACCAACGTGTACCTTGACGATTACGATCTCCAACTTATACAGGAACGCCTTCTAGCCCATTTCAGCTTGGAAGAGCTGGAAGAGACGGGTTGGTTGGACAGGCCGCCTGATTCTCACCTGAGAAAGCAACTGGCAGAGCTTGATCCTGAGTTCTTCTGTAGATTCTACCTTCGGGAGCATTTTAACAAGCCGCCTGCCCTTGTACACAGGAAACTGTTTCAGTCTCTCAAGGAACTGATAGAGACGCCTGGAAGAGTACAGGAGGCATGGGTTCTACCTAGAGGCTGGGCCAAGACGACGATAGGGTGTTTAGGGCTTCCTGCTTGGTGCGTGGTGTTCCAGAAACGCTGGCATATCCCGATTATCTCTGACAGCTTCGACCAGGCTAAAGACCAGCTACAAACACTGAAAGTAGAGTTCGAGGATAACCCGCGTTTGGAGGAGGATTTCGGCAAGCTAGAAGGCTCTCTGTGGCAGGCTGCTGAGATTGTGACATCTAACGGCGTCAAAATCAGGGCCTTGGGTTCGGGCATGAAAATCAGGGGCAGGAAGTTCGGTAAGCACCGCCCTGACTTGGTAATCCTGGATGACATTGAGAACCTGAGAGAAGTGCAGTCTGAGACATCCAGAAGCCATTTGAGACACTGGTTGTGGAACTCAGTGATGAAAGCAGGGTGGGAAGACACTAAACTGCTGGCATTAGGGAACTACCTACACTGGGACTGTTTGCTCATACACCTGGTAGAAAACCCTATGTTCACCAGCCACGTCCACCAAGCTATCCCCTCTTGGCCAGAACGCATGGACTTGTGGGACGAGTGGCGCGGGATTATCGTGAACTTGGAAGACGCCGACAAAGAAAAGACTGCGAGAGCTTTCTACGAAGAAAACAAGGAAGAGATGCTAAAAGGGGCTGTGAGCGCGTGGCCCGAAGCATGGCCCATTTATGACTTGATGGTTATCCGAGTGTCTGAAGGTGAGGCATCTTTTAACACTGAGCTTCAGAACAGCCCCCGTGACCCAACCAAGGCTCTGTTCAAGACTTACGGGAAGTTCAGGAGAGAGTGGAGAGGCCAGCAGGAATGGCTGGTTCCTCTGAGTGGAAGGGCAGCAGTAAGGTTAGGCGACTGTGCTATCTTCGGCTTCACCGACCCGTCCTTGGGGAAAACCACTTCGGCAGACTACTCTGCTATCATTATCCTGGCTAAATCTCCTACTAGACAGCAGTTTGTCCTGGAAGCTGACATCAAGAGAAGGCCGCCGCACCAAATCATCAAAGACCAGATGGAATGGGCCAGGCAATACCCGATTACTCGGTGGGGCATTGAGAGCAACCAGTTCCAGGCCATGTTCGCTGCGGACAGTGCTTGGAGAAGCATGGAAGAAGACGTATACTTACCTGTAACTCCAGTGCATCAAATGCGCAACAAACAGGCTAGAATACAGAGCTTGCAGCCGGATTTCGAGAATAGGTACATCCTGCTACCTGAGCATGGGCTTCCGCTACTGAAGAAGCAGCTAGAGGAGTTCCCAGATGGCAAGGATGACGGGCCAGATGCCTTGGAAGGGGCCAGGACGATTGCTAGGGAATGGGAGCCACTAGGAGCGGATGAGGTCGTAGAAGGGGAAGTTCACGACTTCGGCCAGCCTCAGAGCAGGAAGTACCTGCGCCGTGTAGAGCGCGATCCCTATGAAGAGATGGATAAATTGGCTGACGAGAAAATCCGAGAGTTCAAGGAATCGCAGGGCATTGAAGTAGAGGATAAGCCCGAAATCTTTACACCAGTAACGGTAATGTGATGGGGAAATCGCCATACGAAAGGCTACAGGACTGGAAAGCGGCGCAAGGCATTGAGGCGTCCCAGCCAGAAGAGCTTGAAAAGAAGGGAATCATGCCACAAAATGGAGGGAACGATACGTTTTGGGTCAAGATATACATTAAGTGGTTTCTTATACCCATTAACTACCCCGAAGTCTCGGCTACCTATGTGAATAGTGGGTTTTATTGCATCTACGAGGCCGACAAAGGCCAAGTTACCAAATGGCCCGTACACATGGTCTTCCGAGTGATTGAAGAGTATGTGCCATTCAATGGTGAGTAAAATGTCGTTTCGTGGAGGCCAATGATTCGCAAACTCTTACAGGAATGGAAGATGAGACGAACACGAGTAGATGTTGTCATAGCCACATACAATGCTTATAACTTCATGGTGAAGTGCTTTGAAGCACTCAGGAGAAACACCAAATGGCCCTGTAACGTAGTCATTACAGATGACTGTAGTGATGAGCAAGAGCTAAGGGATTACCTTCAGAGATTGCAGAATTCAGGGCAGGCTACTGTCCTGTTCAGCGATGTCAGGAGAGGTTTCGCGGGGAACAACGCCTGGGCAGTAGAGCAGACCAAGAACCCGTATATTTGTCTCTTAAACGAGGACACCGAACCGCAACATCTCTGGCTGACCCACATGATGGAAACCATGCGCTCAGACCCTGAGATCGGGATTGTGGGAGCCAGGCTGCTGTACAAGGAGTCCAAGGAGGGGACGGCGGTTGCAGGCACAATCCAGCACGTAGGGATTGCCAGGTATCCAGACGGTGCGCCATACCATCCGTTTAGAGGATTGCGGGCAGACTTTGCCAGAGCCAACGTGTTGCGAGAAGTAAATGCTGTGACGGGAGCCTGCATGTTGATTCGCAGGAAGCTCTGGGATGAGCTGGGCGGGTTTGACCAACGGTATTCGTGGGGGCAGTTCGAGGACGTCCAATTTTGTTGGACGGCGCGTGAAAAGGGCTGGAAAATTGTGGTACAGCCCAAAGCCATTCTGTTCCATTATGAGCATGGTTGCGGTGAAGAGTATGTGAAGAACGGGCATGACAAAAACCGAGAGCTACTGCTGAAAGAGTGGGGACACCTTGGCAGTGACGAGTATCTCTTTGAATAGGAGGACATGTGTACGGCACTCTTGCATATAGGTTCTGGGCGAAAGTGAAGCTGGAAGAGGGATGCTGGGAATGGCAGGCGGCGAAAACTAAGGACGGTTACGGCAGCGTCGGTATCGCAACGAGCAGGTCTGCGCTTGCCCACAGGGTAGTCTGGGAATTGACAAGAGGCCCAATACCAGAAGGTATGTATGTATGTCACCATTGCGACAATCCTAGCTGTGTGCGACCATCACACTTATTTCTTGGTACGCAGACAGACAATATGCGAGATGCTATTGAAAAGGGCAGAATAATGGGTAGTTGCGGTGAAGACAGCCCTAGCGCGAAATTATCCGAGGAAGATGTTCTGGCTATTCGCAGGGAGTATGCTAATGGGTGTTTACAGGATGATTTGGCAAAACAGTATGGCGTAACTCAAGCACATATCAGTTCAATTGTGCTGCGCAAGGCATGGAGACATATCTAACACAATGTGTCTAATCTCAGTGGTCATACCCATTTTTAATAGACGTAATAACCTGCGCCTCTGCCTTGCAGCCTTGGACAAGCAGAGCGAACGGGACTTTGAAGTAGTCGTAGCAGACGATGGCAGCGATGACAACCCCTTCCAAGTCTTGCAAGAGTTCAAGGGGCGCTTCCCGATGCGCTACTGCTGGCATGAACACAGGGGCGTCAGAATTGCACTGACTAGAAACGAGGGTTGCCGGCTTGCTGTGTGTGAAACATTCTTGTTCCTGGATTCCGACATTTTGCTGAATCCGACTGCTCTAGGCCACTACAAGAACATCCACACAGCGAACCCGACAGTGGTGATAGCGGGCAGGTATGACTGGCTTCCACCTCAGCAGCTAACAGTCTACGACATACATGCCAACTGGGAATTCCTCATAAGAGGCGAAATGGCCCCAATGGAGATCAACGGGGAGCCACTAGGATTACAAGGCGTAGACCCACGGCTCAGGAACCCGAATCTGTTTAGAGAAGATGTGATTCACTACGGCCCGTACTGCCTGAGCTTGTTCAGCGGCAACTTGTTTGTCCCTAGATTCATTTGGGAGAACGTTGGTGGTTGGGATGAGAATATCGTGGGGCATGGAGGGGAAGACGCTGAATTCGGGATGCGAATCCAGAGGGCCAACACGCCTGTTATCTTCTCTGATTTAGTCATGGGCTACCATGTTTACCACGAACGAGACCAAGCTAAGAACCGAGACGAGTTGATAGCCAATGCACAGCACATTGAGAAGCAGCACGATTTGTACAAACTGGGTGTGCGCAGGGGATTTGCTGAGGGAGAGAGCATTTTAGAGTATTTGGAGGGGACGGCGCATGTCTAATCGGGGGCAGAAACAGAGTGTTGTAATAGAGGGTATTTGCCATACAAATGCTAGGGAATTGTTTTTTGGGGCGGAAGCGATCGGGCAGAGCTTCTTTGACGCAATGTATTGTTGGTTACAGGCGGCTGGCTTTGACCACATACTATCACCGTATCGCATTCGGATTCAGATAGAGGCAACACGATTAACCAAGGAAGATGCCGAGAAATACTGGAACGGGGAAGATGTCTAGCCACATCTGCGTAGTAATGGCCGTCTACAACAGGCTCAACAGTGTTCACAACGCCCTGCATTCTTGGAGCTTGCAGACAAACAAGGACTTCTCTATCGTGGTGGCAGATGATGGCAGTAGTGATGACATCCACCAGCTTATTAGGCTGTATGAAGATAAACTATCTTTGCACTATTACCGTCATCGGCACAAGAACGTGGCGGTTGTGTTGAATAAGGGCATGGCCGTAGCGCCGAAAGAAACCACGCATGTTTGGCACACGGATGGAGACATTATCTTCAATCCGAAGGCAGTAGAGGCTGCCTACAAGCACATTGAAGAGTACCCCGAAAGGGTCATAGCAGGCCGCTACGACTGGTTGCCGGCGATGAAGATAACGCCTTACATCGTAGAGAATGACTTTCAGAGAATAGTCCGTTGCGAACTGCCTCGTATAAAGGGAATCGAGGGCCCACCTGAATTGAAGAAAGACCACCGCTTACAACGGCACAACGAAGATTTCTTTGACCACAAGCTGATGGATAGCTGCAAGCCCGTTCTAGGTTCTAACATAATCGCTCCATTAAAAGCGATGTACGCCATAGGCGGGCTGGACGAAGATATTCCTGGCTCGAACGCAAATGATGCCGACACTGGCTGGAGCCTTACAGACGCGGGGTATCACTTGCTGACATGTGACGAAATCATTGGCTACCATCAGTTCCATGAGCGCCATCCTGAAAGGTTACAGGAAGGTGTAAGAAAGGCATTGCCGTACATTTTCACCAAGCACAACGCCCCGATACCCGAACGGTGGATGCCAGAGAACGCCGAACAAGAGATTGCGGAGATTAAGAGGATACTGGCGACTAGGAAGCCAGGGCTAGGATGGAGGCCAGATGAAGGATAAGATTACATATATCAAAAGCGCAACCTACTATATGGCAGAAAGGATTAACCCAGTGATGCCTAGAACGGCTTATTACGACGACGTTAAGCTAGAAGTCAGTGAGCCTGTCCTTTGGCCAATAGAGCGGCTGAACTTCAGAATGCACCCCTGCACTGACTGGAGCGGCGTAGAGAAGTACAAGTCTGGCGAACTCGCTGGCAAACCTATCATTGTCTGCTCTAAATGTTTCGTTGTCTTAGATGGCTGGCACAGGCTGGCCGCAGCGTGGCAGATGGGTGTGCGCTATGTGATGGTACAATTCACTGACTTCCACCTCAGCGGGGCAAAAACAGAATGTCACGTAAATCGCGTGAACTGGATTCACACCCTGCGCCCTTGGGTGGATTTAGAGTGCGTCTCAGGCGCATATCATTACAAGGACTTTGAAGTAGATTGCTTCGCTAACGAAGTGGCTGCATTAAGGCAGATGAAAGACGTTGCCCCCCTCATGCGCTATTGGGAGCGGGCCAAATGCACCATCTATTTAGGTGTAGTTGAGAACCGCAGAATCTTGGACGTAGGCACAAGAGAAAGCATGGTGCCAGCTTATCTGGCTGAAAAAGGCGCTCAGGTAACAGCAATAGACTTATCAACAGAAGCCGTTTACACCCATCCAGGCGTTGAGATCAAGCAGGCAGATGCCAGAGATTTGCCGTTTCAGGATAACACCTTTGATGCAGTGGTAAGTACAGCGTGTGTCAAGCACATCCCTGATAATGGGGATACGTTAGCTGTAGCAGAAATGCTGCGGGTAGTAAAGAAACATGGGTTGGTAGCTGTATCGTTTGATTACGGCCAGCATTATGAAGAGCAGCCAGGGCCAACGACTGGTCGCAGGCTCTATGATAAGCAGGCCGTGTATGATAGGCTGATAGACCCGTTTGTGACGAGAAAGAAGGCGTACTTGGGGGAACCTGCTGATTTCGACAGAAGTGACTGGCTTGACTGGCCCATTCAGGCACAGGCCCCTACGGTCTTTGAAAAGGGGGTCAATGTGCAGGTGGGGTTTGTGTTGTTGAGGAAGCGATGAAAGCTGGAAAATCCAAACGGTATTGCCCAAGATGTCGGGCAGAGTGTCTTGATTACCCTGAACGTCGAGCAACTAAGCATGGCGTCCGAATTGTATATATTCGATGGGTATGCCCCAAATGTGGGCACGAGTGGCGAGAATGAAGATAGCATTTACGTACACAAAAGGCAGGCCGGAAGGGTGGGCGAGTCGCGCATTTGAGGGTAAGGCTGTGGGTGGCTCGGAAGGCAGCATGATTCACTATGCGGAGACTTTTGCCAAGCTAGGCCACGAAGTCAGCATCCATACCCAAGGGGCAGAGCAAAGAGAGCAGAACGGGGTTACTTGGTACGATTCTGATGAAGGGCTATACCGAAGAGGGCAGGATGTGGTGATTGCTCTGCGATTTCCAGAAACGCTTGCTGGCGCGATTGCTCCTGTAAGAGCTCTATATTGCTGCGATCCAGAGATACCAGAACTGCCACAGTACGCCAAACTGGGCTTCGTGAACCTGGTTATCACCATTAGTCAGCACCAGAAGGACAGGTTTCAGGCGCAGCACCCGATAGATGAGAACCTGTACTTCGTGAGCAATGCTGGAGTGGTTGTCTCAGATTATGACAGAACAGATGTCCAGAAAGTCCCTGGCAGGTGCATTTACTGCTCAGTACCCGACAGGGGCCTAAAGGATTTGGTGAAAATCTGGCCCATGATTGTCAAGGAAGTGCCTTGGGCTACACTTCACGTTACTGGTGGGTTTGAGCTGTGGGGCTTGGATGTGCCCCTGAGTCACCAGCCGGCATTGGAAGAACTGCTCAGGATGGAATCAGCACCAGAGATGGGCGTTAGCTACTTAGGTGTCATTCCAAGAGAAGATTTGATTCGGGAGCAACTAGAGAGCCAGGTGATGCTGCTGCCAGGGAATCCAAACTCGCCTGAGATGTGCTGCATCAGCGCGATGGAATGTGCAGCAGCGAAAAATGCGCTAGTTGTGAGGGATGTTGGCGCTTTAAGAGAACGAGTCAATCAGGCTAAATCAGGATGGATTCTCATGAGCACTCCTGATTGGCAACAGGGATTTGCGGCAGTCACTGTCAACCTTCTTACAAAGCAATTGATTGATATTACCAGACGAGATGAGAAGAAGCTAGAAGAAATGCAAGAAGTGGCCGCACAGGACGTTGCACAATACGACTACTCCATCCTAGCCCCGCAGTGGCTAGAGCAATTTGAGAGGATAATGGGTGAAAACAGGTAAGAACATTACAATATACTCACAGGCGAAGATTGTCTACCCAGAAAACTGCTACATCGGGAATAACGTCATAATTGACGACTTCGTGTTCATTATGGCGAAGCCCTTCGCGAAGATAGGCAACTTTGTACACATCGCAGGATTCACAAGTATAGCAGGCGGTGGCGCATTCATTATAGAGGATTACAGCACCCTGTCTTGGGGTGTGCGCATCTTCACTGGAACGGAAGATGTCAGCGGTAGGAGCCTGTTGGGAGTGGCTATCCCCGAACCATACAGGAAAGCGGTACGCTCCTATGTCCACATCGGGAAGCACGTAATGGTAGGGGCCAACAGCGTTATCTTGCCAGGGGTTACAGTTCCTGACGGTGTAATCATAGGAGCCATGTCATTAGTGTTAGAAGATACAGAGCTAGAGCCTTGGACTGTCTATGCTGGCATCCCTGTGAGGAAACTCAGGGAACAGCCAAGGGAACGAATGCTGGAATTGGAGAGAGACCTTGAATCCACCTAACCCCACCATACCCAAGACACCGCCCGTATCGCCAAGGGAAGGCGATATATTTCTGGTGTCCTACCCCAAATCTGGCAGGACGTGGGTGAGGCAATTCTTGGCGCAGTACATGAGCTTGGTGTTTGATTTGGGGTACACTGAGAAGTATGATTTACTGAAGCTCATGACTATCGTGCCTGCTGAATGGTTCCTGAGTGAGCATCCTAATTGCTTCAAGTATGCTGATGCAAGGATTCCCCGCATTAGGTGTACGCATTACGAATACGGGGCCAGGTTCAAGGGCAAGCCTATCATCTGGCTGACCAGAGGCATAGAGGACACGCTGGTTAGCTACTACTATCACTGGCAACGTGAAGAAAGCGTGAACGAGTTTGTGTGCAACACAGTGGATGAGTACATTAACTGGCATAATACTTGGTACTATGCCCTACAAGAAATGCGGCATCTACACATACAGTATGAATGGCTTGCAAAAAGATTATATTGGTGGACGCGGCTTGTGCAATTCTGTAGATTGCCATTGGATTACGTCCATCTCGCAACGGCACTGGAACGCTCATCTTTTGAATCCATGAAGAAAGACCAGGAAGGGACAACAGAGGAACGGGTGCGCAAGGGCAAGATAGGCGGCTACACAGACGAACTATCGCCAGACACCATCGCTTTTATTGAGGAAAAGAAGAAGGCACTGGTATGGAGTTAGCCATTTTCGGAGCAGAACCGAAGTTTAAGAACAAACTATACGTAGGAAGGCCCAACCTTCCGCAGCCAAACGCCTTCTTCCAAAGGGTGCAGATGGCTTTTGCAGACCGCTGGCTGACCAACGATGGGCCGCTGGTGCAGACCTTTGAAGACCGCATCCAGCACATCTTGAAAGTCAAGCACTGCATTGCTGTGGCTAACTGCACACTGGGCTTGCAAATGCTAATCCGCGCCTTCAACATAGACGGCGAAGTTATCATGCCTAGCTTCACTTTTATTGCTACGCCTCACTCTGCCCTATGGGAAGGGATGCGGGTGGTGTTTGCCGATATTGACCCCGCAACCCACTTGGTAGACCCCAAGGACGTGGAAGCCAAGATGAGCGACCAAACTGTAGCTATCTGTGGCGTCCACGTTTGGGGACAAGCCTGTGCAGTAGAAGAGCTTCAACGAATCGCCTCCTTTCACAACGTCAGACTCTATTACGACGCAGCCCACGCCTTCTACTGCGCAGGCCCCGACAAGATGCTGGGGAACTACGGGGATGCGGAAGTGTTCAGTTTCCATGCAACCAAGTTTCTGCACACCTTTGAGGGTGGGTGTATCACTACCAACGATGACGACTTAGCCGAACACCTGAGAATGCTGCGCAACTTTGGGTTCCCTGGTGGGCATCAGCCACCTGTCTGTTTAGGCATCAACGCCAAGTTAAACGAAGTGTCGGCAGCGATGGGACTGGCCAACCTAGATTCTCTGAAGGACTTTGTGGATTGGAATTACACGAATTATTTGCACTATGAACTGGGCTTAAAGAGCATAGCGGGAGTTAGGTTGCTAGGCTACGGCTCGCCATTCGCGCACAATTACCAATACGTGGTGATTGAATTTGCAAATGAACACCTAAATGCGGATAACTTGCGTGACATCCTGTGGGCAGAAAACGTGTTGGCAAGACGCTACTTCAGTCCACCGTGTCATCTGTTGCCACCATACAATGGCGAGGTGGGCGATTTGCCTGTGACAGAGAGCGTATCGAGCAAGGCGCTGTGCTTGCCCACGGGCACAACCGTAACCAAGAATGATGTTGGGATAATCTGTGATATAATAAGGCATGTGGTGGAGTACGCAGAGGAAATAAGCCCAAGATTGGATGCGAGGAATACATGAGAGCATTGCTAATACGGTTTCTTTGTTGGCTGGATGATTGGATAGCAACTGCAATTATCTGTCTGCAAGATACCAACGGGGGCATTCAGAAAGCCCGTGAAGAACTCCGAGCACAAATGGATAATGCTGGCAGTAAGGAGGATTAGATGTTTCCTGCGCATGATGTATGTGTAATCATGGGCCGCAAGTGCAAATTCTGGCGAACTAGCGAAACGCTTGTGCCGTATGCCTGCTGCGATATGCTGCGCGAAGGCAAGCGGTGCCCCTATGACTATGTGTGTTTCCCACCAACGGCACAAAAGAATACTGGGGGCAGGATTGTCCATAAGTGATAACTATCCGAATGAAAGACCTCAGAGAAGTGAATCGCTTGCCAGTGTGGGCAAGGGTGGGGGGCGCTTTACGGCTTCAATGGTGGGCCAAGCACATGGTTTTGACCATATTGCCACAGTGCAAGAATTGTGGAATCTGGTATTTGCCAAGTGCCTACGGGTTCTTTGGCAAGTGTTGGGCGTGTTGGAATGGATGGGATGCTACGGTGAACCACGCTATGGCCGACGTGCTCAACAACCTTACTGAAGTAGTGGAAGTGGAAGATGGCTGAGATAA
>Ga0209427_10007723_pt1 | contig 12149 bp, 7 predicted proteins | sample DeeMarSWOR136_30_FD_187465 | JGI IMG/M metagenome (GOLD analysis project Ga0209427, IMG submission 187465) | Marine sediment microbial communities from White Oak River estuary, North Carolina - WOR-1-36_30 (SPAdes) (version 2) | ecosystem: Environmental > Aquatic > Marine > Intertidal zone >... | reverse complement strand
TTCTCCCTCCATTTCTCCCGGTATACCGCAGGACAGGAAATATTCAAAATTTGGCCTCAGTGTTTGCGAGAAACCAGTATAGCGTTGGCCGCCAGGACATCCCGGGATTTCAGAATTGTAGACCAAGGTGTGTCCTTGCCTGACGCGGTTCAAATTACAAATAAGGCAGCGATGCTCGTTTTTTGAGTCCCTGATATCATCCTCAGATGCTTCATCGGAATAAAAAAACGAAATTGGTAAACCTGCTCCAGCAAAATATTTTCTCCACCTGTTGGTAAATAAGTCTTTCAATTGTTTTTCCATTTGATTGTTTCCTATAATTAAAGCCTTGGGGCCAATCTCTTTTTATCAATACTATGCTAACCGATACGAATCACAAGAAATCCTTCAAAAAAGTTTAATCCAAAACTACCAGCGAACATAAAAACAGCCCGGGCAATTTGTTATTTCACATCCCGTTAATAAAGCTGATATTTGTAAACATCACTATAATTTGCAATTGTTGATATTCTATCTTAGACCCGTTAATGTATCTCCTGCATAATTAATATCCGACCATTTCCGACTGATATTATCTGTATTGGCTTTACCAGGACGCTGTGCAAATGAGAATACAGAAAAAAGAATTCCTATAAGGATTAAAAGGATCACATTCTGTTTCACCTCATTTTTTTACAGATTTTCATTATTCCTGATTCCTCATCTTTTAAGATAAAATACTCAATCGATTTTCTTGAAATATCCAACAAAACCACCACCGGCTACCATCTTAACTGTAATTTGTTGATTCTTTTTCATCTGCATTTTTTGTATTTCTATATTTTCTGCATTCATATCTGAGTCGGCAGCATCCTGAAAAAGATGCGCTTCATAATTTCCTTCGTCAAGAAAATCCAATTTGATGTTTAATTCTCGTGCTTCGCTGTTTGTCATCACCCCCATGAACCAATCTTTGCCCGATTTTTTTGCGATGATGATAAATTTCCCGACTTCCCCATTTATTGCTCTGATGTCATCCCACACGGTGGGGACAATCTTTAAAAATTCCAGCCCCGGCTGGTTATAATAGTTTTCCGGATAATCGCACAGAAAGGTAACAGGACTTTCATATACCACAAACATGGCTAGTTGATGTGCTCTAGTACCCATTACCTGAGTGGGGCTGGTGGCTTGAAATTTGCCATATCCGCGGTTTAAAAATCCACCGGGAGTGAATTCCATTTCACCGAGTAGATTCCTGGTGAAGGCGACGGCAACGGTGTGTTCCGGTGTAACCCTGTCCGACCATTTGTTATACTCATTCCCAAGGATACCCTCCCGGGTAACTAAATTGGGATAGGTGCGTCTAGAACCGGTAGGTTTATAAGCACCGTGAAAATTGACCATTAAGTGATGTTCCGCAGCTTTTTTCACTATTTTATGATACCAGTTTACCATTTCCTGGTCGTCTCTGTTCATGTAATCGATTTTAACGCCTACAATTCCCCATTTTTCGTATAAAGCAAAAGCCTCTTCATATTTTTCATCCAGGTCTTTCCAATGGACCCAAAGCCAGAGCTTAACATTTTTCTGTTTGCCATATTCTAATAATCCGGCTAGATCCACAGTGGGATTTATCTTTGTTACGTCCCGATCCATGCCGTACCATCCGGCGTCAACCAGTTGGTAAGGAAAACCCATATACGCAGCAAAGTCAATATACTCTCTCAGCAATTCCGTACTCATTCTTTTTCCGGTCCACCAGCCATCCCAGGCACATTTGCCGGGTATTATCCATGAAGTGTCCTCCAGTTTACAGGGAGCATTCAGGTTCATCAAAATTTCCGATTCCAGTAATTTTGCCGGATTCTCACTCAACATAATAACCCGCCAAGGCGAAGCAGCTGGAACATTAATATATGCCAGGAGGGGTTTGTTGGCATCTTCTCCACTTGAACCGGGAAGCGGAGAGAGCGTTGATACCAAAACATTGTTGCGATTGCTGTTTTTTCGATCACTGGTCAGATAAAGGGCTGCCCAGTTGGTCAGATTCCCTTCGGTAATGGCAGCATATGTATTATCACTGATTTTCACTAACAGAGGCAATCCTACAATAGACTCTTCCTGAAGGTCTGATAGTTTTCTTTTCCAGAATTCTTTTTCCTGTGATGAGGTGAATGTGTTATAATCAGCCATCCAGATGGTGTGATTGTCCTGAAAGGAAAATTGAGTAAACTCGTGTTTGAGTTTAAGTTGAGTCTTAACATCTGCCTCGGTAAAGCCATATCTGAATGCCACACCATCATCATAAGCCCGGTAGATCAATTCAAGCATCCGCCCGGGAAATTTTATCTCTTGCAGTACTAATTTTAATTCTTTGCAATGATTACGAATTACTGCATGCTTGCCAAAAACGGGTTCCCAGGTCTCATCAATTGTATTTGTCATTTTATCCTTGACCATAAAATCATTTCGATAGGGAACCGATTGGGCAAATTCCAGGCTAAAACCCGCATCAATGATGATAGGCATTGCTTTGTAAAAAACCGAATAGGTTATAGTTTCACCAATATTGATTTTGAATTTTGCCATTTGATTGGGCGACAACAATTCAAATTCTTCAGGATATACCTCCACAGAAAACATCAGTATCAGGAAAGAGATTATAAGTTTTTTGTAATTCATGATTTCCTCTTTCGTTTAAAATGAGATTTTATAAATGGAATTATCGCATTTTCCTGAAACCCGATTCAATCTCATTTATCTGAAGTTTCACTCTGATTCAACTATACTGAAAAGTCACGGTTCGGAATGATTTGCTCTAATAAATCGGGTGTTGCATATATAAAAGATTTGATGACCCCAAAAGCAGGAAAAGATCAATTAATTGCTGCAGAGATCCTTCATTTTAAAGTTATTTATACTTCTTTACTAGGTGAATTCCTTGAGCAACTCGAGCATCTTCCGATCCAGTTTATGACCTTTATAGCTTTCATATTTGACATCTTTTCGTTCGCTGTTGAGTGGACCAAAATCTCCCTTCAGGTTCCACATAGCATGTCCCCAGCCCGCTTCTTTCCAGAGAGAAAGCAGGTCCCTCATCCAGCGGAGTGCTACATCGTGTGGTGTTTTGTTATAACATCCCCATTCCCCTACATGTACCTGTATATCCTTGTCTACTAAAGGCTGCCATGTATCAATCAATTTCTCTTTTAACACGGCTTTATTCCATATTTTACCGTTGTCACCTTTTAGAGGCCAGGTGGGTTTTTCGAATGTTTGAAAGGCTTCTTTGGGAACCCAATTTGCCTTATAGTGGCTCACACTCATAGGATCGTACCCACGCGTACTTTGTACCAGACCCAGATCAACAATGCCGTACACAGGTGTTCGACCGACATCTTTCCCATCTGCCACAATCAGTCGTTCCGGATCCTCCTCGTGGATTCCCGCTACCAGCGCTTTAACGACCTCGACATAGCGAGATTCTTCCGGCAAATAAGGGGGCTCATTGATCAGATCAAAACTTAATTGCTCATTAGGTATCCCCTTATAACGTTTGGCAAAAAGTTTCCAGTGGAAAACAGCAGCGTCCAATGCTTTTTGCATGTTTTCGGGTGTATCTTCGAACAGATCCATCGGTTCGCGATCACGGCCATTAATACAATATCCCGGGATGCGGTGTAAATTTAGATTTATGTGAATTTTATACTGACGTCCTAATTCGACCACTTCATCAATGTCTTTCAATATATCTTCATTTATTTTATACCAATCGTCTCTCGATGCCCAGTTCCAATATGACATTGGGATACGGGCAAAATCGAATCCCCAATTGGTCATGATTTCAAAATCCTCCTCATCAAATTTTCGGCGGGGACCCCGTGCCCCGAATTTGGCGAGCAGGTTAAAACCTCGATAACGTGAATATGCTGGAGGAACAGGAGGAGTTTGTAAATATGACGCCAATCCAAATCCGGTGATTGCCATTGTGCCCAGGACACCGCTTGTTTTTAAAAAAGTCCGTCGGTCCATAATAAAATCCTTTGTTTTAATGAAATTAAGCAAAGAGTTAAAACGAACATTTTTCGGGAGAGTATAACATCTTATTTCCCAATGAAATTGTTTAGGGTAAATTTCGCCTAATATTATTTTTCTGCAGGTATAAGCAATAGAGCCATATCATGTTCACCTTTCAACTGGATATCATTCAACATAAGCTGGTCGTTAATTGCCTGCATTTCGATATCATCGGAATATTTTCCTGTCCAGGTATCATAATATTTCCCATGATATTTTACATTCTCCGTTCCCTGAATATTTAACGTCAGGTCATTTTGTACTTCCTTATTTGAATTTCTCAACCATATATACAAATTATCTCCTGATTTAAGCCCCAGGGCTTCGATATTTACCCCTCCACCCTTGACTGGCAGGTCTTCTAGAATTTCTTGCTTATCCTTCATCATTAGCAAAACGAATTCAGCAGCCATTTTAAAGTGATAGTAATGTTTTTGATAATAATGCCATTCCCACCACCAGGTCATTGGCAATATCGGAGTAGGAGAGAACATACCACGCCAGATACCGTTATGCAATTCACCCTCATATAGTTCTACCGGATAATCCTTGTCCGGACCTTTCCAGCCTAAAGCAAACTCACCAACAACATCTGGTTTGCTAAATCTTTCAACATATGCCAGAATACTTTCCCTCATATTCGCCGTAGGACCATAGTTATGATGCTGCGTGAAATCCAGATTTTTAATCTTCCATAAACCCGGTACTTCTCGATACACCACACTGGTAGAAACCAGGTGTTTATATGGATCGATCTTCTTCAGGTAATCTGCCATCTCTTTATGCCAGCTCGTGATTGCTGTCGCCAATACATTTTGCCATTCCATCACATTGTCGATTTCATTCCAGAATTCCCAACAGGCAAGATGGGTGGAGTATCCCCATCGTGCAACCATATACCTTAATTTGTTTTTATAAAATTGCTTTGCTTCAGGATTTGTAAAGAAATCTTCCGGTTCCTGACAGGGTCCGCCGTTGGATGCGTTGTACGGATTGGTTCTCCATTCTGCGTTCGAAGCCCATCGATCTATATAAGATTTAAAAACGCCATGGTAATCATGAGTGAGCATAATATAAATACCCTTTTCTTCCGCGAAATGTAAGATTTCATCAAATCGGTTGGCGGTTTTCTGATAATATCTCCCCAGGCCAGGAGCATCAAGAATATCTTTTGGTTCACCGTGTTCAATGAGAACGTTCCCCAGGTGGGGAGAACCTTCCAGATTCTCCAGAAACTCAATTTTGAAATAGTTCGTTCCAGGCGGGAGGTCGGATATATAGGCAATAAAAATTCGATGCCAGTCATTATGAGTATTCCAGGTTTGACTGAATTCTATATCTATAGGACTATATGATTTATTGTCATTAGAACGGTAACATTTAATCTTATCTTGAGAAATTTGTTTATGGTAAAATAGTTTTATTTTGAATCTCCTAATGTCGGTTATATGGTAAATTATAGTCTCAATGGAATTGGATTGAATGGTAATGCGGTTCAAATCATCTTCCGTAAAATCAGTTTTACCTGATTGGAGTGTTAAACCGGATGTATGTGAAAATGTTTTATCCCAATTCTCCAATTCATCGATAAAAGTATCATAAGAAAGAACTCTGGTCCACTCCAAAGGGAGATTCCAGGTGCACATCCAAGTTCGAATAAAATTTGCATTATTATTTTCAAGTTCATCAAAATAGGTTTCGTATGTATGCTTCCATTCAGATTGAAGTTCCCATCCCAGGTTCATGCCAACACCGCGGAAGCGTTTCCCGGAGTCGAATAAAAAGGAATATTTTGAATGCGGATTTAGTCTTAAAAAACCATTCCTTCCTGACTCCTTCACTTCAATCTGATATGTTTTGGAAATAAGGGTGTCCTGACTGCTTGTGGACTTAATATGGTAAGAGTGTGTTCCAGTTTGCATGGCAGTAAACCTTGCTTCCCACTGGGACATATCAGATGAACCGGTTTGATAGAAACAGGGAAGTATCAGTTTATCCCCCTCCGGGGTTGTGATAATGGCATCAACTTTGATATCTTCAGGGTTATACGGATTTGCAAATGGTTGTGATAATTTGATATCGATATAAAGGGTTTCAAATTTTTCAATTTGGTTTGAGGAAGGAACAACAGATATATCAGATGAATTAAATAAATTGCATGAAATTACCAAAGAAGTTATTTGCATTATTAAGATAATAAAAACATTTAAAATAAATCGATTCATGCTTTCCTCCCATTTGATCATATAAAGCATTTACAATAATTCTATTTCCTTTTTCAATTTGATATCTCTTGATGATGAACCAATATGTATGATGAATTTGCCGCTCTCGGCAAACCAATCCTTGGTTTCCGGATTCCAAAAGGAAAAGTCTCGTTTGCTTAGTTCGAAGGAAACAGTTTTACTCTCCCCTGGTTTCAGATCAACTTTTTGAAATCCTTTTAGTTCTTTAGGCGGACGTGGTACAGAAGATTCTAGATCTTGAACATATAATTGAGCTGTTTCTAGTCCTGGTTTATTTCCGGTATTTTTTACAGTAAAGCTGACAACAATTACATCGTCTTCATTAAATTTTTCTTTTGATATGTTAAGATCGTTATATTTGAAAGTGGTGTAGGAGAGACCATGTCCAAATGGATAAAGGGGCTGAATGTCTTTACTTTCATACCATCTGTAACCGACAAATACTCCTTCTTTATAAATAACATCATAAACGGGATGGGCTTTTTCTTCTTCATTATGCCAGCCTAAGTACAATGTATCGCCTTCAGGAAGGTAACCGTACCCCGGTGAATCTTTAAAATCTTTTTCAATTGTAATGGGTAATTTACCGGAAGGGTTTATTTTTCCTGCAATAATTTCGGTTAAACCTCTGTTCCCAATTTGACCGCCATACCAGGCATAGATAATTGCCTTGGCTTTATCGTCCCAATCCGTCATTCTAATCCCGCTTCCAGAAGTAACGATGACAACTGTATTGGGATTATTATTGACACACATTATTACTTTTTGCTCTTGATCTTCTGGAAGTTTGAAAGGTCTGTCCCAGCCCTCACTGTCACTTGTTCCAATATTGCATAAAACAACTTCTGTAGCCTTAATTTGGTCGGCAGTTGGATTCGCAATATATTCTATCCTGTCACCAAATTCATTCTTCAACTCATCGATCATCAACTTTATGTTATATCCTTCAACCAGTGCGGCTCCACCACCCATTGCTAATTTTTTTACATAATCTCCAGTCAATAAAATGGTTTTAACCTCGTCTTTGATGGGTAGAATACCGTTCTCATTTTTCAGCAGCACGATTCCTTCCCTGGCTGTCTGTAGCGCAATCAACTCATGATTTCCAAATCTATCATAATAAGCAGGTTCTTTCTTTCTGTCATATAGTTTCATGGCAAAACAGGTTCTCAAAATGCTTTTTGCCATTCGATCAATGTCCTCAACCTTTACTTTACCTTGGTTAATGAGTTCAGGAGCATTTTCGAGAGCAATAGTATACGGCATTTCCAGATCCTGCCCGGATTTTGCCAGTTTTTCTCCATCATAAACTGACCACCAATCTGTCATGACCAACCAATTAAATTCTAACTGTTTTCTTAAAATATTGTTAATCACCATTTCACTTTGTCCGCACCATTCTCCATTCAGCAGGTTGTAAGCCGTCATGACCGCTTTGGCACCGGCATCTATTCCGGCTTTAAAGGGCGGTAAATATATTTCGTGTAAAGCCCTCTCATCTACCGCTGAATTACTCTTTCTTCTGAAAAAATCAGTATTATTTGCTACAAAATGTTTCAGGGTTGCTACCGTACCGGTGCTCTGTACCCCTTTTACATATTCATCAATCATGCATGCCACCAGGAAAGGATCCTCTCCAAAGTACTCAAAATTTCTTCCACATTGTGAGTGTCGGTAATTATTCATACCCGGCCCAAGTAAAATACTGATACCACCTGCACGGCATTCTTCACCTATGGCTTCGGCATACTTATAAGAGAGTCCTAGATTCCAGGTGGCTGCCAATGAAATTGGGCATGGAAAGGCTGTCGATTTTTCCATCTTATAGGATGAAAGATCAATGTCTCTGAACTTTTCTCTAACGTGTACTCCCTGTGTGGCATCAGCCATATAAACTTCCGAAAGATTCAGTCTTGGCAACGCTCTGATAAAAAATATCCTGTCACCGCCAACCAGAGCTATCTTTTCATCAAGGGTCATTAACTTCAACACCGACTCAGCCATAGAATTGGCTTGTACATAAGATAGCGGTTGAAACTTTTCTTCCTCATTTTTCAATGATTGGCTTTTTACATGATTGTAAAGAATGAAAATAAAAAATACAGCTGAAAATAATATAAAGAGTGTTGATTCCCTCTGCATGCTTCCTCCAATCAAATAGCTATAAATAATTAAAATGATTTTATGAATGTCAATTCCTTCCTGAGTTCTGTTTTACCTGCCATGCCGAATTTCGGTCCTGCCACGTATAAACCAATTTACTTCAGTCTTATTGTTTCTGGTGCAACACTTACTATAATTATAACGGTTATCGGAATGCTAACCGCAAAGGGGATTCTGCTTTTTTTTGTTATGCATAATTTCCCCTGTGAGCAGGAATAAAGTATATTTAGAATGATATTGCTGTCTTAATATACATTCTAATTTAAAGAGTTATCGCCAAGTAGCCTCATAAACAGCGATAATTTTGTCCATCACGCCATTCAATTCACTATTAATCACCTGTCGAGAGGGATCGCTATCATACCAGCGGATGATCTCTTCAGCACCACGAGCAAAGGGTATGGTCACCGAAAAGTCCGGTACGACTTGCTTGATCTTGCTGTTATCGAATATCATGCTATGAGTCTTGTCTCCCAATAGGCTGGCACCCCAATCGGGATCAAACCTGGCAATCATATCTGAAGGGATATGCACAATGTGAACCTTAACTCCAGCAGCCTGTGCTACTATTTCAAAAATCTGATTCCAGGTTAACCACTCATCTGAGGTGATATGAAAAACCTCCCCTATAGCACGATTATTACCCAGTAAGCCAACGAATCCTTTGGCAAAGTCACGATGATGGGTTAAGACCCACAGTGAACTACCATCTCCATGGACAATAACCTGTTTACCTTTTCGCATTCGGTCTACCACGGTATATCCGCCATGCATTGGGAGCAGAGTACAGTCGTATGTATGAGATGGCCTGATAATGGTGATGGGAAACCGCTCTTTACGATAAGCCTGAATCAGGCGTTCTTCACAGGCAATTTTTGCTCGTGAATATTCCCAATAGGGATTATCCAATGGAGTAGATTCTGTCACGGGTAGCTTCACAGGTGGTGTCTGATAGACAGAAGCGGAGCTGATGAAAACATACTGCTGGGTCCGATTCTGGAACAGCCCAAGATCGGCTTCAATATGATCTGGCGTAAAAGCAATCCAGTTCACTACTACATCGAATGTTTTCCTCCCAAGAATCGAGGTAACTGAAGCCTTGTCACGTATGTCACCATGCAAGAGATGGACTCCCTTTGGTACTGGCCTGGTAGTCTGACCACGATTTAACAGATAGAGTTCAATACCCCGTTCCACAGCCAATTGAGAACAAGCTGAACTGATAATACCTGTGCCACCAATGAATAGTACTTTCATGACCTCACTTTCCTCTCTTATATACCGATCGAGACATTAATCCCCGTTATGATTTAAGTTATTTAAAATCCTGGGTACAAAAATTTTCCGGTAATACCAATATCCTCTAGTAATTCTGAAACTGTTTATCCCGATTGAATTTCCTGTATCATACTAAGCATCTTCTACTACTATATTTCATCTTTTTCCATTATAAAAATTCCACAATGGATACAACTGACTTCAATTGCTTTTAAATATAATTCTTCTATGTACAAGTGGATTTATAAGGCTTGAGAATTGCCCCTTATTATTTTTCATGATTAGTGCTTTTACTCCGAATATATTTATAGTAACATATTATTTATATTATATTTAGTAAAACTGTCATTTCGAGTCCCGTTTTGACGGGAAGAAATCTTTATAAGTTCAATAGATTCCTCCCTGTCTGGCCGCCGGATAGGCACTTCGCTCTCCCGGCCGGCCGGGATCGCTTCGGTCGGAATGACATTTAAACCATATTTTTTCGGAGCAAAGTAAACAATCATATTATTTTTTACTCCATTTTCATGAAGTTTGTATACTTATATAATAAATGTATGTAATATTTTAATATATATTTAATAATATACCGTCTCAACTATTTAAAAAATGTATGGAATTTGAAACACACAAAAATAACCGAACACCACAAATGCCAATCCTAAACCAATGGCAAATATCCAATGGGGTTTTAGAATCTGCATAGCTTCTTGGTTAAATAGTTTTGGCATGACCACATAAAGGCCGATGGCAACCCAAAGGGCTTGCAGAGGAGTTAATAATAGGCCATCGAGTATCGCACTTAGCTGGACAATGATAATAGGTTTAAGTCCGAATGAAAAAACGATAATCATATTTGTGCATAGGAAAAAAACCAAAAATCCTCTGAATTGTGTTTTCCATGGAAGCTTTTTTTGGAAGCCTGGGATGCAGATTCGGAAAGAGTCTGCCAACAGGCGCGGCCATCCGGCCAATTGACCAACTTGAGTACTAACTAATGCAATAGTGGCGGATAGCAAGAAAATGAAACCACCAAATGCGCCCCATTTTGAAGAGAAAATATGGGCAAGGGTTGTGGCTACCTGTTCTCCTTTGGGTGCTAATTGCTGAGGTCCCAGAACACCAGCTCCAGCCATAAGAAACCCAACGGTGACCATATTACCAATAAACATTGCAATTGTTGCATCTGTATAGACCACCCGGCACCAGCCTTTTATTTTTTCAGCACTGCTTCGGGTTATACTACGTAGCTTATCTAAATCAGCAGGTTCTCCGTACCCTCTATCTTTTGCTGCTCCATATCCAGCACCCAAAACCCAATAGGTATACCAGACCTGACTGGCGAAACCACCCGCTCCCCATCCCAATAATGGTAATATTTCTTTCCATGGATTCTGGCTTGCTCCAGCATGTAAGTATGCCCACTCCGGTACGGAAGGTACATTTATCAGAAAACTTTTTAACACAGTTGAAAAGCCAGGAAATACCGTAATTGCAACATATAACACACCTACAATTATAATGAATACAAAAAAGCTCATCACCATTTTTAAGAGATTGAAAATTCCAGACCAAACTACCAGTAAAGAAAAAATAGTCACAAACCAGCCACCAAAATAGGGAGAGATAGGGATAAGACTATTCACAAAAACACCAGCAGCAGAGGCAATAGATCCTATCGAAATTGTAGCCGATATAAATTGAGCAACTAAGACGATCCATACCACCCAGTGACGTGGACCCGGAATACGGTTGAACATATCGATCATGCCCTCCCCGGTGCACACTGTATAACGAGCTCCACACATGCCAATCCAATATTTTAAAAAAATACCCAGTACAACGGCCCAAATTATGGAATTGCCTAATATTGCTCCTGTCCGGGTGGCAAGTATGACTTCACCGGAACCGATGTATTCTGCACACCAAACAAAAGATGGTCCAACCATTGCTAAAACAGCCAAACCCTTGGGAGGAATATTAATTCTTATATCATCGTTTTTATGAGTGGTGGATTCAGTCATATACTCCCTTGTTACCCTTATAGTTAAAATATTTATATTTTCAACAAAGGGAAATGTTTATTTCATATACACATTTAATAGTTTGATTCGTCCCTTAATTGGTCGTTTTTAATTTTGTACTGTTTTATAATCCCAAGTTAGTCCCAGGGATTACGTTTATACAAACCTTTAAGTGGATGCAAATCCTTGCGACCATCAAAGTAAACTGCAACCCATTCAGCTAATCGTTTTCCCAATCGTCGACAAGATTCGATTTCCTTATCTTCTCTCGGTTCCCCAGCTTGAACAGCACCGTAGTGTGTTGTAAATTGATACCCTGAGTAATCCGTTACTCCAAATACAAGGAATCCATAGTTTATCATGATGGTCATGAGTGCCT
>Ga0209427_10007718_pt1 | contig 12153 bp, 16 predicted proteins | sample DeeMarSWOR136_30_FD_187465 | JGI IMG/M metagenome (GOLD analysis project Ga0209427, IMG submission 187465) | Marine sediment microbial communities from White Oak River estuary, North Carolina - WOR-1-36_30 (SPAdes) (version 2) | ecosystem: Environmental > Aquatic > Marine > Intertidal zone >... | reverse complement strand
TTTCCTTGTATAGGATTTCGTTTGAGTTCTACCAGTCTTACCTTCACAATAAGGCTTTGGTATTTGCCCAGCTTCTTCCATTTGTTTCAGGCGTTCTCTGGGATGCCTATGGCGAATGCCAAGAATGTCTGCTAGTATCCTGATATCAATCTCATATAGGTATTTATGTGTTCCGTTTTCCATTTCCGTCTTCCCTATTTCAGCCTCATTTGCGCCTTCTATATTTATCCCAAGAGGTAAGTTTGTCAAGTAAGGCTGAGTGAAAATCATACGAATTAAGTGATGTGATACACAGCCCTGTTAAGGCTATTGGTGAGATAGAAGCTGTAGTTGCTGATAAGGGCTATCATCTCATCATCTTCGACTGGCATATTAACCTGCCCCGGATAACTATACCATATCTTAAGTTAGAGTTCCCGACATATTCAATGTTTGTATAGCCTCAAGAGCCTTTTTGACTAGCTACTCGCCCATATATTTCCCATCGCCCCGAGTACCTAATAACCCTGAGTTTTATTAGCACATGGCACTTCTTAGCCGTTTGTGTCTTCTATGATAGGATTTAAGGATGTGTTTAAGAGACACGTAATGGCTTCACCAGTAGATAGATTGGTGAGGTAGACTGGTGATATCACGTAGAGGCAGACTCTTTACTTTGCAACCTTTCTAAAGCCATTCTTATAAAATCTATGACGAATTCATTCTTTTCCGTATTTAAAGCTTGGGTAAGATGTTCTACTGCCCTTGAGCCTCCTATCTTTTTTAGTGCTAATACTGCTTCCTGTCGGACGAACCTATTCTTATCCTTCAATAATGGAATAAGGGCATCTATCGCTGTTTCATCTGCCGTTGACCCAAGTAGTTCGGCTGCACTTCGTCTAATACCACTGTCTTTATTTTCGAGTTGTTTAGTTATTTCCGCAATATCTTTCATTTCTTCCCCCGTTTAATATTATATCACTAATCCTACTACTTTACGTTTATTACCAAACAACAGGTTGTTATGACGCACTGTAAACTTAGGCATAGCTTTGCTATTAGCTTTCTAAGAAATGGAGCTAATCCATTTGAGCTACAGATGGCATTAGGACATTCAACTCTAGAAATGACCAGGCGCTATACACAGGCTCTAGGGTTTGAGGACGTGTTTAAGAGACATGTTATGGCTTCGCCGGTGGATAGATTACAAAGTCAGGCTATTCGATCATCATATCAAAGTCACGTAAGACACTTTCCCAAGCCGCAACTGCATCCAACGCTATCTTATGGAGATCACCAATACTATCGCCTTCTTTATTTACAACATTTCCTGAAATTATTACTTCAGCTGATCCATCCCCTAATATTTTAGGTGTTCCATTCGCATTGAATGTTAGACCAACAGAAGACCACTTTTTTGGCTTTGTAGTTAATTGCATATAACTATTGGTTTCTTTGAGTATAGGCCATAAGCCAGATTTGCTTTCTCTTAAAGAGTTGGCATGCTTTTCCGCATTCCACAAATCATGGATGATTTGCAGGGCTTTCGAATTTTTAAATGTATTTTTAACTATAGTCTTATCACGATCGTTATGGTCAGCCCATTTATAAAGATGATATTCCAAACCAGCTATGTTACTGATTAAAGAATGCAAATAATTGGTACGATCAGCCTCACTGAGATGGCCACTCCAATCTTGGTGGAAGCCAATCCTATTGGCATCTTTAATAATTGTAGGACTAAATTTGCTCATATCGCTTCCTGCAACTGCTTCAATAGATGCGTAGAGGCTCTGAACTTTTAGAATTAATTCATCATTTACCATTTTATTAAGTTAGCCTATCTCCCTACCATTTCAGTCGTAAACTCACCTTTTGATTGTTGCTCAAACGATGCAATTGTACACCAAGGCTAGTGAGATTTAAGGATAGCTTGAAGCTCTATTCTGATATTGTCAACTGAAATCTGTGTACTCAACCCACATACCTATACCCTTTCGAACAGCAGATAGTGTGTAACCAATGCTCCCTGGCCTGTAGCTTGATAGGTATGAAGACGCCAGCCATCCATTAAATGTTCCTGTATTACCTTAGCAATTTTCTTGTGATGGCCTACTTGGACACACTCGTATTCCTTCATTGTGTCTCTAACTCCTTCTCTCATAATACTGAAATTCAATTTAGCCAAGGTCATCTGAGAATGTCAAGACAATGCTCACCAATAAGGGATTAATAATCCCCTAAAATAACAAATTGGCTCGACCAAATCCAGATTTCATCATTTCAACCGTAAATTCACCTTTTGATTAAGAATCAAACGATAGAACGCTATAGTTAATTATTTTTAAATGACCAGATTGTTTAAGAGTTTTCAATGTAGTTAGCACTGGATCGTCTATATTAGTTACTGATTCAGCAGCTTCTAATAGAGTATCATCATCAACTGAAGAGGGATTAAGACTATAGCTTTTTTCATCGTCAAGTTTGAAGACTGTCGGTGCAACAGCCACGTAATTGCTTACACCTATACACAAGTCCCTATCTATCTTTACCTTCATGCGTCACCTCCTGTTCGCTTCCTTCTTAGCCCGTCCCTACTTTCCATGAGTTATCCACCATCAGTCTGAGGGAAAGCAACTTCGGTATATAGAAACTCTACCCTCTGCTTGTGTTCCAATTCTTGTGATGCCAGGTCCTCAAACATTCTTTTCACTTCTCCCGGAGAATGGAGCCCGGCGAGAGCTAGATATAACTCATGGGAATGCATTTCGCGGTTAGCGGCAAGCAAGAAGACATCCTTGAGTGGCATATCAGGAGATATTTCAGGCTGGTCAAGATGTTCGGCAATCTTATAATCTACGGCCTGTCCTTTGCTTATTAGCGTTCCTGCTTTAAGTTCACCCCGCCGATATTGTTCCAGCAGATTCTGATGCCCTTGTTCTTGTCGCGCCAGTTCTTGAAAGGCATCTTTGGCGGCTTGGTCTTTCATTCTTTGGCTCAGGTCGTCATATAAGAGTCGCGATCCGATTTCTTTTTGTATTGCCTTTTCTAAAATATCGTTGAGGGTAAACTGTGTTGCCATTGCTACGTCCTCCTGCTTTTTTCTTTATTATAACAGAAATAGTTAACGGGATAGCATTTAAACGTTAATTCTGAACGAGATTACCAAAGCACTAATAAATATTAACGAGCATTAGGATTTGACGATGTATTCAAGAGACATGTTATGACTTCCCCGGTGGATAGGTTGGTGAGGTAGACTAGATATTATCTTCGCCATATTTGGCCCTTAATTCTCCTAGCCAACTACTTACAGCCTTAAAATGTTGACTATTTTGCTTATCCCAAGATTTAGCCTTGTCTTTATCGATATAGAATATTAAGTGTCCCATGTACTCTAATATTAACAGAGATACCCTCATTAGCGATTCTGCGCAGAGGAAGAATAAGACTTCATCATATACAGGAGCAACTATTGCCTCTTTTTTGTCTAACTTATACAGAACTCTTAGACTTAATCTTGATGAATGGGTAAACTTACTTTGATAGCGGTAATCTCCATTGTAGATATTCGTTGCTTTCATCTGAGTAGCAAGGTCTATATAACTTGGCATTCTTGCCTCATCTCGTATCAGACAATCACGAACTGCCTTATTATCTTGTACAGTTCCACAAATAAACCAAGCTTCTGTCACGGTTCTTAATAAAGACATTGCTTGGCTGTAATATCCTTTCAGCATTAAATCTATAGCACTTTTTATAGAGTTTAAACTTCGTATAAGTATAAGGAGCCACACGTATTCACTCTCATTTTCCTCTTTTAACTCAAAAGATCCCATAGAACTAAAACCAGATAAGAATGTGTTTAGGATTCCTGTACATATTTCTATTTCTCGCCAATGCTTTTTTTAGTAGTTTCTCTGGTTAATGATTCCATTTGAGCTATATTTACTGGTTCATTTTCCTTTCCCATTTTTCCCTCCCTCTAAACCCATGGTAATTATACAATAAATTAACGGCAAACTAGTTTCTATCCCTCCCATTTCAGCCGTAAATTCACCTTTTAATTATTACTCAAATCTGGCAGAATCCCTAATTCTGGGCCAACAGCTCTGAAAAGTTGACCAATCAATATTTTCCACGATAATAAAGATAATACCAACCTTGTCTTCCTCAAATACGAACAGGATATTTTCATTTACTGGGATATCTTCCCTTTCAGCAGTAAATAATATTTCACAGGCGTCTCTATTTTCTATCGTAAACATACGAATTTCTTGCATACTTTTATTCTGTGATATCCATAAGGTAGTAAAAATATGGTCGGAAACCATCTGAGCGTATTCTTTTTTAGTTAAGCCTTGCTCTTCATATAATTTATCCCAACCTTCCCATGTATCACCTTCTAATTCAAACGCACGCCTCACATCCATCACTATTAACGCAAAGTCAGCTGTAGCAGATTTATCTCTATAACTAACCGCTATGACTGTGCCCTCACTATCAGTAACTGCATCGGCTATTTCAGGCGAAAGCTCAACCTCTTGCCAGTCAGCAGGGATAGCCACAGCGAATCCACCCAGTGACACATCTTTGTAACCCTCTACTATATTTTGTTGAGGCTTGCACCCTACCGATATTAGCAGGCTAATAAAGAATAGCGCCAAGATTAGCTTCTTCATATTAGTTTTAAGATTAGTTCTCTCATAAAGGTTTGTCAATTGGTTTTAATAAGTAGTACAGCCGTAAATTCACCTTTTGATTGATAATCAAACGATGGAATGCTAATACCTCTGAGCAGATTAAGGCGTGTGAAATCCTAACTTGGCTTTTGCAGGCTCGGCTTTGCAGAAAGTGCTAATGCTGCTACCCACATCGCAAAGAGAACATACATGAAAGGCGCATACGGAGCCCAGAGAGCTATGCCAAAACCCAGACCGATTCCACCAAAAACTAGGATTGAAAACCAAGCCCACTTCTCTGCTCTCCTGAGCGGAATCACGGCAACTATGGCTAATAATACTAAAGCAATAAAGTGATATACTGCATAGAACTGAACCGCCATTGTCAGAACTGCTGACTCATTAGCAGTTGTTCCCATCATTTCTGCCCACTTCTGAGTGAAGCTTTCGGTTGCGGCAATTGCCCAGATGCCTTGAAACACACCAAATGCTCCAATGATGCACATCAAGATAGCTGCGGTATTCAACTTTTTCAATTTAATCACCCCTCTTTTAGATTTCGGGTCGTTGAAGTGCAACGAGCCAGCACCTCCACTAGCCGTAGCGAAGAAACCAGCTTTGGTTTACTATAGGCACTACCTCCTTTTTCATGTTCATTCCTTCTTCAATAGATTCGCCCTATGGTCGGCTACATCTTAACTCTCGTTTTAAGTACAGTCAATAATCAGGCTCACCTACCAAGACTGTGGTTACCGGGGTCCTGAGCTTTCTCTAGAAGAGTGCCGTGCTTCCCAGAGTAAGCTGGGATATTCAGATACAATTTTATGTTGATATCAAAGCATTTCGCTAACAAATATCGTAAAAAGCGAGAACGCTTGAACATCTTTTTTCACAATTGCATAAAGTTGTGCAAGATTCGGCCAACAGAATCTTGAGGCCTTTTGTATGGATTTAGTATTTCGTTAATAGAATCTTGGATTGTATGCCGTTACATTTGACAGGAAATTACAAATCTGGAACCGGGTTAGGATAGGAATACATAAAGTGGTATGGTCGGCTCGCCAGACCTCTCAGATTAACTAGGCAGACTTCGCCTGTAGATGGATTAGTAAGGTGATGGTGCTATTGCGACAACCTTAGTGAGTAGCCCTTATCTGTATTGTTGCAGTCTAAGGCTAAACCTATTCAAACTCATCCTTAGACATTGCTGTAAATATGGTGGCTAATATCCCCATTATAGTTGAACCAAAGATGGCCGCTATTGAACCGGCAAGAGCCAGTCCCCATCTCTTCCTTTGAAGTGCATATATGCCACCAATTATTGGTAATATCCCTACGATGAGAAGAAAAACTGCAGCAATCATCAGGATAGTCTCTAAAACCCCGGGAATCAACCAGCGATCTAATCCAGGAACTGGCCCAGGACCTACAGATGTAGTAAACGGGATAAAAAACAAAATTCCTATAATAGCTCCAATAGAGCCAAGTATGCTGAGCGCTCCACCAACTATATCCAGAATCCCAGCGACTGTAGGCTTCCATGTCTGTTGAATAGTCGTCCCCATACGACCCTCCTTATTCGAACTTAGGAAGTAACTTATCATAAAAACCACAGTATGTCTAGTAAGGTAGTAGGCATGAGCTACAAGGTTGGAGATGACTAGACGATATACTCAGGCATTAGGCTTTGATGATGTGTTTAAGAGGCATGAACAAGTCACCGGTGGATAGGTTGGTAAGGTGATGGGTCGCAATATTTTTGACGCACATTGCAGCGAGTGATAGAATTTCAATGAGTAATCTTTCTTAGTGAAGGGAATGATGCATATGTTAAGGGCATTATTTGCCAGAGCAAGATGGATATTAAAGAACGAAGGTTTGATAGCTTTTCTCAGGAGGGCATTTATCTATACATTTACTTACTTGTCACGCATCTTCTTCCGATATTCAGTTGTCTATCTTTATGAGCATACGATCCAGGAGAGAAATGAGGCTGCCTTTATTCCTAAAATTCAGAACTTCACTTCTCATGTCGTATCTACAAATCAAATGGCTGATGAGTTAGCGAGAGATAGCTCTAACGACTTTCGCTTACTCAATCTCAGTGCTAAGAGATGTCTGGATAAAGGCGCTGTTGCATTTCTCGTTTTTGTTGGACCCGAGCTAGCCCATATAGGATGGATGGCAATGACAGAAGAAGCTAAGAATACCTTCGACTGGCTCCCTTATCGCGTGGATTTTTCAAACAACCAAGCTTGCACTGGCGGTACCTACACTATTCCAAAGTACAGGGGAAAGGGTCTCATGACATATGGCTATTATCGAAGATTCAAGTATCTTGGAGAAAGGGAAATAAAGACATCAAGAAATGCAGTACTGGTAAACAATGTAGCTTCGCAGAAAGTTCATGCTAAGTTCGAACCCAAAATTATTGCAGAGGCCCGCTATTTAAAGGTTCTGTGGTTTAAATACTGGAAAGAAAAGCCTCTTACAGGAAATGGTTGTAATTAGTTGGCGCGGAATCTACGGTCAAACATATTATTGAAAAACATTTTGCCTTTGAATGTGAGGATTCTATCTTATGGCAGCCACAATAAGAATAGTAACCGACTTGGAAGAATTTAAGTCGCTAGAGGAAGTCTGGAATAATGTCTTACATCAATGCCGTGAGCATAGTTCCATATATCTTACCTATGAGTGGTCATGGATTTGGTGGAAGCACTTTGGAGCAGGAAAGAAGTTGAACATCCTAATCATAGAAAGTGAGGGCGAGGTTATAGGTATTATTCCGTTGATGAAAGTCAATCACGGGCTGGGATTATTTAAGATCCATGTTTTGGAGACAATCGGCTCTACCAATTACAACAATGTTGGGTTAATTCCGATTAAGAATAACAAAGAAGCAATGATTGCACTTATTAAATATTTCCAGGAGGAACTGAGCGGAAATAAATCTATCTTAAGGTTAACTTTTGTGCCCGCAAATAGTTATTTCCTCAATCTCTTAAGGGGGCACGATCACATAGATATGAAAAGTACAGTTATTCGTGAGAAATTCATGACTCTGGCACCGTACATATCACTCCCTACGACATGGGAAGAGTATTTTAGCTCGCTAGGTAAAAGGAGGCGAAAGGTACTTCATCGTGCATTACGGTCTCTAGAAAAGGAACATACTTTTGAGTTTAAACACTTTACCTTGGATACCATGGAGGAAGAGTTGGGCAGATATTTTGAACTTCATCAGGCGCGGTGGCAATCCATTAATATTAGAAGCATATTTTCGAATCCCAGAATGAGAGAATTCTATATAGAAATAGCCAATCATTTTTCGAAAAAAGACTGGCTATATTTTTCTTATTTAACCATTGATGGCGAAATGGTATCGGCGGAATTTGGTTCCATATATAATCAGAAACTTTATGCTTTTAATGCAGCTCGAGACATTCGTTACCTTAAGTATAGTGTGGGCCATTTACATAAAATGTATTTATTACAAGACGCCATTAGAAAACAATTAGTGGAATTTGATTTTTTGAAAGGCGCTGAGCCATACAAATTCTACTGGACGAAATCATTCAGGAAATACGTGCAAGTAATTATGTTTAAAAAATGTAGTTATGCTAGTCTTCGATTTGGTCTTCTATATGCATTATTGCGTCTAGACGAGATAATACAAAACCGCCATACCTTGAAAGAGGTCTTTTCTTTATACAGAATGAAAAGAATGGGGGAAAAAGAAAGGGAGAAGATGAGATTGTTTCAAGACTATTGAAAGTGCACCACGCGACCGTGGGATGTCTAAGGTACAGGCATTAGGCTTTGATGATGTGTTTAAGAGGCATGTAATGGTGTCACTAGCGGACAGACTGATACGTTAGCTAATATATTATCAGACCACTTAGTTTTAAGGATAGTCTGAAGCTTATTACACCTATCGTAAGAAGAAAGCTTTAACTATCTTTCCTTTCTTTTTATTTTCTCCGCCTCTTTTTCTATAGCTGCTTTATCTCCTCCCTTTGGCCAGATGAACACTTCAATAAAATTAGCCAAAACACCAATACCCCAACCACCTATAACCCACCAGAACCAAGGGTATCCTCCACCAGCAGGAAACGCCCATACAATCACAAGTATTGCATTCACTATTATATATATGACGAGGTGTTTGTAGAATCCCCTCTTTGCCTCAACTCTTTTCTTTGCCTCTTCATAGACTTCTTCTTCGGACTTCTGATTTGCCATAAGTTCACCTCCCTTTGCAGGACAGTATATATCTTCACATTGTGCTTAGACAAGCTGCCCTAGGAAACAGTTGACACCTTATGACGCGGAGGATAGAATCTCCGTACAATTTGGGTTAAAAAGTGGACTCATATTTGATAGTGCCCGCAACACTATAAGCCTATAAGTTGACGCGATTATTTACAGTAGCGTTCCACTCCTAGACTATTCCGATGCCGTTGTTGTCGAAAAGGAACCGTTAAGAGAACACATCTGAGATTAGGAGTTTCATTAATCAACCGAGTATATTTGGTGGTAAAAGCGGGAGTACCAGATGTTTTCACTGGAGGATAATTAAATTCAAAGGTATATTAAGTATTTGGGAGGTAACTAATAATGTCACAGACAAAGTTCAAAATTCTTGAATCGTGGCCAGCATTAAAGGAAGACTTGATAAGTTTATTATCCGACACAGACGCTTGGTTAATATCCGAACTTAAGAAAGCACATGAAGCTAAGGACTGGCAAGCAGTAGCCAAAGTTATAGATGTGATGGAATTAGTACACAACATGTCTCACTCCCACTAGACTAAATCTGCATTTTACCATCAAGCTATAATATACTACGCATAAGCATACATCACGACGTTTGTTCAATGGTGATAAATTTGAATTCAGAATGAATTGAACAACAGAACAATCCGGTAGTGGTATAGTGAAATGGGGAATAAAGAAGGGTACTGGAAACCGCTAAATAATATAGCGGTGGCTGGTGTCTTTTTTGGTTAAGGTATTGACCTTGTTACTTCCTTCGATTACAGTTTGCGTCTGTCAAGTCGAAGGAGGTAACAGAAGAGCATGGTAGCGACTGGCAGTCAAAAGGTAGGAGGTTCGAATCTCCCCAGCTCCATTTTTTAGTAATGATATCACTCAATATTAGCAAGTTGTCACTATATTCATCTCCTTTTTCCGCATCGCTGAAGTCGCATAACATCTGGTAACAGATTCACCCTCAGCTTACCTATATGGTAAAGTATAGACAATGGATACCAAGGTAAGAGTTTATCTGTCTCCCCTAGAGGACAAACATATTTACCGATACATGCAGCTTTCTGACGACCCTGAACTGGTTGCCACTGCGGGGTGGAAGCCATTTGGACCTAATGAAAAAGAGAGGTTCCTTCAGTGGTTCCAGGTTTTAACCCTCCCATACTTGGACCATGGCAAAACGGTAACATTTAGCATCATCAGTGCTGCCGACGAGAAAGCTATAGGCTATATTTCCATCAAAGGAATAACCAAAGCAAAACCCGGTGCCGAAATTGGTATCGCCATCATGGAAAAGGGATACCGTAACGGGGGATATGGTACTGAAGCTTTGAAGCTCACTGCGCAATATGCCTTTAATGAACTTGGTCTAGCTTTACTCGGACTGACGGTTTTCCCTTCAAACCAGAGGGCTATTCGTGCCTATGAAAAGGTTGGCTTTAGGAAAAGGGAAATCCTGAAGCAATCCTGGCAAATGCCCAGTGGTAAATACGCTGACATGTGGCTGATGGAACTAACACGGAGCCAGTGGCTGGGTGTAAAGTAATAGGTTTTTCTACTTTCAAAGGAGAGATTTATCCTCATCGGCAGGTTGGGATATCATAGATACTTCAATATGTGTCTAGGATAGTTTGAGGACTTGATGCCACCATTATCTGCGGTGATTATTTACATATGTAGCACCTTGCTAAGAAATAGTCTGGTACGCTCGTTACTAGAAGTAAGGAATTTATCCGGTGTTGCTTCTTCGACAATTACTCCTTCATCCAGGAGAATCATACGGTTGGCAGCGGCACGGGCAAATCCCATCTCGTGTGAAACCACAACCATGGTCATTCCCTCTTTGGCTAGGGCTAGCATCACATCCAGCACTTCTTTGATCATCTCAGGATCGAGCGCACTCGTCGGTTCGTCGAATAGCATGACTTTAGGATTCATCGCCAAAGCCCGGGCAATAGCCACTCGTTGTTGCTGCCCTCCAGAAAGTTGGATAGGGTAAGCCTGAGCTTTATCCGGAATTCCCACTTTCTCTAAAAGATCAAGAGCAATTTTTTCTGATTCATCTTTGGAACGCTTACGCACTGTACGTTGTGCCAATGTTAGATTTTCCACTACCGTAAGATGAGCAAACAAATTAAACAGCTGGAATACCATGCCGACTTCCTGGCGAACGGCATTGATATTTTGGGCGCTGTCTAAATGAATTCCATCCACTACAATTCTGCCCACGTCGTATTTCTCAAGATGGTTGATGCAACGTAGTAAGGTAGACTTACCAGAGCCGGAGGGACCGATAATCACAACTACTTCACCCTTATGCACATCCAAGCCTACTCCTCGCAGGGCATGAACCTTGCCGAAATGTTTATGAATATTTTCTATATGGATAATGGGTTCCATTTTACCTACCGTTCAAAGTGAGACCTTTTCTCAATCCAGGCTACTAAGCGAGCTAGTAACAGAGTCATCACCAAATATATTAAAGCGACCATTGTCCACACTTCGATAGGGTTAAAGTGCACGGCCATAAATTCACGCCCCCGGCGGGTCAAATCGGCTACCGCCACCACACTCACCAGGCAAGAATCCTTGAGTAGAGCAATAAGCTCGTTACCTACCGGTGGCAGAACCACGCGGACTGCTTGCGGTATTATTACATGTCGCATTGATTGAAAATGCGTCATTCCTAAGCTGCGGGCGGCTTCTGTTTGGCCTTTGGGGATACTCTGAATGCCAGCTCGGTAAATCTCGCTCATATAAGCTCCATAGCAGACTGTTATACCCATAATGGCTGTAAAAATCGGATTAGCCTGATAGTTAGCTATAACCGAAATATTGAGCCATTCCCCAATCTGTTGGACCACTGTCGGGAAGGCAAAATACCACCAGATTAACTGTACTAGAAGAGGGATACCTCTTACTATTTCAACGTAAAGCGTGGCAATACCATGAAGAAACGGGTTTCGTGCCAGCCGACCTAAGCCCCCAAGCAAACCCACTACTAAAGTTAGCGCAAATGCTGAAATGGTAATTAAAGCGGTTACACCAATACCATCACGCACAAAGAGTAGAATATCCCAAAAAGGATCAGCTCTAACGGTAACCAAAATTACCGTTAAGCCAACCACCAAGAGCACTAGACCCCACCAGGGGTCAATGCGTGCAATTGTCTCGGCGCCGGGGATGTAAGCCAGTTTACTACCGCTGGGTCTAAGTTTCG
>Ga0209427_10007717_pt1 | contig 12153 bp, 10 predicted proteins | sample DeeMarSWOR136_30_FD_187465 | JGI IMG/M metagenome (GOLD analysis project Ga0209427, IMG submission 187465) | Marine sediment microbial communities from White Oak River estuary, North Carolina - WOR-1-36_30 (SPAdes) (version 2) | ecosystem: Environmental > Aquatic > Marine > Intertidal zone >... | reverse complement strand
TTTGTCCCACTCTTCCGCTGTCAAATTCTCAAACGTATTTGAAGAGGATTTGGCAGCATTATTAACAAGGACATCAATTCTCTTGAATTCTTTTTCAAGACTTCTCCACAGAGATATTACATCGCCCTCATTGCTTATATCTGCTTTGAAAATAGTTGCAGCTTTTAGATCTTTCAATTTTTCTTCCTTTTTGCCAACTGCAACAACTGTTGCATTGTTCTCATCCAAAAAGTGGCACAAATTGCTCCCTATTAATCCATAAGCTCCTGTTACCAGAAATACCTTTCCTTCAATATCAAAAATGTCTTCAACTTTCATTTTTATTTTTATCACCTTTTATTCTCATGATGGTTTCCAATGTCTTTTTCGCAGTATAAACGTTGCTCAGCGGTTCACTCCTGGTTTCAATACAGGAAAAGAAGTGCTCCAATTCTCCCACATATGAATGGTTCGGATCGTACTCATATTTTTCTCTCGTCAACGTCTTGGATTCACCATCATAAAATTCAAGAATATTGTCTCTGAATATCCATTTGATACTCCCCTTTTCCCCCACGACTTTGCAGTATCGATTGTATCCTCTCTCTATCATATTCAAGTGGATGCTGGCTATAGTACTGTCTTCAAACTTCAAGAGTACTTCTGCAATATCTTCTGCAGTTATCTCAAGGTTGCTGACCTTGCCATACACTGTCTTCACTTCTGTAAGGGTGCTGTTAACAATCCACATAACATAATCTATTTCGTGTGACCCATCCAAGATGATTCCTCCACCCAATTCCTCTCGTGCAGTATAGCTTCTGCGGTAGTTTTGCCATGGTCTCCAGTCAGGCAAATACTGTCCCACTTCTGCTCTAATGTAATACATTTTTCCTATGAATTTATTTTCTACATATGATTTCAATTTGGTTAATCCAAGGTTGAACCTCAGGTTGTACCCTACCATAATGACTAGATTGTTTTCCTCTTTAACCCTTATCAGTTCATCTACCTTATCTGTGTTGTGACTCAAAGGTTTTTCTATGAATAGATCTGCGCCTTTTTTTGCCTGGTGTAATGCTATCTCAACGTGGTAAACAGGCGGTGTCAATATGAAAGCAGCATCATATGCAGCAGAAACATCTTTTATGTCACAGAACGTGTCTTCTATTGTGTAGTTCTTCTTCACATAAGCGAGCCTACCTTTATCTACATCGACGACATCTATAGTGTTATAGCCTAAAAGGTTCAGGTTATGTATGTGTCTCCTTCCAATAGACCCAGCTCCTATTACCAGTATTTTCATGGAAAACCAGTCTCCATCTTTGCAGATTTCTCGTTTCTCTTACTGAGAACATGGATCAGCTCCACACCTGCACGTGGTCAGTTATATGGGAATTTAGCAGAAAGATATTTTGAGCCACTTCCACTCAAATAGCAGGTTACCAGAGATCTGAAAGCCGTCCAGAATTCTTGTAGCACCAGGGCTTTTCTTTTTCACTGCATCATACTCTCCAGCTAAAACTCGAGGATCAAACTTGTCCTCAATCAATTCCACAGAATAGGTCCCCAGAGAATCGACATAATTTTTGACCAGTTCAAAACTGTAGGTGTTCTGGTAGATAAATTTCTTTGGATTACCCATTTCGTCAAACTCATTTCCTTTAACAAATTTATGCAGGTACGTATTATCGCTGATCAGTGTCCGAATGAAACAATGTCCTTTGCAGACTTTCAAAAGATTTTTCATTGGTGTTCTGAAATCTGGAAGGTGTAAAATAACATTGCAGCAAAATACAATCTCGAATTTCCCTATATCGTCAGGGATATCAAAGATGTCACCAACAATGAACCGTGCACTAGTTCCGCTGAAGGTCTTTTCTGCAAATTCGATGTACAGTTTTGTTGCATCCACTCCTGTGTAGTTAATAGACTCATTAATCCGCTGAAGGACTCTGTAGTAATGACCTGGGCCGCACCCCACATCGAGGATTCTCATTCCAGGTTCATAGACTTTTTCCACCATTTCCACTAACTGTTTTGTAGATTCCATTTCTGGCAATTCGCCAGTTGCTCTTTTGAAGAGGGTCGATTCAACACGAGGGTCAGTTTCCCATATGCGCCAGTTATCGTCATCCATGATCTCAGCCTCCTCGTTTGAAGGTTAAATGATTCAGGGATTTTTCAATCTCCTGTAACCTTTCTCAGCTGTTTTCTCCTTTCAGTGATTTTGGAGGGTTATTACTGGTAAATGATTTTTGTAATACTAGTAATAAACCTTTCGGTTAAGAAGTTGAGAAGGTGAGAAGTTGAGAGGGAGTTGTCTAATAAGTCACTTCTTTTAAAGGTTATGAAGTTCTGCATTCTGAGATACCAGTTATATGCAAAACAGAGATGAAAAATATACCGAAACTGGGTAATTCCAGTCACAAATTGTTTCACTGTTCTTAAATTGGATTGAACAGCATTTAACTGGGTTATTCAGATTTCCTGAAAGAGTTTGCCGTACTAACCACATACTCCACATGTTCCTTCTCCATTTGTGGATGGAGTGGTAACGTGATAGTTCTTTTGAAAACCTCTTCTGTCACGGGATAGTGCTTTGGATCAACTGTGAAATTCTTGCTGTAGTAACTGTGCTTGTAGACGGGAATGTAGTGAACATTCACCCCTATGTTCTTATTCCGCATGTAGTTGAAGAATGTATCTCTGTTAATACTATCATCCAGCAAAACTGTGTAGATATGCCATACGTGGGTTGTATATTCTTTAATTACTGGTAGTTCAATGAAATCAACATCTTTGAGTAACTCATTGTACAAATGAGCCAAGTGCTGCCTTTTCTCAATGAATTTTTCCACCTTCTTCAATTGAGAAAGTCCTAAAGCACACTGAAAATCTGTTATTCTGTAGTTTCTCCCAAGGTACTTCACATCGTATGCATAGGGAGCGTCTTTTCCATATCGTTCCCCTGCTTCTTTGTCGATCCCGTGATTTCTCAACATCTTTAACTGTTCATACAGGTCTTCGTCATGCAGTGCAACCATCCCCCCCTCTCCTGTTGTGATGTGTTTAACAGGATGAAATGAAAATATGGTTACATCTGCGAAATTTCCAATTTTTCTACCTTTATATTCTGCTCCTAAAGCATGACATGCATCTTCTATCAGGTAAAGGTTGTACTCTCTTGCAATTTCAGTGATTTCATCAATATCAGCAGGATGTCCCGCGAAGTCAACATAACTTATTGCTTTTGTTTTTTTGGTAATTTTTTTCCTGATCTCATCAGGGTCGATATTACGGGTGTCTTTTGAAATATCGGAAAATACTGGCTTCAAGTTATTGTAAACGATAGAGTTGGATGTTGCAACAAAGGTAAGAGGCGTTGTTATTACTTCAGAACCCCTGGGCAAGTTTAACGAGTGGACAGCAATATCCAGGGCAGATGTTCCACTATTTACTGCAACTGCATAGTCACATCCAATGTATGTACATAATGCCTCCTCAAACTTTTTTACCATTGGGCCAGTTGTTATCCAGTCACCCTTCAGGATTTTAATAACTTCTTCAATGTCTTCATCATCTATCCATTGACGTCCGTAAGGGATGAATTTCATAGAAACACTCCAGTACATTTATACATGAGCAGCCACCATTTTTTTAAGTTCTTCTCCGGTAAGCCATTGATCATTCGTATTACTCGTGTATTTGAACCCTTCTGGAAGTGGGGTTCCCCCTTTGAAATGGTCTTTCTTCCAGAAAGGATGTTCCGGCTCGATGACAAAGTAACTGCCATGATCTTTGGCATGTCTTGCCTCTTCTTCTGTCAAAAGAATTTCATGGAGTTTCTCTCCAGCACGTATTCCAGTAATTCTTCTTTCACAATCTGAAGCAACAGCATCTGCTAAATCAACAATTTTCATGCTGGGTATCTTTGGAACAAATATTTCGCCCCCTATCATGCGTTCTATGCAGTCAGCCACAAACTGAACACCTTCTTGTATTGCAATCCAGAACCGTGTCATCCTTTCATCTGTAATGGTCAATACACCTTCTTTTTTCTGTTTTATGAAAAGTGGAATAACACTTCCCCTACTTCCAATCACATTCCCATAGCGAACGCAGCTGAATTTGGTTTTTCTTCCCCCTGTATACGAATTCCCCTGAACAAAGAGCTTTTCTGCCACCATTTTGGTGGCTCCATAGAGATTTACAGGGTGTACTGCCTTATCTGTACTGATTAACATTACTTTTCCAACTGAATTATCAATTGCAGCATCAATCACGTTTACTGATCCATCAACATTTGTTCTTATTGCTTCTATAGGATTGTACTCACAGGTGGGAACCTGTTTTAAAGCTGCAGCATGAACACAGATGTCAATGCCATTCATTGCCCTGTAAAGTCTGTCTTTGTCGCGAACATCTCCAATTAAAAATCTCAATCTTTCATCTGCAAAGTAATTGCGCATCTTCATTTGTTCTAGTTCTCCGCGGGAATATACGCGTATACTTTTTGGATTGTGTTCTCTCAGAGCAATTTCAACGAATTCTCTGCCAAATGAGCCTGTTCCTCCTGTTACTAATACTATCTTATCGTCAAGGGCTGCCATCTTCACACCTTCAATACTCTTTCAGGTCTGCACGCATAATCAACATCTTTCATCTTCTCTATTACCAGCTCTGATTCTGATTGGAGTGCACAGGGAAAAAAAGAGCCTCGTACTCCCGCATTTTTCCTCGACATTTTTTGACATGCATGAAGTTTTATTCTGGAGTTCATTTTTCCTGCCTCTTTTTTATCAAAGTCTCCATCACGTTCACCACTCTTTCAGATGCTTTTCCATCAATTTTGTAAAGGTACTTTTCTATATATTTCTTTCTGTTCTCTCTCAATTTTGAACTATCTTTCAGCAGGGTCAATAGTGTAGGGTTGAGGTCTTCTTCTCTGTAAACACCTAAAGCAACCCCTTCTGGTACGTAATCTACCACATCTGGTTCCCCACTCAGGTTTAAAACCACTACTGGTTTGTCTAACGCAATAGCTTCCATTGCTGTTGTTGAATTCTTTGTCATCATCACATCACAAACAAATAACTGCTCGTACGTATCTGAGTTCTTTGGTGTGAGTACTGCATGTATCTTGAAAGCTTTCAACCATTTTTCAATCAGCTTTGAATAGAGTTCCCCTTCTCCAGGGTGCTGTTTGATAACTAATGTTACATCCTTTAGAGACTCCATGGTTTTGAAAACTGCCTCGAAGTTCTTTTTGTTTTCTTCATCAGTTAATCCGTGACACTGGGTTGCCCACAAAACTATTTTATGGGCTGGATTAATACTATACCTTTTCAGGAACTGTTCTTTAGAATATATTCTATCTGCGTGATAGAGTATATCGTAGCGCGGCTGCCCTGTTACCGTGACCTGGGTTGGTTCATATATGCTGTTTCTGGTAATGAGATCATAGTGGTACTGCCCATAGACACAGGTCATATCAGGTAAAATTACTTTTCCTTTCTCCTCTTCCCCAAACATGTAGCCGCGGTGCGTTGGCGTGATTATACCATGCTGGATAGCTACTACAGGTACCCCTTTTTCTCTTCCAGCTATCAAAATAGCCTTTTGAAAATTTCCGTATTCATTCAGCATTAAAATTAAATTTGGATCTTCTCTTTCAATCATTCTTTTTGTCATCTCAATATGTTTAACAACAAGAGGGAATAAAAAGTAAAAATAGTATTTAAGTTCTTTTTCAATCAGTTTGTATATATTTTTTCCATTATATTCACATAATTCTTTAAATTTTTCATCACGAGCTAAAAGTCTCCACACTTTTTTAAAATGTTTTGAAGATTCCTTTTTTTTCTCCCACACAGTTAACGACCAATACATATCAAAAGGTGTGTGTGAAATATGCCAGGTTCCCCATTTGTCGAAAAAAGTTCTCAAACTCAAAAGTGAAGGGTTCAGCGGGAATATACCCTTTAAATTGTACTTATTTTCAGCCAACTTTATGATTGAATCGAAAAATGCATCAGATTTTTTCATAATGTTTATTTCGTAGTCTCTAATAACTCTCCATTGAAGATCTTGGGCAGTAAACAATACCTTTTGGAGGTTGCAGCTTCTATTCTGCTTATTCTCTCTCCTTCTTGGAAAAATCCCAGTGAGAACCCTTGCCAAGAGTGTTCTCGAGATGTCCAAAAGAAATTCAACTGGCTCATAGACTACCCAACGCAGGTGACGGCGAATTGGTTTTGCATCAACTTTGCGTGCTATTCTGTCAACAGAAAGGTAAAACCCGAGATCTACAATCCACCACATTACCACATTCTCGTAGGTGGTTAATTCAACTAACGATTTACCACAGCTTAACTTCGTCTTGATGAGGTCATCATATTTTTGGCAGTTATGGTGATTGTTTTTTGCAGTCATATCCGGCCTCTTGTTTTCTTTACTGGGTTCTCCATTCACTCGTCAAAAGGCATGGAAATGGTGATTCTCAATTTCACACTGTAAATTACGGCTCTCACTGTTCTTCCTAGGTATGCTTTTTGGCGATTACAGCTTTTTAAATCTTTTGTTCAGAAGGGATTGCCAGTATGGTGTCAGCAATTTTGAAGTTCTCGAATACAAATTCTGGAGTATCCTTCTACAGAACGGGACAATCCCTCTCTGAAGGAGGAAGGAGGCAAAACGTTAATAAAAAAGAACCAAAACTGTATTCATGGAATTCATCTGCAACCCTGCACAGTTGGTAAAAAACCAACCACGTGCACTGATAAACATAAATGTGCATGAACCTGCACAGAAGGAGAGAGAGTGATCAACCTGATACGGAAATTTGTAAACCCCCAAATAATAAAGAAGATAAAAGAATCAGATATCTTTGAAACGCTGAAGCATTCAAAAAACTATTTTTTCGCAACTATTGCTACCAAAGCAATAGCTGTTGTTTCTATCCCTATTTTTACTCGACTCCTCACCCAGGAAGATTATGGCGTGGTGGCAGTCTTTGAAGCTTATATTGGCATTTTTTTAGTTATCTTGTCCCTGAATGCACATACTGCAGTGGGAAGATACTACTACGAAAAGACAGATGATTTTGGAGAATTCATGGGGACAACTTTAACCTTTGTGGGGCTCATTTTTGGGCTGTCTGCTCCCTTTTTCATTGTGTTTTCCAGGCAAATAGCACACATTGCACAGCTTCCAGAGGTGTTACCTATCTATTTATTGGGTGCTTGTTTATTCAGTATAATCAGCGAGACATACATCCATGTACTAATACCACAAAAAAGGAGTAAAGAAGTAGCTTTTGTCAAAACAGCAAGAGGATTTACCTATGTGGCTATTTCAATTGTTCTCGTTTATCTCTTGGAAGAGAATAAGTATTTAGGAAGAATATGGACAGGCCTCATAGTAGGCTTTATTTTTTCAGTTTATTTCCTGATAAAGATAGCAGCTTTTTCAAAGCTTTCTTTCAAGAGGGACCATCTCACGTACATAGCACATTATTCATTTCCTCTCATTCCATATGCATTGAGTAGTCTTATCTTAGCACAGTTTGACAGAATGATGATTAATGTTACACTTGATACAGCATCTGCTGGGCTGTACAGTTTAGGATATAACATTGGAATGCTCCTGCTCATCGTAATTGGATCAACACGCACTGCATTAGTTCCAGATTTTTACAAATTTATTGATAACAGAGAGTACAACAGGCTGGATGCTTTAGTCAAAAAAGTATTTTCAATTGTAACATTGGCTGCTCTGGGGCTTTTTCTCTTTGCCAGAGAAATTGGCATCATTCTGGCAGATGAGAAGTTTCATCCCGGCTTGAGTGTGGTTCCGATAGTGGTAATTGGGTATGTCTTTTTTGGAATGTTCACAGTATACAGTAGGTATCTCTTTTATGAGAAAAAGACTTTCTATCTTTCTGTAGTTGTCTTAACAGCAGGAATTCTAAATATTGTGTTGAATGCTCTGTTTATACCGGAGTATGGGTATGTTGCTGCTGCATATACTACTGTTGTCTCTTATTTTGTCATGTTTCTTCTGGCGTGGGTCACGGCGAAAAGAATCTCTGACCAGAGAATAACCCCGTTGTGGATGATCTGGAAACCTACTGTTATCATGTTTGTGTTCATAGCTTTTGTTTATTATGTGAATAGTTTGAACCCCACTGCTATAGTATTTCTGGCTGTAAAGATAGTGACTTTGGCATTGTATGCGATTGCTGTTTTCTGGAGAGAGATAAAAACACTGTATTCTGAAGTTCAGTGAAAGTCTGCCTTCCAACCTTACTGCTTTATCAAAATTTGATTCGATCTATTCACTAAAGACAATGTGGATAGCATTGCATGTCTAATTTGAATGATAAGGGGTTTTATACACATCTATTGCGACAAGGAAGAAAGAGGTCTCAAAACCAAAACTATTACCAGGTCACCCGAATTTCTGTAATTCCTATAGTATACTGTTCACGTAGTTAAATACATGTTGTGTGATCCTTTCCTTCAGTATTTTAACCCATTCCCTGTCGCATACGTGCGTCCTTTCCAGCATCCATGCGCATGAGAGGGGTACAGGTAACAGGTTCATATTGTCCAGGTCTATTGTACATTGCTCTGAAATTATGTCTCTTCTTCTAAATAGACTTTCCAGAATGCAATAGCTCCAATGATAATCAACGGCCCTAAAACAATACCTGATATGCCAAAGACCATTAACCCAGTGATGAACCCGATCAAAAGGGGAACAGCTCCCACTTCTTTTGTCTTTCCTGCCAGTGGTCTCACCAGAATGTCAGGAAGCGTGCTGATAAAGACAGCACACAACACCAAAAAGAGCACAGCTTGTGGAGGACCTTCAGCCAAGAACATGTACGCTGTAATGGGTAAATACAACAACCAGGCACCAATGACAGGTAACAACGTTAAAAACCCAGTTAAAGCAGCCAGCAACAATGGGTAGGGCAGATCAAAAGCATAGTATATGGGGATACTGATTAATCCAGTAATGATAGCTGTCAAGAAAAGGCTCAACACCACGTTCTTTGAACCCCTGTCGATAATTTCGAGAAATTCTCTGAGCTTTTCATCTTTTACAGGAAGACGAACCTCTTTCCAGACAACAATAAACGAGATCAGCACTCCAAAAAACACTTGGAGGAGAGCATTTCCCAGTTGTACAGCAATATTAGTCAGCAGTCGGATTCCATTTTCATTCAGAAAATTCTGGACGATCGAGCTGATTGAAGCTTCAGAAATCTGCTGCAATGCCCCTATATCAGTAAGGAATTCCTGTGATTCCAGGTATTCTGGCAAGCGCTGAGCTTCTGTTATTACTTCTCCCAGAAGAACAAGTGATAGTATGAGGAACGAAAAAATTATGATGAGAAAACTGGCTGAAGTAGCAAAGAATCTTCTCTTTATATATTTTTGGAGGAAATTAGTCAGTGGATTTGTTATGTACACCAGGACTAAAGCGAGACAAAAAGCGGGAATCAATGGCCTCAACGTGTAGATGAGGAGAAGAATTCCTGCAAACACGCAGAGCGTTGAAATCAGTTTTTTATCAAACATTGTACACGTGTTTCATCTGGACTTTTTAAATCTTTGTGTTCAATTGCAGAAGATAAGCTCCTGTACAGCCATTTCCAAATCAATATGCGCTGAAAAACAGATAATACAAAATTCTGGATTGATATAAAACCCAGATTGAGAAACTATTGAAATTTATAGCAATAAAAAAGTTATATAAAATATAATTATAGAAAAGGGATTTGGTCCAAATGATATTATTTTCAGAATGACACTAATAACTATCATTGTTCAAATAATCATCTGAGTTCTTCTAAAGTCCTTCGCGCAATAAGGACCACTATCAGAGTCTGAATCTTCAGAGATTATTACTGTAATGCTATATTCCCAATATACCTGCATGTATCTCTGGGAATTATCCCAAGTTGGTAACATTCAAAAGCAAAACAGATATTGTATGTAATACTTCTTGGTTAAGTAAAGACCTAAATAGCCAAAATGCTCATTTTGACATGTTGACTAAACCTTTATAAAGTTATAACATTATAACATCATATGACAAAAGTATTCGAAGCGAAGGTGAGGAAAATAGGGAACTCACTGGGCATAATAATCCCTTCTAAAATTATTGAAGAAATGGGATTTCACAAAGGAGACATAATAAATGTAGCAATCCCACCTTCAGAAAGCGAAAAGAGGAATGAGCTGCTCAGGAGCCTAGCGGGCATTGACGGAGAAAAACCTCCATTTAGAAGAGATAAGGGAGATAGGTATTAATGTTTTTAGATACCTCCATTATAATCGAAATCTTCCGCCATAAAGAGAATACTAAACTGTTTGAAGATATATATGAGTTAATAAAAGATGAGCCACTGTTTATTTCAATCATACAAATTGGTGAAATCTCTGATTGGTGCCTGAAGAATGAGATCAGCCCTCCTGAACGCATCTCTACGTTAAAGCACATCCTGAATATCATTCCATTGAGCGAAAAAATATGTTTTGAAGGCTCAAAAATAAAATATGATTTTCGCAGAGGGGGCATATCTAATTTTAGCTTGATGGATGGATTTATCCTGGCAAGTGCAAGGTCTATCAATCAAAAACTCCTCACAAAAGATACGGATTTCAGAAAAGCCGACGATGCTATTGTTTTGGACTAAAGAGAACCTGTTCAAATTCTTTCAGCTGTGAAAATATATACTCAGTTTTATTTCAAATGCTTAAAAAGGATCAAAACCATTTATTTCCATCCTTCTATGGCTTTTCAAGCTTCGATTTTTCTGTTTACGTTTTCGATTTTCCTACAACAGAAAAACATTTTTGTGGTTTTTATGGATTTACTCTATGATATGGGGGTATTTGTCTATTCAACAATTATAGTAGGGTTGATGGTGTTGTGTCCTCAAAGTAGATGACAACATCAAACATGGTGGACAATACATGGTCGTAGTAGAAAAACGACAAAGAGTATGAATCACTGTAGAGTGCACCAATGGCCCGAAAAGGATGAGGTTCTAGCATCCATTCTGCAACAGGACTGAATTCAATTTCTCGCAAGTCGAGGAAAAAGCGGGGCAGTCCTGCACTGGCAAAGTGGTACTCATAACTATCCTCTGGAGGAGCACCCACATGATGGACCCTTATACCTTTGTATTCATAACCTCTCGCATTGAAGGAACCGTGGTGAAACATAAACCCAAAGACTACCATGTCATCGCCGTACTGATACCTCAGATAAGTACCCATACTCTTCGGATATATACTGATGCGCGTCAGATAAGGAATGCTGCCCCCCATATAAGGGTTGATACTCTTCCAATAGACAGCATCTATCCCTACATGGCCATTATGGGCCCAGAGTATGATTTTTGCATCAGGACCGCCCTGGGTTAAAAGCCAGGCAGCATTCTCTGCCATGTACTGCTCGCGAGCCAAAAATCTACCCTTTTCCAAATCTGTAGTCTGTACACATACACGTGCACTCTGTAAGGCGAATGTAAATTCTTCAGGAGAAGATGCTGCCTCGTACGTGGATTGATGGCTTTTTAAATAATCATAGACCTCCTGAAAATCTTTCCCAGAGCATCTCAAAAGTGGATTTATTTCTTTTAAATAATCTTTTTCTGGATCTACTTTTTGCAAGTAATGAGCAACATTTATCCTTGCCAACATCGAAAACTGCATATCGAACCCAAAAAAGCTCACTGAGGGTGCACTACCAGGATTTTTATTGTGTTCTCTCATCCACTCGATCATGTTCAGAACTTCCTGGGTTCTCCAAGGCCAAAGGCGAAGGGCATGTAATAATTCTTCTGGATCTCCATTACCAGTGTGTATGTACTCATTTATTGCATTGCATTCGGGCCAGTTAGCTTCAATTGCGAAGATATTGAACCCCATCTCTTTCACCAAGAATTCTACGATGTGATGTTTCATTTCAAAGAATTCATGGGTACCGTGAGTAGCTTCACCTAATGCCACAATGCGGGCATCGCCAATAATCTCTTTTAAAGGCATTAAATCGTCAAATCCACTTTCTGGTTCTGTAGTTTTGAAAGGAATAGCATTTGACTGCAGCCATTCATTGAAATCGAGTGTATCGTTTGGCTGGTCTGGCTTTTCA
>Ga0209427_10007716_pt1 | contig 12153 bp, 13 predicted proteins | sample DeeMarSWOR136_30_FD_187465 | JGI IMG/M metagenome (GOLD analysis project Ga0209427, IMG submission 187465) | Marine sediment microbial communities from White Oak River estuary, North Carolina - WOR-1-36_30 (SPAdes) (version 2) | ecosystem: Environmental > Aquatic > Marine > Intertidal zone >... | reverse complement strand
GCCTTCACTGCTGCCAGCAATAACTTTGAACTGGCCATTGCCGTGGCTGTAGCAGTATTCGGTATCAATTCAGGGCAGGCTTTCGCTGCCGTTATCGGACCTCTGGTCGAAGTGCCAGTTTTGATAAGTCTGGTCAATGTATCTCTCTACTTCCAGCGAAAACTTTCCTGGGCAAGTACCTCAAATCCAGGATAGACATAATCACTGCGTTAAACCTAAAACTCAAGCGTACTTGACAAACCTCTATTGACTTGATTATAATTCGATACATGTCGAATTTTCGAAATGCCGACTCCGGGCAACTCGCTGATGCATTCAAAGCGCTGTCAAATCCACACCGCTTGAGCATCTTCACACGCCTGGCTTCATGCTGCTTGCCTGGAGGAACATGTAACACAGACGCTGATATGCGCGAATGCGTAGGGGCAGTCGGCAAAAACCTGGGGCTGGCACCCTCAACAATCTCACACCACATTAAAGAACTTCACAGAGCAGGTCTGATAAAAATGAAAAGGCGTGGACAGACTGTCGAGTGCTGGGTTGACCCCGAGACATTGGACGCGCTGGCTATGTTTTTCAAAGAGCCTATCAACGTTTGACCTCTGTGGTGAAATGCTGAATGTGTTGGATAACGACATAAACGAGACAGGATAAAGACCATGAATAAAAGAAACATAGCCGTAATTCTCCTGCTGGTCTTTATAGCAGTACCGGGTTTTATGCACGCCTGTCGAGAGGCGCCACCTGCCTTCGAAGTGTTGTCTCTAAACATCATGCCAACAAAGATTAACACCAGCGAGCAAGCCACCGTTAAAGTTGAGATTAAAAACATCGGCACCAAAATGGATACCTACAACGTGCCTTTAATGGTTAACGGAGTGGCAGATGATAGGAAAAGCGTCACGCTAGCCCCAGACGCAACAGAGCTAATAACCTTCACGCTTACCAGAAGCCGCCCTGGAACCTATATCATTTCGGTTGGAAGCAGTGAATCAACTCTGGTAGTCGAAAGGCTATTGCTTCCTGACTTTCATCTTTCCGACCTGGAGATTAACCCAGCCGAGGTTGATAGTGGGGAGGCGGTGGTCATCACCGCCAAAATAGCCAATGTCGGCGGCACTCAGGACAGCTACACCGCTGAGTTGAAGGTGGACGAATGCACCGTCCAAACGGAGAAGGTTATTCTGGCTGCTGGTACTGATTACACGCTGAGCTTCAGAATTTGCGCGGATTTGCCCGGAACTTATACAGTTACTCTTGGCGAACTTAGTGGCAATTTTTCGGTAGCTGCACCAATCGTGCCGATACCTTCAAACAATGCCTCGAGCAATCCTCCACCGGATTCCAATACCTGCAGGGCTAGGGGCTGATAATGAATGACATGCTGCCCAGTTTGGGCAGCAGCGAGCTAAGAAAAAGCATTACAACTACTAATTTTTATTCAGATAGGATGGGAAAATGAAAAAAGAAGAGGTCAGAAAAACCGTCAGACAGGGCTATGCCCAGATCGCTAAAAGTGGCATTTCCTGTTGCACGCCGCAGAAATCTTGCTGCGGCACAACCAACATAGCCGCGGATATAAGCAAGAAGATAGGCTACACCGATGAAGATATACAGTCAGTTCCGGAAGGCGCCAATCTAGGTCTCGGATGTGGTAACCCGGTAGCTATGGCTTCTTTGAAAGAAGGTGAGGTCGTCCTCGACCTTGGCTCAGGTGCCGGCTTCGATTGTTTCCTGGCGGCTAACAGGGTCGGCAAGAACGGCAAGGTTATCGGCATCGATATGACGCCGGAGATGATTGAAAAAGCCCGGGAAAATGCCCACAAAGGCAACTATGAAAATGTGGAGTTCAGGCTGGGTGAGATTGAAAACCTGCCCGTGGCTGACAATCATGTCGATGCAATAATCTCGAACTGCGTTATCAACCTATCGCCCGACAAAGAGAGAGTCTTCAAAGAGGCATTCCGGGTATTGAAACCCGGTGGCAGACTTATGGTCTCCGACATGGTACTGGTTAGCGAGCTTCCAGATTCGATAAAAAGCTCTGTGGCAGCTTATATCGGCTGTCTGGCCGGTGCCATAATGAAGGACAAATATATAGCTGCAATCAAGGCTGCAGGATTCGGGCAAGTAAACATAATTGACGAGACATCTTCCCCCAATGATTACGCACCAAAAGACCATACATCACAGGCACTGGCCAATGATTCAGTCATTACGCAAGCAGATTTGAAAAGGCTTGGTAGCTCAGTCAGAAGCGTAAAGGTTCATGCAATAAAGTCAGGCAAATGACCAAGTCAGCACAACGGACTGGAATCGCCAATCTGCCGCTGCATTACGGCAAGGCGCCGCGATGGCTCTTCGACCGCATGACCAGGCTAGCCCGGGAAATCACCATCGCCATCATCACCGAGTTCGGCCCCGAGGAGCTGCTCCATCGCCTGTCAGACCCTTTCTGGTTCCAGGCTTTCGGCTGCGTCCTCGGTTATGACTGGCATTCCAGCGGCGTCACCACCACCGTCTGCGGTGCCCTCAAAGAGGGGATTAAAGGGCTGGAAACCGACCTGGGTATATTCGTCGCCGGCGGCAAGGGCAAAACATCGCGGAAAACCCCAAGCGAAATAGAAGGTCTCAGGCATCTCCTTAAATCAGACGCTTCGTCTCTGGTCTACGCCAGCCGTATGGCAGCCAAGGTTGATAATTCAGCCCTCCAAGACGGCTACCAGCTCTACCACCATACGTTCATCTTCACCAAGTATGGCTCGTGGTCAGTAGTTCAGCAAGGTATGAATGAAGGCAACCACTACGCCCGCCGTTATCACTGGCTGGGCGAAAATGTAATCGACTTCGTCTGCGAGCCTCATTCCGCCATTTGTTCCCAGACGAGAGGCGAAACCTTGAATCTTGTGGCCGCTGAGAGTGACCCGGCTCGGGACACCATAACACAGATCGCCAATGAGGAAAAACCAGAGAAGCTTATCAGCCAGCTAAAGAGGCTCAAGACCCTAGACCTGCCATCTCGCCATCACCTCAGCCTTCTGGATATACATCCCGACCGTCTACAAAAGACACTTCTCATCAGCTATGAGCATCAACCGGAAAACTTCGAAAGCTTGCTGAGCCTTGAGGGCGTAGGCCCGAAAACTCTACGCGCTCTCGGCTTGATCTCAGAGCTCATTTACGATGTGCCGGTCAGCCTGCGAGACCCTGCCCGCTATAGCTTCGCACATGGCGGCAAAGATGGTCACCCCTATCCGGTGGACAGAAAAACCTACGATAGAAGCATTGAAGTATTACACAAGGCGCTGGAAAGGGCTAAGGTTGGCGACGAGGAGAAAATAGCCGCCATAAGACGACTAAGAGCCTGGCTATAAAGAGGCTGTTACCCTGAGCAACAGCGAAGGGTCTCTAAATTCTGTGCTATTCTCGGAATAATATATGGAGAGAAGTTGAAGATGATAAGAGAGTTCAACGGCAAGAACCCCAAAATAGCATCGTCAGCATTCATCAGCGAAGCCGCCTACATAGTGGGCGACGTCGAAATCGGAGAAAACTCGAATATCTGGCCTGGGGCAGTTATTAGAGCAGACTTTGGCAAAATAACAATCGGAAAGAATACCTGCATCGAGGATAATTGCGTTGTCCATGGTGGAACTGATGTCATCATCGGTGACAATACAATTATTGGACACGGAGCCGTCGTCCATTGCCACAGGGTCGGAAGCAAAGTTCTGGTCGGCAATAATGTCACTCTACTCGATGGTGCTGAAATAGGTGACTTCTGTATTATCGGAGCTGGCTCTGTAGTAGCACCAGAAACAAAGATTGCAGAGAAATCAGTGGTCACAGGTGTACCTGCCCGAATAAAGGGGCAGCCATCACAAGAGCAAATGGTTCGATTGAAACTCGGCTCAGATATTTACGCTAAACTCGCCCAGCAATATAAAAGTCAAGGTCTTTAAGCCGGAGTGGTTGCCTAAACCAAACTACTTCCACCTCTTGTCGTCCCCCTCGGCTTGGGTGGCGTGCACAGAAGTATAGCCACGAAACCGATGGCTGCCGCTACCCATGAGATAATCATAATCGTGAAATAGCTGCCCTGCAGGTCATAAAGAAATCCGGCCAGAGGCGCAGCTATAGCCTGAAACGACATCACAATAGGCGATACAATGCCCATAATACCGGCAAAAGAGCTGGAGCCCCAGTAGTTACCGATAATAGTAGGCAAGCAGACATATCCTACACCAAAGCCAAAGCCAGCCAGCAACGGGTAGAGATAAGCCACCCAGACAGCCTCAGGCGAAACAAACCAGAACAGAATACCACCCAGCAAGATGCAAAAGGCACCGGCGGCAAGGAGGAAGCGTGGCTCGACAATATCGCCCAGAGCAGCGGTGGTGAAGCGTCCAGCAATGCTCAGCCCGATAGCCAGGCTGTAAAAGAAGGCCGTCATGGCTGGGTCAAAGCCTCTGTCCAGCAGATGAAGAGGTCCCTGGGTGACAACCACCTGCCACAGGAAGAAACTGAACATAACGGCACCAACCAAAAGCCATAGCGCTGGCGTCTTCAGTGCATCGCGCAAAGTCCAATCAACCGGTGTGCAATAGATTCGTGATACACGGCTATTACCACTTGCTCCTGCCTCAGCTTCACGCGGAGCCAGCCCATCAGGATGCTGACCCATATCAGATGGCTGGTTGCGCACCGTAAGCATAGCCACAACTAACCCGATTATTGAGGCTACGGCGATAATGAACCAGCCGATGCGCCAGTTCCCACCGCTAGCCTCAACAGCTAGACTTATGATTTGAGGCGCCAGGAAGCCACCGATAGCCCCACCCCCCAGCACCAGACCCATAGCCAGCGCCCGGCGGACGTTAAACCAGGAGATAATCACCGTCTGAACTGGAATCATCGAGGCAAGCGCTACCCCCAAGCCAACGAAAAGAGACAAAACGAGGTACATTGGATAGATGTGGCCCACCAAGCCCATCAGAATGGTAGCTATGGTCACAATGACTCCGCCGGTAGCCAGAGTAACACGTGCTCCAAAACGCCCAATCATCCAGGCAGCTAGTGGGCTAGTGAGCCCGAAGAGCAACATTAAGGCAGTAGAGCCCACCATTATCTCCCCCCTCAACCACCCCATATCCTCAATCATAAACGGATAGAGCACCGCTGGGCTGTAAAAGGCAAAACCAATCGGAATGGTATAGACAACCCAGAGGAAAAATATTAACCACCAACCATAGAAGCCCTTTGTTTTCGCCTCAGTCGCCAAAACAACAATCCTTTTCCAGCTTCAACCAAATGCACAAAGCACGAATCATCTATTATACCACCACCCGCCAATGGGTCCCACCTGTCACCTTGAGCTACATCCTTCGGTCTCTTCGCTCCCTCATGATGCCGAAAAACTGAGGTCTCATTCAGAAGGTCACCCGGTAATCGCAACTGTAGCCATGCCCCTAAGAGTCATGGCTACATGCTTTTCTTGTCAAGGCAGCAGAAACACTCAGAGTGAATTCAGCCTGTCTCTCAGTGCTTTGAGGTTTACAACATCTTCCCTGTTATATTCCAGAAGTAGAGCCAGGGCGCGCTGACTGCCACCCTTCATGTAGCTCCACCATAGCTGCACCGCTTCATATCCGTTAACACCCCGCAGTCGCCGGGGTATGCCTAACTGTCGCTCAACTGCTTTGAAGCCACCATACAAGTTATACTTCCAGCAATCATACATCAGGTCACGATGATAGTATGCTGCGGCAAGGTCTATGCCAAGAGAATTAGCAATGAAACGAAGGTCGAATCTGGTGCCGTTATAGGTATAGATCGTTCTTACATCCCTAAGAGCTGTTATAAGGTTGCCCCTGGTCACTTCCTCGCCGACTAACTGAATTAGCTCATTGCCTCTGCCATCGCAACGGAGGACTCCAATTACAGTTATATAATCAAAAAACGCAGATAAACCTGTGGTCTCTATATCGAGATAGGCATTAGCCGAGCGCCTCATAGTTTATGCTTCCGCCTTCCTTTAAATCTCAGCATAGCATACACCAATGACGCTCGATTGTCACTGTAGATTCTAGTAAATGTTTGTCTACCATTGCAATGAGTTATTGTATGAAGGCGCGGCATGTCTCGCCCTCATACCAAAGAAAGTGGTAGAATTATCGGGTTTATGAAGACACGAGAATCTGGGACAAGCACGGAAGAACTGCCCAACCGGCAAGCCACTTTACTAGTGACTACAGCGGGCGCCTTCTTCACACCCTTCATGGGCGCTTCTGTAATCATAGGACTACCATCAATTGGGGAGGAACTAGCCATGGATGCTATTTTGCTGGGGTGGGTAGCCACATCATTTCTGCTGGCGTCAGCTATGTTACTCGTCCCCGTAGGCAGAATAGCCGACATATATGGCAGAAAGAGAATTTTCACCTACGGCATGATTACCTTCACTGCTGCCTCAATTCTGGCAGCAATTTCAACTTCAGCAGCTATGCTCATCTCATCGCGAGTCCTGCAAGGGATAGGCGGAGCCATGGTTTACAGCACAGCTGTGGCTATTCTAATCTCAGTATTCCCTCCTGAAGAGAGAGGCAGGGTACTGGGGATAAATCTTGCCGCCGTTTATGCAGGCCTTTCAGTCGGGCCATTCGTGGGTGGATTGCTAACACAACACCTCGGCTGGAGAAGCATCTTCTGGGTAAGTGTGCCCCTTGGCTTACTGGTGATTGCGCTTATCTTCTGGAAATTGAAAGGCGAATGGGCTGAAGCAAAAGGGGAGAAATTCGATATCGTCGGCTCTATAATCTACAGCCTTACGCTTATAGCCATAATGTATGGATTCACCATGCTACCAGAGATGTCAGGCGCCGGCCTAATTTTAGTTGGCGGCTTGGGAATAGCAGCTTTCGTGAAATGGGAAACTAAGGTGGAAAGCCCCGTCTTGGATTTACGCATGTTCAGAAAAAACACGGTATTCGCTCTATCCAATCTGGCGGCGTTAATCAATTACAGTGCTACATTCGCCGTTAGCTTTCTTTTGAGCCTTTACCTCCAGTATATAAAAGGCCTCAGTCCTCAGAACGCCGGCTTGGTTCTGGTAGCAGCACCTGTGATGCAGGCTATCTTTTCGCCTCTTGCCGGGAGGCTCTCCGACAAAATCGAGCCCAGAATCGTGGCGTCAGCAGGTATGGGCTTGACGGTCATCGGCCTTATCTTCTTCATCTTCTTGAATACCACAACAAGCCTGTGGTTCATAATAGCCGGCCTAATAGTCCTCGGCTTTGGCTTTGCCCTCTTCTCCTCCCCCAATACGAACGCAGTCATGAGTTCTGCAGACAAGAAATTTTATGGAGTAGCCTCGGCAACACTGTCAACTATGCGACAGCTAGGAATGACGTTCAGCATGGGCCTGGTAATGGTGATGTTCGCCATTTATATCGGCAGAGTGCAGATTACGCCCGATTACTACCCACAGTTTCTAAGCGGCTCGAGCACGGCATTTATCATCTTCGCTGCCCTCTGCTTCGGTGGCATATTCGCCTCACTGGCAAGTGGCAAGTTACGTTGAAGTCTTCAGAGAACAGCCAAAAGCTTTTGCCCAAGCTATCTTAATCAGTGTAGAAGCCGATAGCGAGAAGTCCGGGACCGGTGTGCACCCCCATAACGGGAGTAAACTCGGTTATGTACATTTCAACACAGTTGAATTGCGATTCAATCTCGGTGGCAAGCTTCTTCGCCTCATCCAGCTCATCGGCATGCTGCACCATGACATGCACCACCGAACCTTTCGTTCTATCCGACATTATCTGAAGCATACGCTCTATAGCCCTCCTCCTGGTTCTGGGACGCGCCACAGGCATCGTCTCGCCTACAGCAGGAGAATGCTCCAGTACAGGCTTCATATCAAGCATGTTTCCGGCCCAGGCTGCAGCTCTGGCAACCCTGCCAAGCCTGGCAAGATAGTAGAGCGTATCCAACATAGCCAGGAAATTCACCCTCCCCATCATATTTCTCGCTACCTCAATTACCTCAGCCAACCCTGCCCCTCTACTGGCAAATCTAGCCGCCTCAAGAGCGATAAAACCCAGAGCCCCAGCCACAGAGCGGCTGTCAAGCACCTCAACGATAGCGCCCGGTAGCTCCTCTCTGGCTACCTCCTTGGCTGTGGAGGCTGCCTCAAATGTCTTGCTCTGCAAGCTAGTCAAGGTAATACAAAGCATGCTTTCAGCTCTCTGGCTCATCTCTCGGTACGCATTGAGAAAGTCACCGGCTGATGCCGTTGACGTGGTAGGCAAGTTTTCCTTTTTTCGCATGATCTTATAGACTTCGTTGGGGCTAATGTCGATGCCATCCCGATAGCTCTTATTTTCATAGATTATCTCCAGGGGCACCACACAGATATCGTATTTCTCCACCACTTCCGGCGGCAGGCAGCAGGTACTGTCAGTAACAACGGCGACTTTCCTCATAACACACCCCCAAAATTTTATATGACTACTTTGCCATACGAGGTATCCGCCTGTCAATAGGCATTTTGGGGATTGTTCACAGATGGGCTCAGAGCGCCACTAAATTAACGGTGCTGGTATCAAGCGCTAAGGCAACGTAACCTCGGCTGTGCCGATGGCTACCTTCTCCCCATCTTGATTCACCGCCCACAAATCAAGAACTACAAAGTTTTCTCCCTTGCCTATGGGATGCTTCTCAGTCACCACAGCACCATAAGTGCAGGTGGAATCCACCGGCACAGGTTTAATAAGCTTGATCTCCATTCCCTTCAACCTGCCGCCGACAGGATATGCCCAATTGGTGACAACCTTCACCATCAGCGACATCGTCTGATTACCATGCATCACCGGAACGGGCAAGCCAAAGACCTGGGCTGTCTTACACCATTCCGGGTCGACATGAACCGGGTTATAATCGAGGGAGGCTACAGCGTGCTTCCAAATAACGTCCTGACTTATGTGTTGTTTAACTTCAGGCAACACGTCATCACAGTTTACCGACTCAAAGTTCAACTTCTTTGACATTACCTCTTGCTACTTTCCTTATAGCCTTTCGTCGTTGCTCAAGCTTCCAGAGCGCGCTCGCCTTTAAATAACCTCAACACGTCAACCTTGGACTTAGGTAAAATCAAGGTCACGTAGCCTCTCACCTTCAGCTTACCATACTGGTCATATAGCTCCGATAGATACCTCAGGTAGTATTTTCCCCTCTTAATCCACTTATCGTAGCCCTGGGTTTTAAGAGTGATAATATCGCCTACTCGAATCGGGTCATGCCATTCGAATATCTGGCCGGGGTTTCTGGCCCCCGGAGTCCTTATCCAGCTACCATGCCCTTTCTGAAGAAGAAAAAATAGAACCTGAGAAATAAACAAGGGGTGAGCAACCAGACCGTCATAGCCGCATTTCCTGGCGTATTCCTCGTCATAAAACACAGGGTTATCATCAGGAACTCCCTCTGCATAAGCCATCATGTCCTCAGCCTTAACCTCAAACTTGAACGGTACTACAGTTTCCTTGCCTATTTCTATTTCATCCCAGAACTCGTAATCCTCTATCTGCTGCCCTTCGAGAAAGTCGGCTGAGAAGCTCTTCTGTTTCTCCGTCTTCTGATACTTAGCCACCTCTTCCAGATAACCCATTTCTGCCTCCTTGCTTACCGCAATTTATATTGAACCCGAAGCTATAATTATAGCACACAAGTCCATCCGAGCGTCCCTGCACAAGTCGCTAAAATGTGCGTATAGTGAGCGATATTGAAATCTGCTTTGACTAGCTGCATAATAGATTCAAACGCTCGGTTACAATCTAAGTGGATAGGAGATTATTATGAAGGCGTGCAAATGGTATCTAATTCTGCTTCCAGTCATAGCGCTCGTGTTGTCTAGTTTGATGCCAGCCTGTGGTCAGCCAGAACAACAGTCTACGCAGGCGGATGAAAACCTCAGGCAAATTGAAGAGCAAAGTTTTTCTGAGCTTTACAACACGATGAAGAGACACATAGAACATACACATACTCTCGCTTTAGGGCTTCAAAATTTCGAATGGGTCAAGCTTGCTAATGTTGGCTGGGAGTACAAAGACCAATATGGTATCTCAAGATTCAAGCGACTGCCAGAATTCCTTCCATCTGCGGAGACGATAAAACCAGCGCTAACGTATTACGATGAATATTGTGCCCTCGCGGTAAAGGTTTGGCAGGAAAACCCATATAAAGAACCTCAAACAGCCGTGGCGGAAACAAAGAAGCTGACGATACCACAATGGCGTGAGATGTGCGCTCAGCTTGAGCTGCAGTTGGGCAAGGCTGAGATTCAAGCTCAAGACCTTAAGTCGATGACAGACAAGCAATTCTCCGACGTAGAACGCATTCTCACCTCGGAAACATGGCTGGAACACGACTATCTTGAGGGATTTCAAAATGATTCCGCTCAGTATGCCAACTCACTCAATGAGGCGATATCGAATCTGGGGCAAGCTAAACAAGCAGCGTCCGAGCTAAAGAACTGGCAATTCAAATCTCTAGCCCCGCAGGAAGGAGCAATTCAAACTTTACCAGTAAAAGAGGAGGAAACTCAGACACCACCAACAACAGAAGGAGTAGCGCCTGAGGCTAAAAAGCTGCAATATGAAGACGACTTTAGCAATCCCTATAGTGGCTGGCCGAGGTTATCTTCGGAAGAAACTGACTTGGACTACCAAGATGGTGAATATCATATCACTGTTAAGAAATTTACCCTTGCCCCATATGTTTATAACAGAAATGCTGGACGATTTGCTGATTTTGTCCTCGAAGTGGATGCCAGGCTAGTCAGCGGACCAAATGGAGGCGGCGGCTTAGTTTTTCGTGCTCAAGACTTGGACAATTGCTACTGTTTTCTTGTTCAGGTAAATGGCTACTACTACATAGGGGCACTACTCAGTGGCATGTGGCTTTCGCTTCAACCCAAGAAGCATTCAGACCTCATCAAAACAGGTAATAGCACAAACCACCTCAAGGTAGTCTGCAAAGGTTCCAAAATTGAGTTATATGTTAACGGGCATTATCTCACTGCTATTACAGACAATTATTTTGCCGATGGCTATGTGGGGATTATAGTTGATACACCCAAACCAGACGCCCATTTCGCTTTTGACAACTTTAAAGTCCAAAGCAGTGATTGAATGCCACAACCAAACTAACCAGAACTTCGCTATCAAACAGGTTTCATGTATAGCCTTTTATGGCTAAAATTAAAACAAGCATCGCAATTATGTAACCAAAGAATAGATGGATAAACAAAAGTCAGGAATGTACAGCGATAATTTGGCGTGTCACACAGAGCGTCAAAAACTAAAAACCAGAGACTTTGTTATTTCAGCCAGGCTACCCGCCAGCGTCTCCCTGTCTGCATACCTTACATGCAGAATTCGCGGCGAGATTTTGCTGGATTTTGTCTGTAAGTATTTAGATTCCTGTATCAGCGGATTTAAAATCAGCCTGTTGCCGCCGAAAAAGATATAATCCAAGGCAAAGCTCTCGAATCTCTCTTCAATTCTGTTGCTCACTCTGCGCAGGAAATCCTTCTTCTGCTCCTCGGTTCTCCGGGCAAATCTCTTCTGGCTTCTACCACCTTTCCTGTGTTTCTTATGTATATAGCCGGTGCCCTTTTTCCATGCTACCAGATTGCCGGCATCGAATATGCCTAAGGCATACGAGCCCCATGCCACCAGCACGACACCAATGACATATCTCCTCTCCAGGACCTCGTAGAGGACCGAGGTGTCAAATTTCCCCACCGAAACCTTATTTTCGGCAATTGGGAACGGCGGCAGGACAATGTGCCTGTTCCCAATTCCACCCCAGAATATAGCTGCACCGGTCCTGTATTTATCAGCGCCGACGATGACCGCTTCGGTTTTAACCGCCTCCTTAATTTCACCAGCATAGGAACCGTACTTAAGCCCCAATGACAGCACTTCTGCATAATCTGGAAACGAATTGGGGGCTATATATACAGTCACAAAATCCTCAGCCGGGACTTCAAGAGAGGAAAGAAAACGGCACAAGCCTGCTTTGCTGAAGAACCGACTTCGCATAGTGCTGCGGGCAAACTAAGATATCAGGATACGCACCCTTCTACGCAGTATAAGG
>Ga0209427_10007715_pt1 | contig 12153 bp, 13 predicted proteins | sample DeeMarSWOR136_30_FD_187465 | JGI IMG/M metagenome (GOLD analysis project Ga0209427, IMG submission 187465) | Marine sediment microbial communities from White Oak River estuary, North Carolina - WOR-1-36_30 (SPAdes) (version 2) | ecosystem: Environmental > Aquatic > Marine > Intertidal zone >... | reverse complement strand
TGCCAATACCAAACCATCCAGAGACACTGGGTTCGCCACAAGCTAGCGCAGGCAGGCTTTACCCAAACGCCCTTGTGTGATACAATAATATTTTGGGCGCAATAGTTTAAGCAAAGGAGAATACAAATGCCAGAGAGAAAGACCATCGACCCAGCGGTGAGGGAGATGATGGAGAAGGCTAAGTCCGATGGCATCCTCACCGTGTTTGATCGCGCCGAGGCCACCGCCCCCTGTCCCATCGGTCATGGGGCGAGCTGCTGCCATGTCTGCTTCATGGGGCCGTGCCGCCTGGTGGGCAAGACTACGGTTGGCCTCTGTGGGGCGACCAAGGAGACAGTGGCGGCGAGGAATTTGGCTCGGGCTATCGCCGCCGGGGCCGCAGCACACTCAGACCACGGCCGAGACATGGCGCTCACGCTGCTCGCCGCGGCTCAAGGGGAAGCCCTCGACTATCAGATAAAGGATGAGAGGAAGCTGCGGAGGGTGGCAAAATATCTGAATGTCCCCGAGGAGGGAAGAGCAAAGGAGGAAGTGGCTGTTGATGTCGCTCTTGCCACTTTAGCTAATTTCACCAGCACCAATAAAGAGGTGGAGTATATCAGGCGAGCGCCGCCCAAGCGCCAAGCACTATGGCGCCGTCTTGGCATTGCCCCTCGAGGCGTTGACCGGGAGATCGTGGAGGTCCTGCATCGCACTCATGCCGGGAATGACCAGGATGCCGACCATATCCTGACACAGGCCATGAGATGTGCCTTGGGAGATGGCTGGGGCGGCTCCATGCTGGCCACCGACATCAGCGACATCCTCTTCGGCACTCCAGGGCCGGTGGCCGCCCGCTCCAACTTCGGCATCCTGCGCGAGGATGAGGTCAATATTGTAGTTCACGGTCATGAGCCCACCCTGTCCGAGATGATCGTAGTGGCAGCTACTGACCCTGAGCTCATTGAATATGCCAAATCTAAGGGGGCTAAGGGGATAAATCTGGCTGGAATCTGCTGCACCGCCAATGAGATCCTGATGCGCCAGGGGGTGCCGGTAGTTGGTAATTTCCTGTCCCAGGAGCTTGCCATCGCCACCGGGGCGGTGGATGCCATGGTCGTTGATATCCAGTGCATTATGCAGGGGATTGTGGCCGCCGCCGAGCGCTATCATACCAAGATCATCACTACCTCGCCCAAGGCCCATATCACTGGGGCCACTCGCATCGAGTTCGATGAACATAGAGCTTTAGAGGTGGCTAAGGAGATCGTGCGCACCGGCATCGACAACTTCCCCAACCGCGATGGCGTCTATATCCCGGACTACGTAGACCATCTTGTTGCCGGCTTCTCCCACGAGTATATCAACTATATGCAGGGAGGGGTGTACCGCGAATCTTTCCGCCCCCTGAACGATAACGTAATCAATGGCAGGATCAGGGGCGCTGCCGGGGTCGTTGGCTGCAATAACGCCAGAGTGACTCACGATGATTTACATCTTTATATCGTGAAGGAGCTGATCAAGAACGATGTGCTGGTGGTGACAACCGGCTGCAACGCCATCGCCTGCGCCAAGCAGGGGCTGCTGACACCGGAGGTGATGGAGTTCGCCGGGCCTGGGCTCAGAGAGGTCTGCCAGACCATAGGCATTCCGCCGGTACTGCATATGGGCTCATGTGTTGATAATTCCCGCATTCTCACCGTCCTTGCCCAGTGTGCCACTGAAGGCGGGCTCGGTGAGGATATAAGCGACCTCCCTGTGGCAGGATTCGCCCCGGAGTGGATGTCGGAGAAAGCCCTCTCTATCGGGTGCTACTTTGTCGCCTCTGGTGTTACCACCTGGATGGGCGTGGGCTCCCCTGTTGCCGGCAGCGAAGAGGTTCAGAGGATAATCACCGAAGGCTGGAAGGAGAAGGTAGGCGCAGCTTATTACTTCGAGGCCGATCCAGAAAAAGCGGTGAAAGAGGCCCTGGCCCATATTGATGCCAAAAGAGCGGCTCTTAAATTGGAGGAATACAGCCCAACAAGATACGCCAGGAGCGCTACTTATCTCCCTGGAGATTATGCCCCCTCCGAGGTCTTCGCCGAGGGGAGGTATTCAAGAGGGAGGTCGTAGCCACTCGCTGAACCCCCATTACTTAAGGCGCTAAAGCCTGGGCAAAGATTTGATGCCTCCGCAGAAGCCAAAAGAGGAGCTACTGAAAGACCCCGACCGGATAGCCACACTGACAAGGGAGGATGCAGAGTCTCTGCTCCGAGAAATGGAAGGGGTGCTGGCAACGGAGCCCAACCTGCTCCAGCTGCCCAGCTCTGGATATGCCATCTTCATTGGAGACACTCATGGTGACTTCGATGCTACCAAGAAGGTCATCAGCAGATATCTGGGGAGCAACAATAAGATCATCTTCCTCGGGGATTATGTCGACCGCGGCCCGCAGTCAATGGAGAACATCAATTATCTCGCCCTCTTGAAGTCCACCTACCCAGAAGATATCTTCTTACTCATGGGTAATCATGAGGCATACGATATCATACCTCACTATCCTGCCAATTTTTGGTGGGGTCTGGATACTGAGTCATATACCCGCTACGCAGCTCTGTTCTCCAAGCTTCCATTAGCGGTCACGGCGCAGAACGGGGTACTGGCATTACATGGAGCGTTGCCCGATGTGGAAAAGCTGAGCGATATAAACCGGATAAACCTGGGCAGCGAAGAATGGGTGACGATAATCTGGGGTGATTTTCAAGAGAGCAGAGGCAAATCTCTTGGAGGCTATGTGGGTAGACCTCAGTTTGGCCGCGATTATTTCAACGAGATTATGCAGAGATTCGACAAGAACCTGTTGATAAGATCACATCAGCCATTTACACCGATTTTGTATGATAACAGATGCCTGACTTTATTCACTTCCTCGGCCTATTCCCCGTTGAGGACGATCGCCATCGTCGACCTGGCTAAAGAAATAAAAACAGCTGATGACCTAATAATTGAAGCGATCTAGATATGCAACTCTATTATATCTCCATCCTCGAGGGTGTGCTCTCGTTTCACTTTTTGTCCGTTGAATTTCCCTGAGCCCCAAACTAAGGCGTATTTCAACTTATCGCGGAAGTCCTTGTGGACGGCCTCGGCGGCATCGGCAACTGTGCTCCCCCTTTCCAAAACCACGGGCTCATCAAAATCCGCCTTTCTTCCCGGCGCCTTGGTATATACTCGAATGACATCAAGCGCTTGATAGATCCCCTCCCTTAATTCCTCGAGCCCAGTTCCCTCCTTAGCTGAGATGGTGATAAGGGGAAATTGGGCATCATACTTTGCGCTCAGCCTGCGGTAATTCTCGCTGGCATTATCCAGATCGCCTTTGTTCCCTATGACTAAGACGCTTTTCGCCATGGGCTCTATGTTGAGCTTGTTCAACTCTTGGAGCACGGTCTCCACTTGATTTAGCGGCTCAGCGCCCAAATCGACAAGGATCAAAAGGATGTCTGCGCTTCTCAACAGGTTAACCAGCCATGGTTGGGACTCTTGGTTGGTTATCGGGGGGATATCCACTATCTGTATCTGGATATTCTCAAACCCCATCATCCCTGGGATCGGGGTTTGGGTGGTGAAAGGGTAATCAGCCACATCCGGGGTAGCATTGGTAATGGCTGAGAGCAGCTGGGATTTGCCCACATTGGGCAGCCCAAGCAACACCGCTTGACCGGCTCCCTCCCGCTTCACTTGATAGCTGAGCCCCTTTTTCCCGACGACAAATTTTGTTTCCAGCTCCTCGGAGAGCTTCGACATCCTCCTCCTCAAATCGGCGCGGAGCTTATCAGTGCCCTTATGCTTGGGCATGATGGCCAGCATGGTCTCCAGAGCCCTGATCTTTTCTTGGGCGCTCTTGGCCTGGCGATAGCTCTTCTCGGCCTCGTGATACTGCGGTGGTAGGTTCGCCGGCATGACTACCTTCTGCGGAAAAGGTTGAGGAACCGATCCTCATATTCGCGGAACAGTCCCCATCGCTCCAGCTCCAATTTCAGTTCCTGGGGCTGGCGTTGCCCTTGCCAGACTTGGTCGAAAATCTCCTCGATCCTGATCCTGACCCCTCTCGGGATGTGGCTGTCATCGATATCCAAAAATCCCTTTCCTTGTAATTCAGCCACATTGTTGCGGAGCGAGTTAGCGGTGAAGTCATGGATGAACTTCATTAATGAGACATCCCACATTTCATCCACGCCCTTAATCACTGTGGCAAGTGGTTCCTTTTCCCATTCCAATTTGGCAATCAATTTAGTGGCTACTTCACCTAGCGGCTCAGAAACAATGTCTGTGCTGTTGAGTTCGTTCTTATAACGGTATAACAGCCCCAGCTCATGGGGTCCGTATTCTCGCAGTATGAATTCGGCATATTCCTTCCCGTGCTCAAAGCCTTGGAAGAGATTGACCAGATAAGAGGGGGTCACAATTTGTGGCCTTTCTGCCATGACTTTGCCCTCTCTGATTACGGTCTCATCTCCGATAGCTGATAGCTCGGCATATACCGGCTCGGTCACTAAATAATAACGGACAGTGGTACTACCGAAGGTGACCAAAGCCTGCTTGGGAGGCCTTAACACCTCCGTATTTTCAACCACATATTCAATCTTCTCTCTGGGCGGCTCCATCAGATGCCTTCCCTTTATGTCTATTATAGCAAAAGTTGCTGCCCCAAGGGAAAAGTGTCATCATGAATATGAGGGAGGAAGTAATGGCAAGGCACGGCGAGCAGAAGTTTCTCCATCTTTTTCAACCAGGACGCATAGGAAAGTTCGAGTTGGCAGGCGAGGTAGCTGTGGGAAGAAGGGTCAGCATCTGAGGGATGCGCAAATGAGGCATATCGACGGAGGGGCCAAATCGGGTAGCGGCACTATAGTCCGCTCTGCCACTGCCTTAGCTTCATTGCTTGGCCAGGGATTGCATATAACCGAGGTAAGAGCCAAGAGAGATAAACCTGGACTCAGGGCTCAGCACTTGAAGGCGATCTCAGCATGCCAGGAGATATGTGGTGGGGTGGTGGAAAAGGCGGAAATAGGTTCCAAGGAGGTCATATATCAGCCTGGGGCAGAGATAAAAGGGGGCAATTACGTCTGGGATATAGGGACTGCGGGCTCAACGGTGATGCTTGCCCAGGCGATATTGCCGGTGGCCTGTTTCGCCACTACCCCGATGACATTTCGGGTCGAAGGGGGGCTGTTTCAGGATTTCGCTCCCTCAGCTTATCATATGTGCTATGTGCTGCTCCCCATCTTAGCCAGGATGGGGGTCGATGCCGAGGCGAAGATGGTCCGGCCGGGATATGTTCCTCGGGGCGGTGGCATCATCGAGGTGAAGGTCAAGCCGGTGAAACATGGGCTCAAGCCCTTGCGGCTGCTACAACAAGGGCAGGTAACGGAGATCAAAGGCGTAGCTATTTCCTCCCATCTGAGCAAGCGAAGGGTGAGCCGTAGAATGGCTCAAAGCTGCCAGGAGATATTGAGAGCAGAGGGATTTGAAGCTGAGATTGAGGAGGTCTATGATACCAGCTCGATCCAGGAGGGAGCTGCTTTAGCAGTCTACGCCGAAACCGACACCGAGTGTATAATAGGCTCCGACAGGGCTGGGGCTCCGCGGAGAATGTCGGAGGAGATCGGCAAGCACGTAGCTCAAAGTCTCCTTGAGGATCTAAGGAGCGGAGCCACAGTGGATCGTTTTGTAGCCGATCAATTGATTGTCTATGCTGCCTTGGCCCAGGGCACGACCGAGTACTTGGTGCCAAAGATGACCGAGCATATTGAGACCAACCTCTGGCTGATTGCCGAGATGCTGAGGGCTAAAGGGAAGATGCAGGGGAACAGGATGAAGATCGAAGGGGTAGGATTCGAGAAATGAGGGTGAAGGTAAGGGGGATATACGCTACTGCACTGACCAAGCTCTTCCTTGATAGCGGCTTCTCCATAGCCCAGCCATCTTGGGAAATCGTGAGAAGGTTTGGGCTTGAGCCCAATTTCGACCTTCCCGGGGCGATTGTGGAGGATAAGGAGGATAAGCAAGGGGTGGTGGTCGCCGGAGATGCCCAGCAAGCCCTGGAGTTAATCGAGGCTATGGGGGACAGGCTCTTTGATATGGTAACGAAGACGAGGGAGATCTCTGGCCACGATATCGAAGAGGAAGTCCAGGTTGCTTCCGACCTCGCCTGCTTTGACATCGAATTCCCTTCCCTGTCCAAATCAGCGCTCGATACACTGAGGGACGAAGTGGTGCCCACGGTGAGGGATCATCATAAGCTGAAGATCCTAGCCCCAAATTATGTGGACATAATGGAAGGGAAGATAGAAAGCTTCCCGGAGAGAAGAGGGAGGATTGAGCAGCTATTAAGGAGCAGCCTTGTTCTCAACTATTTCCAGAAAGGTAAAGAGGTGAGAATAGACCACGTTAGACCCGAGGGAGAAATTATATCCCTGAGCAAGGGCGAGGTCATAGATTTTGATGCTGAAAATGCCCTGATCACGCTCAGGAGGCAAAGCAAAATGTTCCGCGCCGGAGCTTACGATGGCCTGGGCATAGCAAAGGAAGAGGGGGATTACGCGATAACCGAGGGTCGGGAACAAGATTGGGTGCTAAAACATGTGTACTACGGCAAAGAAGGCAGGCCCAAGGGGGCGTTCTTCAATATCAATACCCCGCTGGAGCTTTATCCGGGCAAAATACGTTATCTGGATTTGCACGTTGATGTGGTGAGCTGGCCTGACGGCAGGTGTCAAATAGTGGATAAAGAGAAGCTGGAAGCCTGCGTGAAAAGGGGCTACTTGAGCCAATGGTTAGCCGATAAAGCGATGAGCATCGCCGAGGAATTGCTGCAAAAGCTGTCAGAGGTTCGAGCTCGGGGCTCTACGGAGTGATGAAACGAGCTACAGTTTTCCCCCTTTTTGCCTCCGCCTATTTTGAGTTCTGAAATGCTTCATCAGATGCTTCAGCTTTGCTCTTTGTCTTCCCCTTGCCCTTCTCTGAGGAAATTTTCTACTTCTTTGATGATGTCCTCTTCTTTTGCCGGCTCCTTATATTGTTCGATCGCTTGGTATTCTTTTTCCAAATCCTTAACATATTCCTCGAGCTCTGGCTTTTGACTCATAGCTTCACTTACTTGTTCATCCAGATATTCGCTTGCATCTATAATCTCTTGGAGGTCGAGTTCAATCTGCAACATCTTAGTGAGCCCTTCGAGTATGCCATAGCAGACCTTGAAATTTTTCACTTGAATATAGTGTGGTGCATGGCCCCACAGACTAATGCCCTTGATATTCCTCCTCTTGGCAGCGGCTAATAAGACGGTATGTATGCTGCACGGGCCCTGGTATTCTACCGGCTCTATGTCATACTTCTTCAGCTCTTCCTTTAGCTCGAGATCACTGACCGCTGCCGTTACCATTGGCCTTACCGTGTGGGGGACCCGATCATACGTTCCGCCTACTGTGTAAATCCTTTCCACCTTGAATTGCTTGGCAAGGTGGAGAATCAAATCGACATATTCGTCCCATCTTAGGTGGGGTTCAACAGCGAGCAAAATTATGAGATCATGGTCAGATTTTTCGCTTTTCCAGTAGAAGAATTCATTAGCTGGGAATCTTAGCTCTCTGATCAAGCCATTTTCAATCACAGTTTGGGGTCGAAGGGAGGGAAAATCATAGAAAGCATGCGGTTCTATTTCCCCGAATTTCTCCGCTTTCAGTTTCTCCTTCAGGTAGCTTATAGTTCCAGTAGAAACCTCACCGGCATTTGGCCAGCCGGCAAATCCAGCGACCAAATATGGGCTCCTGAGCTCTGGTCTGTGATAAAGGACGACGTGTTCCATAGCCGATGCACTGGCTGTAATTCTATCCCGCTGGGCGCGGCCTTAACCTGGCATATAAGGCGGCTCTCTTGGCGGAAAAGGCCACGCCAGCTATATCCATAGCCATATCCCTCAGTTGATCTGCCAAATTAGTCCACACCAGAGAGTGCAAGCCAGGTATCACTTTTTGTATCTCTTCTTGTATCCCGTTGCCCAAACATAATGCCAGAGCAAAAGTGGATGGGGTGATGAATTTAGCTATTCTTGCCGGGAATTTGCTGGCAAATTTGTCGACAAAAGGATAATAATTGTTTGCGTTCTTTATCAGCTCTCTGGCCAAAAAGCCAAACAAGAAATGCGAGAGCATGTTGAGATAGGCGGCGTTAACGTTTATCGGGCCAAAGACCCTCGTCACGATGAGGGTGGATGCTACTGTGCCCCATAAAACTACAGAGACCTTCTTATCAGCCTTGAAGAAGGTATATGTGGCCAGTGAGCCAAACCAGCGGAAAAAGGAAAGGCTCCTTTCCTTAATACAGCGGTATGAGCCATAGACCGCGATGAACAGCAAAACGCCAATCAATATCAACATTTTGTAATCTCAGTTTACTATCATGGGATATCGACGTCAATCCAAAAGGGAATGCAGGGAGCCAACAGTTCTATCTTAATATTTCTTAACTTAAGCCCAACCTGGCCGCGAACTCCTTCAGGTCTGCCACCCCTTCGTCTCTTTCTTTTCTTCTATCTAAAAAGAAGGCTGTTATGCCCGCTTGCTTAGGGACAATGAAATCGAATTCAAAGTGATCACCGACGTGGACCATCTGCTGCGGCTTTATCTTCATCTCCCGGCAAAGCCTGAGGAAGAAAGCCTCTTTCTTAATCTCGTTGTAGTCGGAGACTGAGGAGAAAATGCGAGAGAAATAGCCCCTTATCGCGGCAAGCAAGAGATCAAGGTAATAGTGTGGTGAATTTGAGGCGATGATGAGCTGACACCTTTGACTCAATGAGGAAAGGACTTCCTCGACCTCTGGGTAATAGGAGATTTTATAGCTGAGGCTATTGAACACAGGCTGAAGATCGCCCAGACCAAAGCGCTGGAACCAGTATTTGGCGTCATACCACTCAACCCTGTGCTCCCCCACCTTTTGATATTCGGCCAAGACATGTCTTTTTGCCTCTTTGAAGCTCATCTTGTTCTTCTGGGCATAAAGCCTTGGGATCTCACGATGCCAGATAGCATCGGCGAACTCTGGAGTTGCCAGAGTGCCATCGGCATCGAAAGATATCACCTTTATCGCGTCTTGGAACAACGTCATTTGCTCAAAGCCTTTTCACCATATAGGGTGTTTCAAACTGGTAGCCGATTTCAGAGTAGTATTCCCTGGCGCCGATGCCGCTCAAGACTGCGATTTTGCCACTTCTGAATTCATTGTGGGCGATTTTCTCTGCCTCTTCCAGGAGCGCCCTGCCCAGCCCTTTATGCTGGGCTGCTTCACTGCTTTTTGTTCCCAAGGGAACTTCGGGACCGAAAACGTGCAGCTCCCTTATTAGAGCCACATCTCCGTTATTTGATGGCACCCTCATTCGCAAGATGGCATAAAGTGTTTCCTCTTCATCCTCGAAGGACAGGAATATCTCCCTGCCTTCAGAGGCCTGGTAATCAAGCCTTTTCAGCTTTGGCTCTCCGATTTTCCACCCTTGTTTCGATCTATGACCGTATTCTCGACATCTAATGCATTGGCATTCGAGGCCCAATTCCTCCATCCTTTGTTTAACCTCTTCTCGTAGCGAGGACGTCTTTAACCCAGCGACGATGAATTTAGCCGGTATCTCACGCATGACCCTGGAGATGCGGGCATATTTTGGCGTGTGCGCTTTGCTCCTGGCGATGAGGTCTATCATCTCCTCCCCGGGGTAAGGTTTATAGCGCCCTGCTTGATACCAGCCCTCAAGCTCTGTCCCCTTCACTACCAAGGTGGGGTAAATCTTAAGCCCATCCGGTCTGAATTCTTGGTCATGGAAGAGCTTTTTGAATAACTGGAGATCCCATTCCGCGGTGGATCCGGGGAGGCCGGGCATCCAGTGGTAATAGACCTTGAAGCCGTTATCTTTGAGCAGCTTTGTGGCCTCGATTACCTCTTTCACCCTATGCCCTCTTCTGACCAAGTGGTAGATCTCATCATCGAGAGTCTGCACCCCGAGCTCGACCCTGGTGACGCCGAAGGCGAGCATCCGTTTCACCTCCTCTGGGCCACACCAGTCGGGCCTGGTCTCGATACAGAGCCCCACCGAGCGATGCTTTGCCCTCTGGTTTAATTTCTGCGCTTCCTCCAAGGTGGAAGACTCCGTCTCATTTAGGGCATCGAAACACGATTTGATAAATTGGTATTGATAGTGTGGCGGATAGGCGAGAATTGTCCCGCCCAATACAATGAGCTCTATCTTATCCGTGGGGTGCCCCATTCGGTGCAAAATCCCCATCCTGGCCTCGACCTGTTTTCCTGGATCATAGTCTTGCTTCCTGGCGGCAAGCGCCGCCGGCGACTCCATAGTGTAGCTCTTGGGCACCGAAGGCTCTGCGGGACAATAAATACATTCTCCCGGGCACCTCAACGGCTTAGCCATCACCGGGATCGGTGTCACCCCGGATATAGTCCTGGTCGCCTTCCTCATAGTATACTCTATTATACAGTATCGAGGCTTTTGGCTATGAGGTCAATAGTAAAGGTCTACGATCAAATAGCGGAGAGCTGGTATAACTTCAGACACTGGACCCGTTTCCCGGCGGAGCTCGAGGAGCTGTCCCGGAGATGGCAAAAGGGGCGGCTGCTCAATATCGGCTGTGGTCATGGTGCTGATTTTCTCCCTTTTCGGGATGGCTTCGAGCTTTGGGGTCTTGAGTCCTCTGTGGAGATGCTTAAACTGGCGCCCAGATATGCCCGGAAATTCGATTTCGAGGCCAATCTAGTTCAGGGCGACGCCTGCTTTCTGCCATTTTCCGACCACGCTTTCGATTGGGCGCTCTCGGTGGCAACTTATCATCATCTGGAAACCGAGCAGGAAAGGAAGGCCGCCTTTCAGGAGCTGCGAAGGGTGCTCAAGCCCGATGGTGAGGCTTTGATCACTGTGTGGAACAGGCATCAGCCGCGATTTTGGTTTCAGCCCAAGGAAGTGCAAATCCCGTGGCGAACAAAAGAGGAGACACTTTACCGCTATCATTATTTGTTCTCCTATCCAGAGCTGAAGCGGATAGCTGAGGAAGCGGGGCTCAAAGTGCTGAAAGAATTTCCCGAGAAATCGTATCGCTTTCCGCTAAAGTTCTTCTCCAGGAATATATGTATTCTGGTGAAAAAACTAAGCTGATTTGAACCCAAGCCCCCGCTCCCGGAGGCTGACATATCTCTGCTGCCCGATGATGAGGTGGTCAAGGACCTCGATGTCCAAGAGCTTGCCTGCGGCCACCGCTTGCTCGGTGACCTCGATATCCTCTGAGCTTGGGTTTGGATCGCCGGACGGATGGTTGTGCACCAGCACCAGAGCGGGGCAGTTTTGCCTCACCGCTTCCCGAAACAGCTCGCTGATGCGGATAAGCGAGGTGTTAACGCTCCCTTTGTAAACACCCGGGATGGCTATCACCTGGTTCTTGCTATTGAGGAGAACCACCTTGAGCTCTTCTTGCTCCAGAAAACCCATTTCGGCCTGAAGCAGATTGGCGATGTCTTGCGGGGACTTGACTACCGCTCGCTCGTCGGGGTGGGAGGAAACAAGCCTTCGTCCTAATTCCAGAGCTGCTTTGAGTTGAGCCACCTTGGCCTCACCCAAGCCGTGCTCCAGGCAGAGTTCGCCAAAACTGGCCCGGGTCAAGCCAGCCAGGCCATCAAACCGAGCCAGCAATCTTGTTGCCACATCGAGCACGCTTTCCGAGGCAGCGCCAGTGCGCAGGATGATAGCCAGCAGTTCGGCGGTGCTCAGCGAGGCAGCTCCCTTTTCCTTGAGCCGCTCTCGGGGGCGCTCCTGGGTGGGGAGGTCTCTAATCAGGGGGCGATACTCAATCTTTGTGGAGTTCATAGCGACCTCCAACCAGATTCACTCAATGACCGCAGTGGCGCCAGCTGCCTCTAACCTCTCCTTTATCGTCCCTGCCTCGGACTTGCTCACCGCTTCCTTGACCGCTTTGGGTGCGCTCTCCACCAACTCTTTAGCCTCTTTCAAACCCAGGGTAGTGACCTCGCGCACAGCCTTGATCACGTTGATCCTATTGGGGCCGATGTCCTTGAGGATGACGCTGAATTCCGTCTTCTCCTCCGCAGCTGGAGCGCCCTCACTCGGTCCTGGTGCTG
>Ga0209427_10007714_pt1 | contig 12154 bp, 14 predicted proteins | sample DeeMarSWOR136_30_FD_187465 | JGI IMG/M metagenome (GOLD analysis project Ga0209427, IMG submission 187465) | Marine sediment microbial communities from White Oak River estuary, North Carolina - WOR-1-36_30 (SPAdes) (version 2) | ecosystem: Environmental > Aquatic > Marine > Intertidal zone >... | reverse complement strand
TAGGTGGAATGATTGCTGCCGTAACTGCCATATTTGCCAAAATCAGAAAATTTGAGAAGGGTGGACGAGTCGAAAGGCGACAGATTGTTGAGGTTGCAGAAAAAGAGCCTGAATGGATTATACCTGAGTCTAGGATGGGAGAATTTGCAAGGAAATATGAAGGAAAGTCAGGATCAAGGCGAACAAGATTGGCAGAACAGATTAATATTCAACCTGCACCTATTCACCTTTATCTTGATGGTAAGGAGGTTGCAATGGGCACACTAAGATTTTTAAAAGAACTATCAAAGGCCGGACAAGCTCAACTCCATGTTTATGGATTAGTCGATAAATAAAATGTCTAAATGTATATTCTATTATAACAATTTCTGGCTTGGGGGAGCTTTAAACTATAGCACTCAGCACCCCAATTTTCCGGCAAGCTATTCACAGCATAGGGATTTCACTAAGCCCTGGAAGTCCCGTCATGGGGTCGGTTCTGGATGGGGTCAATTCACAATTGAGGCAAATGTAAATGATAGATTCGATTTTGAGGAAACTCCTGCTACTCCGCTTGCTGCCATTCTGACTCCGGGGGCTTATAATGCTGATACTTTATGCGCTCACCTTAAAGCCCAGATGGAGGCAGTCGGGGGTTCAACATATACCATAGAATACATAGAAACCGGAGATGATAAGAATCATTTTAAGATAAGCTCTAATGGTGTTGGGGGTGCTGGCATCCTGAATCTTCTCCATAATTCAGGAGCAAATAAGGCTCGTTCAATAAGTGACGCAATTGGCTATGAGATCTCTGCTGATGATAATGGGGCATTAAGCTATCTGGCCGATTATATCAGAATCCATACAGAGGAATATATTGGGAAGAATTTATTAGTTCCAACCGATATTTACGGGGTCATAATCCAGAAGCATAATATCCAGACAGCCGGAATGATTCAGATTTGGGGTTCGAACGTTGCTACTTTTGCAACAGGAATAAAGTTTAGTTTTACAATCCAGGATAATATTCTTGTCCTGTCATGGGCGAATCCCTATCAATATCAGCATTGGAGATTTTACATAGAAGACCCGAGCAACCCTGATGGCTATGTTGAATTGGGCTACTGTTTTCTTGGCCCAGAATTCAGGCCGATAAGATATTTCAGCCCAGAGAAAGCAGAGAGACCGATTGACCCAAGCCTTATCAAGCGATCTGAGGGCGGACAGGTTTCGACAATCCAGCGAACCAGATATTTTGAAAAGGATTATGAATTCCAAAGCACTAACCAAAAGACAGAATTTGAAACGATGTTTGAAGAAGTTGGGGATTCTAAGGGCTTTTTCTTCTGTGAAAACTCCAATAGCCCATTGTCAAAGACTTATTATGTTCAATTCATAGAGAAAGAATGGGAACACGTAGCTGGAGATTTCTGGAATCTCTATATGACCCTTGAGAAGTTGAGATGAACTTTGCACAATTTATCGAGCTTGCTGACCAAGAAAAACTTATCATTGTTGAGATACAGCCTGCAAGGGAGCTTCAGGAGCAAGATTGGGAAGCCCCACCTACCGGATATTCTTTTATATATTCTTTACCATTCACAGATGGCGAAGTTGTAAAAATCACAATCGATGAGAACGAGCTAGCTGAAGTCTTTTCACTTACCGATTGCGATTCGACAGCCTCCTCATTTTATTATGACCCCTGGAATCAGATGCTTTATATCCATACTCCTGATGGCGATTCACCTGAGACAACCATATCTGGCGGAGAATATAAATACTGCATTATGGCTTTTTTTTGGGTTGGGTTTTGCAATGATCAAAGAAAAGATGATCAGGTCAACTTTGAAAGGCGGGAGAATGTTCTGGAAGATGGTGAATTCGAACTCTGGGCATCGGCTACGGATTTAAAAAAATGGGTAGAAAGCATAGCGGGAACATCGACAATAAATAGAGATGGCACAGAAACCTATGATAAAGATTCTGCCTATTCTGTAAGGCTTGATATAGATTGCGCGAATTCTGACGCTTATATTTATACGCTCAATAATTTCAAACTCAGACCCGGGGGTAAGGCAAAGCTAAGAATCAAATACAAAACCGGACTAGCCTTACCACAAATAACACTTAGGGATTCTGGCTCTAATGTTTATCTTGATTCAAATGGGGAATGGCAGACTGTTCCAACGAATATCATACTTCCCGCATCCTCTGAATGGACAGAATACGAGCTTGAATTCACAGTCCATGATGATTATTCGCTATATAAACTATATCTGGGAAGAAATAATGCCGGAGGGCAAAGCATCTGGTTCGACAATGCAGAAGTCCTCAGATATTATCTAGCCCTGCATTATAAACCCCAATTGAGCGAAGAGAGCATCCCGGCAATCTATCAGGCTGTAGGAGATTATCATGATGCGGATGAAAAAATACAGTTTGGTACTCTCTGGTTTACCGATTCCGCATGGTGGTATTCGAAAAAGGGGATTTATAACTTCCATAACAAGGATATGCTTTTAAAGGTTGGGGCGATTGGCTCTGATTATGAAGAATTGGAAGTAATATTTACGGGGGTTTCAACAAAACCGAGGCCGAGCGACAGAAGAACAGAGCTTGATATGAAAGACCCCCGGGAGAAAGAATTCCAGAAGATTCCTCGAGATCGATTTGATTTAACGACCTATCCGAATCTTGATCCCCGATATGATAATAGGGTTATTCTCATTCTATTCGGCAAAAAGACGAATATTACTCCCGTCTGTATTGATACGGTCAATTTTAAATATAAGATAAGTCAGACAGTATTTGGGGGAACAACTTATGCACTCCAATCAATAGATGCAGTCTATAAGGATGGCGTTTTACTCGCTACTCCGGCTGATTATACAGAAGATTTGAATAATGGGCAGTTTACTCTTACTGCCGACCCCGGAGATGACGAAATAACTTGCGATGCCAGAGGGATAAAATGCGATTTTGAGGATGGTACTTATTCTGACAATGTTGCCGATATTTGGCATTTTATATTGACTGTTCTCAATGGGATTCCAGAATCAAGGCTTCATTTACCTTCCCTGTTAGATTTGAAAAGCGGGCGCACCCAGAAGATTGGAAAGCTTTTAAGCATAGATACAGAGACGCTTGAATTCGGCAAAGAACTCAAGCGCTCAACGGTCCATCAGGCTTTTCCGCTTCTGAATGGGAAATATGTAACAAAACGATATACCGAAGGCACAGATGAAGATACTCCGGTATTTATGAATGAGGATTATCACTCCTTTCAACTTGAAGAAGATACAGATTTGGCAGTTAAAACCGTAGTCATAAAATATGACCAAGACCCGACATCGGGAGAATGGAAATACAGGGCTGATGATTATTCAAAGACAGAATGGAAGCATGGCGAAAAAGGAACGCTTATCATCGAAACTGCACTCATAGACCCCATAGAGGCCGAGAGTTTAAGACAGTTCTATTCGAGATTATTAAGAGATCCCGCAGATATAATAAAGGCAACGCTTCCATCTAAAGCATTGGCATTAAATCCCACAGATAAGGGGATTTTCAATAAATCGATTATAAGTGATGCAGATGAAGAAATAGTAATTCTAGAAAATGAGGTTTATAGGCTTTTATCACATAGAAAAACAGTCTCGGATGGTTTAAATGAAGTTTTTGGCATTAAGGATATGCAGAGTGTGGGCTATTATTCCCATGCCGACTCGCCCCATATAGACAATCCCCACATAGATAATCCACACGGAGATGGTGGGCATCTGGATAATCCACATGAGGACACCCCCCATGCTAATATTCCTCATCAAGATGACCATGTTGATGTACCCCATGAAGATTCTCATGTCGATTATTATTTAGATCATGATGATGATCCATTACATAATGATAAATATTTTGATAGCCCCCATGAAGACTCGCCCCATCAAGATCACGATGATGATATACCACATTCAAATACACCACATAAAGATACGCCTTATGAGGATAGCCCCTATACCGATACTCCCTATGAAGATACCCCCTATGAGGACGTGCCTTATTCGGATAGTTATATTTAGGAAAATGGGATATTCAGTAAAGATTCTAAACTGCAATGGCGAATGTGCCAGTTGCTACGAGAGGCAAATTAGGGATAAGGGTCTGCCTAAATATGATATCAATGCGGTTTTAAAGACGATTGATGAGGTTATAAAACAGGAGTCAGAAAAAGAAGAGAAACAGCGCTGTTATCATATCAGCCTTCATGGTGGAGAACCTCTGATAGTCGGCCTTAGAAACCTGAATAGATTGTTTAAAAAGATTTATGACTTTTGGGGAAATACGGGAATCCAGACCAACGGACTTTTAATCACGGATAAGCATATTGAGCTATTCAAGAAATATAAAACAAATCTCGGATTCAGCATTGATGGTGATATAGCAGGGACAAATCGAGGACGCTGGAATTATCTTGAGCGTTCTGATGATTACATTCAGCAAAAGACGGATTTGGTTCTGGATAACATGAGGAAATGCAAAGAAGCTAAATTAAGCCTGAATTGTATTATTGTGCTTAGAAAATATAATGCCAGTCCCGAGAGAATCCCTGAACTCCTAGCGTTTATTGAGCGATTATATAAAGAATTTGGGATAAGATACATCAATACCATTCCCTGTACTGTCTATGACAAGAAAAGGCGAAAAGAAGAACAGCTAACGAATAGGGAACTTTCTTTCGCTTTTAAGATGATTGAAAGCCTTAAATGGCAGTATCCCGACCTAATCTGGCAACCCTACCATGACATTGTTGATATGATGCTTGGCTATATGGATCAGACTTGTGTATTCAACGAGTGCGATCCTTTCCGCACAGGTGGGGAGAGGGCGATTAATTATTGTGGAGATATGACAAACTGCCTTCGCTCTGGGGGTGCTGTTGAGGGACTTCAGCTTCTTTCTGATGATAATTTTTCGCGGGAAAGATATGCAATGCTTGAGCAGTTGCCTCGGAACATGGGAGGATGCAAAAATTGCCGATTCTGGCATCTCTGCTATGGTCATTGTCCGGGTGCGGGGGTTAATAACGACTGGCGGAATAGAACCCGATTCTGCAAGGCTTGGAAGGAATTTTATATTCATATCGAAAATCGCCTGAAGGCCATTATGCCGAACTTGTTATTGAGTCCGATGTTTTATCCGCAAAGGGCAGCACCCGAGGGAGTGCAGAAATCGCTTAGAGTCTCTAACGGTAGCTCATTCAAGAATATGGTCAGATTCAATATTAAGAATGTTAAAAGGGAAATCGGACAAAAAGGGCTTATAGGCAGTCAGATGGGCGGGCATGGTGATCGCCCTCATGGAGACTCAGACGACCCCGAATGGCGAAGAAAACATCCAGGCTGGAATAAAAGAAAATGAAACTCATAAAAGGATTAGAACTCAGGCCATTTCTTAGAATAATCTGGGTGAACAAGAAAGCCAAAGACGTTTGGGAAATGCCGATTCAGGAAATATCCAATCTTGTTCAGAAATTAGAACTGTCCAGTGTTATTGAACAACAGAGAGCCTGCGCAACCATAACGACAAGCGCAAGAGAGCTAGTGAATTTGACATCTCGATATCCAGACTTGATATTCAAGCCCCTCAGATTGACAAAGAAATTCTCAGGCTTTGCTCACAGGCACGAAGACCCAGGAAGTAAAGATACAGATTTTTATATCTATTTAGCCGTATCTCAAAAGCTTTATCATATAAACCAGTTTTACGAGGCCTATAAAAAGGGTGATCATAATATCCAGGGTGAGCTTTTGGGCTTTCCCAAGTGCTGTCGGGAGTTCTTTTCTGACATCTGGCCGAAGGGCTATATTGATCCCGCCTGGCAGATGGGAGACAAAAACAACCCGCATCCCTATTCGAATCCACTTCTCAGATATATCGGAATAAGGCTGTCATTCCATATTCCCTGCTCTTTCCATTGTGAGGAAACGATTAAGGTTGGTAAAGAAAGATTATCTTTAGTCAAGGAAAATGAATTGATAAAACTCATGGAAGCCTTGCTTTCTATGGATATGGAATGGGATTGCCTTCATGGGATAGCCCAGATTAAGACTCCGCTATTTTGGATTATCACAAGCTCAACCCCGAGCCAAAAGAGGCATATCGTAAAAATCAAAGGGAGTTTCAAACCTAGAGAGGCTTAAAATGTCTGACCCCTATGTGACAAAGAGCGAATTAGAAGAACTACTTATGAAGTTTGGCAATAGGTTTAAGTCTCTTGAGGGGGGCAAAACGAGAATCTTCTGGAAATCTACGCCCGTTACGCTTTCGCTGACCTGGGATGGCACTTGGTACACTTATGATTTTACTTCTATTACAAGTGAAAACGCAAAGGGTGTATTTTTAGGGGTCTATTTATATCGGGCTTCTGGTAGCAATTATACGGGCTATCTCTATACAGCAATATATAACAATACAGTCTGGGAAGGCATTGTTCGCATCAGGGGCGAAAGTGACGGTTATGAAATAGGCGGAACAATACCTCAAGCTATAGATAATCAACAAAGAATGAATTACTGTGGTGTTGCGGCCACGAGGACAGTAAAATTACTCGGATATTGGGAATAAGGAGAATAAGATGCCATTAACAGATGAAGAGAAATTAAGGCTTGTTCAGGATATGTTTTGCAAAGTAATCAGGAATTATGATAATTGGCAGGACTTTAAAAATATGCTTATTAATCTAACTAAAGAAAAGATAAAGAACGCAATTAAAAATGCAATCCGAGCAGGGGCGAATGAGAAAAGAACCTTTTCCCAAAATTATTTAAACCGCGCATCAGATATGGATAATTTAGAAACTGAAATAAATGAAATTTAAATAGATAGTTCGGGGAGGGCCGACACCCTCCCCTGGCTATCCGATTTCAGGCCGTGTGCAGAAAGCAGGCTAAGATAACCGGATGCCTTTTTTATTTTAATCCTGCCATTTCCTGAAATCAACAGGAAATTCAAATGTTTAAAAAATCAACAATCTATCTGATTATTCTTGCCATTTTGATGTTGACAGCTACGGGCTGTCCGAATCCTCCAAAGATTATAGAGGTAGAGGTATGCTCGGTATCGGGATTATTGCCAAACCAATGGTGTGAGCAAACCGAAATAAGGGCATTCAAAGAGGGGTTAGAGCCGACAGAGTTATGCAATCTCTGTAAAAAGCCACATACAGAATGTGCTTTTCCTTTAAATGAGATTAAAAAAGCCTTTCTGTGGTCTGCTCAATACGTCCTTACTCATAAATGGAATTCAGGCAGGCATTTTACATTTAATGAATGGGATAAGCTTGCTGAATATCAGGCCCGATATACAAACGGAACTCGCTTTTTCGCCTACTGTAGCGAATCAGATTATTATCTTGAGCATACTTTTATTCCATTCCCAAAAATCGGCTCTAAATACGACGTTACCAAACTGACCGATGAATATATAGAAGAGATTGGCAAAAGGCTAGAAAGCTATCATAAACGAAAACTCACCACGATAATAACCCTGTTTACAAGCATTAAAGGAATGCGATGGCCTTGGTGTCCATTCAATGGCCAACGAAACATTAATGAAACAACAGAAGATGTAAAAGAATTTATAAACGATTCTGTTACAAGAATTGCCTCAAGGGTTTATGTCCGCAATATGGTTCGGGCCTTCGATAATGAATACATTATCTGGGAGCTAATTAACGAGCCGAATTTCAAGCCGGGAAAATATGCTGACTGGTGCAGAATGATGATGCATACGCTTATAGAGGAAGGCGTATGTTATGAACGAATTATGGTTCCCTATGGTGGTATGGGATCACAATATTTTTACTTTTCAGATTTAGGGGTGTGGAGTGCAGCCCATTCCACTAATTCATTAGAGACGGTTATAAGGGCTCATACTCGTGAAGAGCGTTGGAATTTGTGGGAAGACAAGGCTACTGGTCGTGATCGTTTTCGTATGTTTAGTGGGGATGGTGGATGCCACGTTGGAAATGCCAAGGGACTCAAGGGGTGGGGAAGTAAGGGTACGTTTAGAAAAGCATCAAGCCGGCAAATGTACCAGATGCTTAAATATGATCTCACTCATGGAGCAATGCCTCACACCTGGACTCTCACAAGCGGTCATGGTTTGGAATTCATGTCATTTTCCCCATTTGCTTTTCCTGGTAAGACCAAATGCCCGAATTATGCGGATGCTATTAAATGTGCTGTCAGGGGATTGACTCAGGAAGAATGTGAATTGCTTAGTGTGGACTATGAAGAAAATAAACGGGGGGAATTAAAAGCCATATATCAGGCGATAAAAGATAGCAGGATATTGGAGAATTAACTGTGTCCAGATTGTGACAATCGTTTACTCAATTCTGAATCCAATCGTACTCAAAATAGGCCATACCTTATCCTATTCTTGCTGTGTCCAAAATGTGTCCTTTTTTTCTTATCTATAATCATCTAAAATCATCTATAATAAGCTAAAACAATGTTGCTAAGTATCGATATTTAAAGAAGATATAGGGGTCATAAGATATAAGATTGGTTGAGAGATTAAGAAAGTATCGGAATCTTTAGCGAAATGACAATTGTTTTTATTATCAGTAAGTTATGAGAAATTATCCTTTATCTGTGTCCGTTAATGTGTCCTATCTCATTCGTCTATAGGAATAATTATCTCGTTCTGACCACTTAAATCGTGGACGTTTATCACCATTGGGATATTGAGACAAGCGAGCTTGACCCCTTGAATCATAAGTTAATTTTTCAATTTGCCACTTTGATTCTGTTATGGCTATTCCCAATTTAGCTTTTCCACTATATTTTGGATTGCCATCTTCCCATTCTACCCGATGTTGATATTCAGTTTCAGCAATTCTCAATTCAAAAAATTTATCTAATGCTTGATTTATAACAGAAGAAATTGAGCGCCTTTCTTTTTCTGCTAATTGTTTGGATTTTTCTAACAAATCAATAAAAATATGAAAGGAAAAAAGTTTGGTTTTTTTATTTTTCATACTATATAGAATATATGATTTTCGATTATATTTGTCAACCCTTTTCTAATAGATGAACTGCTGCCTTCATTCTCTCTGCCGATGTATGAGAATAAATCAGGCTTATCATGTATTTTGAGTGTCCGAGAAGCTTGCTGATGGTGATGATATCAACCCCATTTTCTATCAATCGGGTCGCAAAGGCGTGCCTCAATAAATGGAAATGGAAGCTGATGCCAGTCTCCCGTTTTATCCTCTGAGTCGTTCTGGTGAATACGCTGACCGCATTCCTGTTCGGAATATTGAACACATACTCATTTTTTTGAGCTTGTTTTTGCAGTATTTTTAATGCGATTGCATTCAGGGGAATAACCCTCATCTTATCGCCCTTCCCTTTTATTACAACCTCTTCCCCTTTTATATCCCGCCATTTGAGATTTAGGATTTCCCCCCTTCTCATCCCGGTATTCAAAGAAAGTAGGCAAAGGGCATAGAAATCTCGTTGCAGGGGCGACTTCGGATTCTGGCTAATACCCTTGGCTGTCTTTAGCAGAGATCGTAGCTCCTGAGGGCTTAGAGAGCGTATTTGAGAATCCCCCCTGAAGAATTTAACCTTTTTAAGCGGATTTGCGCTTTTATAGACTTCCCAATCAATTGCCCGGTTGAATAGCCCCCGCAATAGCTGAAGATACCCATTTATTGTTGATTTGGATCTCCCATTCTCCTTTAGCCATGCCTTGAGTTGCTCAATATGATAAGGGGTGATGTCAGAAAGATATATTGCATCTAAACCTACAAAGAATTGTATGATTTTATACAAACGCTGCTCTTCCCTTACTGTCGATTTGGGCTTTGCTGACCAAGCCCATTTGAGATATTGTTCACAAAAGGTGGAGAATTTTACCCTCTCCTGATTGTATTCTGCAAGCAATTCGTCTTTCTTCTTTCCATATTCGCTCAGAGCCTTGAGTCTGTTGGTAGTACGGAGGGATCGCCTAACTCTTTTTCCTTTTATTCGGATATCGAGCCAGTAGGTCTTTCCCTTTTTTATGAGTGCCATTCTCATCCTTTTTTAATTTAGGCTTGATTAATGGGGGTGGGGAATGTTTCTCAAGCCAAGGGATATCTAAAAGTTCACCTGTTTCTGGATCGTAATAGACTATGATTTTCATTTCAGATACTGATTCAAGTCAATGCCAGATGCGAAGATGAGAAGAATGCAGATGATAGCAATGGCAATCGTTCCGGCTGCGAATAGCTTATTAATTACAAGGCCAAATCTCGAAGGCTGATTGGGATCATTATCAAGCAAATAGACCGTCATGCGAGTTACGATATAAGCCCCGATCATTAAAGCCATAAAAGGTATCATCAACCCCTCCTTATTCTTTTTTTTCTAAAGATTCTGTAAACTTATCAATTAAAAGCTTGTGTTTATAGCTTATTTCTATTCTATCTTTTTCAGAAATAAACAGATCAGATGGGTGAACCTTTAGTGCATTTGCTATTTTAATTAATTTCTCTAGGGATATAGCACGGCCTTGCTCAATAGCGTTTACCGTACTTTTCCCAACCCCAGCTTTTTTTGCAAGCTCTTTTTGCGTTATACGCCCCCTCAGCCTTTTAATGTTTTCTGCGAGAACATCTAAATAATTAATCTCCTTTATCATTTAGTCAATCACCTTTCAAGATGAATTTTCAAAACCAGAACTAATCTCAAAAGGTGAGACTATATCACCTATCGAGACGCCCTCCATAAATCCTATGAATTCTATATAAATAAAATTATTTTGTAAAGCACTTTTTTGGGCTAAAAAATATTTTAAAAAAAGTTCAGAAAAAACTTGACAAATTAAACTTTTGGATATATTATATAGTCTAATGACTGATAATTCAGACCGAGAACTTATTAAAAAATTCATATCCTGGTGTTCCGCAGGAGGATTTAACCAGACCGAAATGGCAACGCTTGTCAAAAAGACTAAAGGTTGGTCTTCACTTATCGTCCGAGGGAAGATCGGGCGACTCCAATTCAACACAAGAAATCGCATTAAAAATATTCTGGGAATCCAATGATTAAGCTTGAAAACAGGCTTTACACCACAAGAGAAGTTGCCGAAATTCTCCATTGCAATACCAACTTCGTCTGTAGCCTTATCAGGCGAAAACAGCTTCCGGCTGTTGCGAACGGTAAAATGTATCTTTTCGATCCAGAAGACATTATCAATTATATTGAGAATAACAAGGTGGGGGCGATCTCTTAAATGAATACAAGAGGCCGGGGTTTCAAATCTCTTCATTTTAAGTTCCTCCTTTGTATCATCCGAGAGATACCCTCCTTCCTCGGCCTCTTCACTAAACAATATAAAGGATTTTAGCATGAATGTCAGTCCAAAAAACAATAAGGTTTTAGGATTTCAGAGTCTACTATATTACAAATTCATTTTAGAGAAGAAACATCGAGTAGACACGGTGTCTAAAAAAATGGGCATTAGTGAGGACTATCTGTATAAAATGATAAGGGGGGAAAGAGAGTTTCCGAAGGAAAAAATCTCTGATTTAACAAAGGCAACCAATGATAATGATTTTAATAAATTTTTCCTCGACCCCTGCGGATTAAAAGCCGTAAAGCCCCCAAAGGATAAAACCGCTGAAAAGGTTCTTCGATATGTCTATGAGCTTTTAGGCTCGATTCTTGACCCAAAGGAGGAAGAATAAATGAATCAAAGAGAATTTTTAGTTGAAACAGGCTTGGTAATTAAAGTCTGTATAAGCCGTGGAATTACTTATGCAATGCCAAAAGATTATATGGAAAAACTTCGCCAAAATCATGAAACATTTTATTGCCCAAATGGACACTCAATGTATTTTCCGACAGAAACAGAAGAAGAAATAAAAATAAAAGAATTAGAAGGCAGTTTAAATATCTGCAAGCTAAATAGAAATCTTTTAGAAGAAGAAAATAAGCTACATGATTATCAAGCTCGTTATTGGAAGGGGCAAGTTACAAAAATGAAGAAAACCCAATTATCAAACCCACTCGATATAACTGCTGAACGTGACTCATGATCATCCTAATCTACCTTGCGCATCTAATTATCCTCATGGAGGACAAGGGCTGGATTAGATATAAGAATGAGAAAAGGA
>Ga0209427_10007712_pt1 | contig 12156 bp, 11 predicted proteins | sample DeeMarSWOR136_30_FD_187465 | JGI IMG/M metagenome (GOLD analysis project Ga0209427, IMG submission 187465) | Marine sediment microbial communities from White Oak River estuary, North Carolina - WOR-1-36_30 (SPAdes) (version 2) | ecosystem: Environmental > Aquatic > Marine > Intertidal zone >... | reverse complement strand
GCCGATATAAATAATCTAAAAACAGCTAGTGCGTCCAGTGCCGGTCCAGGTATACCAGGTAAGGTTGATGATTCTATCCTAACAATTGAAAAATCAGAGGGAAGAAGGAAATGCCCGAAATGTGGTAATGAAAATAAGTTATTAATCCATGAAAGCATTGATAAGAGTAATATCATCATGGATTATCCTAGGATGTATGGTAAGAAATATCGATGCGGTGAATGTGGCCTAGAGTGGCGCGAAAAGTAAATTTGAAATAATTTTATTTTTTAATTTTTTTATCTTTTTTTAAATTTTATTTGGTAGGATATTATAAATCACTGATTTAATCTTTTTTAATATCCCTACGTAATAGCTTTATTTTTTTCTTAAGATCAACTAATTCCTTTTCTTTATTTTCAAGGTTAGATTCTAATTTTATCTTTTCATCTTTAACTTTCTGTAAATCAGTTAAAATTCTATCTTCGATTTCTTCGGCTTCATATAACTTATTCTTCAGTAATTTTTCAGTATCCTTAAGTTCCTTGATCTCAACACCTCTCTCATTAATCATGTTTCTCAAGTTAGTGATTTCTAACTCAAATTTTCCAGTAATTATTCCTGATTTTTCCTGAGAATCTTCTAAATTTTTCTGTAAACGATTAATAAAATCCTCATTAGTACTAATTTTTTGATTTAATCTTTCAACTTCCAATACTAATTCCTTTAGTCGGTCCTCTTTTTTTTCTAGATCTTTCTTTACTAAACTAAATGTTTCTAAATTTTGCTGTAATTCTTTAATTTTTTCCTTATTACCATTTAATAAATTTTCTAACTCGAAAATTGCTTTTTCTTTTTCAGTGATTATTTCATCTTTCTTTTCAACTAATAACTGAACTTTTTCGAATTTAGATTTTTGAATTGTATCATTTTCAAGATATTGAATTTGCTCTTCCAATTGCTTGATTTTATCATCTTTTTTCTCAATTTTTTCCGCTATAGCTTCCATTTCAACTTGTTCTGATTTTAGTTGTTCAATTTGAGAATTTAAATTTTGAATTTGCTTAGAAAAATCATCAATTTGAGATTTTAATGCCAATATTTCATTGTTTTTGCTCTCAAGTTCTTTATTAAATTCAATTATTTTTTCTTCATTAGTCTCTTGATTAATAGATGATTCTGATAACAATTGTATTTCAGATTCCAAGTCTTTTATCTTATCATCCTTTTGTATTATCGATTGTAACAAATTTTCTATAGTGTCATTATTTTTTTCAATGGTTTGTAGGAGGTTTTCTTTCTCCTGAGACATTTCATTAGTATCTTCTTCTAATTTTGCCTTTTCTTCTAAAATTTTATTAATTTCGATGTTTAACCTACTATTTTGCTCTCTAAAATAATTTAGCTGCTCTTCTAAGTTTTCTTGTTCTTTTTTAGGAGGTTGTTCTTCTTGATCTTTTTCTTCAACCCATCCTAAACTGGAAAGTGCTTCTACTATAGATTCATCTTCATCTTTGTGATTCTCATGTTCATCCGGCATATTATAAAAAACACTTTTCAATCTATTAAATTTTTCTACTTAAAATTGATATCCATTCTTAATATGTATAAAGGCGATTACGAAAATGAAATAAAGGGTACTTTGCTTTGAGAAGCGCTGTATTATGTGTTATATCTTTTCAATTTGAGTTATTCTTCAATAATAAAAACATATTTTCGATCTAAAAAGAATTTAGTCAAATATCCAATCGATAATGATATAATAAAGCTAATTTCTAAAGGGGCTTTTAAAAAATTAGTAAGAAGAAATTGTATCCCTATATTTTCTAGAGTAGTTAGGAGAGCAAATCCAAAGTATTTTAAAAATTCCCTTGAAGTATCTTTAAAGGCAAATCTCTTATTTTTAAAGACGATAAATTTATCCAAAAAAAATTTAATTATATAAGTTATTACCACAGCAATAATGGATCCAATTAATTCAGGCATATTAAAAGGACTTGTTGAACAATAAAGTAAATGAATAAAAGCAATATCTCCCAGACTTTCACAAATTGAAGGTGCTAAAATAACTTGATTAATTTTTTGAATTAAATAATTCAAAATAATCATACAAATAGCAAAAAAAAAATATAAGACCATTTGTCTCTTTAAATTATTATTACTCATAGATTCTACCAATTTTATTGCTTTTTTTCCTCAGTTAAGATAAAAATTAGTGGATCTCAAATTGCGGTCTATAAATTATTCCTAATTCTTAATACGTTCTTTCCATGAATCTTTTCTTTTTGAATCCATAGAGTGATTATCTTGAATAACCTGTGGTTGAGAATAAGTTGATCCTGTTGATTGAAGAGTGCTTCCCCATTCTCCTGAAACCGGAGAAAGGATTCCTGTAATTTCTCTTGAAGCTCTTCTCATTGTATCTTCTTTACCTGTAAATTTTTTATATAGTTTCTTTACCCCCCAAATTATTAAAGAAAATGCTATAGAAAATAAGAAATATATCGCAACCCAACCATCCCCAAAAATTAAAATTGGAAAAGGTAACAAACCTGAAGAATAATCAGCATAAATAAATCCAATTATAGCGAAGATACCTAAAAAAATAATACATCTTATACAAGTAGGAACTAATTGTTTTTTCATCATCTCTTTGGTTATCTGCATTGACTCCCTCTGTATTTCAAGCATCTGTTGACGATCTCCCGTCAGTTGAATTGTTTTCATACGCTCTTGTACATTAAGAGCCTTTTCTCTCATTTCTTTAATCTTTTCAGCATTTAATCCAAAAATTTTATTTAATATCATACCTACAACAACCATACCAATGGTAATAAACATTATTTGGAGGATAATATCTTCATTAGCCATTAAATCATCACTAATATTAGAAAATTAGTATCCAAAATAAATTTTATTAAATTATCAAGAGAACCTTATAAAATGAATAAGTTCTCTATTAAAAAAGTGTTAAAATTATTTTAGATTCCCTTTGAGATATCCTAAGAGATATTTAGAAGCAAGTGTTTTCCATCGTGTAGGTAAGCTGGAAGCAATACTACAACCCAATCTACAGCCATCACAAAAATCAAAGGTGTCATGCCTTTTCATTATTTCTCTAACTTTCTTGGAATTATAAATCATAGAGATAGGATATTTTAACGCATTATAACTTATAATTGGATGGATTTTACAAGGATAATCCACAAATCCGTTATTTCTTATAAATAAGTACGCTTCTGCGACATGACAGCGTAATATATTTTGATAGAATGAAGGATAACCCCCAAATCCTCCTTTTTCAACTACTTCCACACTAATCGGATCTGTTAAAATGTTTTTAAATTTACTTCGGAGATATCTGATTAAATTTGCCCAGAGAGAGATATCTGGAATTAGATTTTCAACATGATTAATAAAATATCTTTTGTTTTGAAAATCTCTTATAATATCTTCACATGGAAACAATTCTATTGAACAATTTAAATCATCCGCTAATTGACAAATTTTTTCAAGTAGATGTAAATTATCTTTCATCACTACAGTACTTATGATAACTTTAATATCCCGGCTATTTGCTAAGTCAATTGTTTTTAATACTTTATCAAAAACTCTAATTCCCCTCATTTTATTATGCAATTCCGAATTGGGATAATCTAATGAAAGCAAAAGATAATCCAGGCCTTCTAATTTGCGGTTTTCCAAAAAAAGTTTCGGCATTAAAAATCCATTTGTAGCTACTCCATTCATTAAATCATGGACTACTCCAGAATGGTAGATAAGTTCTGGGAGATCTTTTCTTAAAGTGGGTTCTCCTCCTGTAAAAGAAAGAGCATTAACACCCAAGCTTGCTAATTGATCAATCAAGTTCTTAATTTGGTGGGTACTCATTTCATTGTTTTTTGAAGTAGAGGATAATAATGGAAATGAGCAGAAGGAGCATTTAGCATTACACCTTGATGTAACTTCTATTTGAGCAGAATAAGGAACTTTTTTATCAGTAAATTTATTCAAGGTGAAATTTCTTACATACCTAAGCCAATTTTTGACTCTCATTGGAGGAATCTATTTCACCTATTTGAATATTTAAATTTAGAGTTAAGAATAGCTAATTAGTTTTTAACAAACCATTCTGCTTAGAATAAAAAAACCTTCAAACTAATTTATTAATTCTTATTAGAAAAAAATTTTTCTTAAATGATAATTTTTTTCTACCATGGGAAAAAAAAAGAAGTATAGCTTTTTTGATAGGAGAGAAAGGCTTCTTACTCAAGGGTATAAAACTCCGTTAAGACAAATCCTTTCTTACTTATGGGAATATAAGAGAATTTTCATCTTAATTCAAATTATGGGCGTTATTCAATCTACATTATTTATGACCTTCCCACTTTTATTAGGACCTGCTATGGACATATTAGTTAACCCTGCGCTTCCTCTTCAAGATGTATTTCCTATCTTTTTTCTAATTGTATTTATTCAAAGTATTGTGGGGATTTTGTTCGGAATCCGTATCTATATCGATAGATGGATGGGAGCTAATGTAATATATAATTTAAGAAATGATCTTTTCGCAACAATACAAATGATGAGTTTCGAATGGCTCGATCAGAATAAAACCGGAGATCTTATATCTCGAACTACTAGTGATGTAAATTTACTTAAAGAGTTTCTAGGTAATAATTTAGGTACATTTATCAGGCAGACAATAACTTTCTCATTTAGTTTTATTATTCTTTTTATCATTAACCCTAAATTAGCCATTTTCGTAGTACTTGTTTCTCCTGCATTATTTTATGTATTATATATGTTTAGAAAAAAAATGCGACCGATATTTAAAAAATCAAGGGAGACTTACGCTGATTTAACTCATGCTATTCAAGAAAATGTGCAAGGTATCACCGTGGTTAAGTCTTTTGGAAGAGAACTACATGAAATAAAAAAATTTACTAAAGAAAATGATAAATACTATAAAGATTCAATTGGTATTATTAAACTTCAAGCAACATTTGATCCATTAATCTATCTTATTGATAATATAGCATTTTTAATTGTATTACTCTTAGGAGGTTTTTTTGTATTAGATGGTAGTATGACTTTTGGAGATTTGTTTGCCTTCATTTTAGTATTAAACTTTTCAATAGAACCTCTATATTTTATCTCAAGATTCCTAGGGAATATGCCACAAATAACTGAAACCTGTAAAAGAACAACTCATATTCTGAATTCTGAGATTATTGTTAAAGAAAAACCCGATGCAATTGAAATGCCTCTAATTAAAGGGGAAATTGAATTTAAAAATGTATATTTTACATTTGATCATGAAAGTGAATATTATGTTTTGAAAAATGTTAATTTTAAAGTGAAACCGGGAGAAAATATTGCTATTTTAGGAGCAACGGGGTCTGGGAAATCCGCGTTAGTTAAATTAATCCCAAGATTTTATGATATATCAAGAGGCGAAATTTTAATTGATGGCATTAATATTAAGGATGTAACATTTAAGTCGTTAAGGAAACAAATTGGATTTGTATCACAAGAACGTTTATTATTTTCACGAACCATAAAAGAAAATATTGCGTTCGGTAACAAAGATCTTAATATTGATGAGATTAAAAAAGTAGCTATTGCTTCAGATATACATGATTTTATCGAAAATGATTTACCTGAGAAGTATAATTCTAAAGTTAGTGAAGGTGGTACTTCAGTATCGGGAGGACAAAAGCAAAGAATTTCAATTGCTCGAGCGTTGGCGATAAAACCAAAAATTCTGATTCTTGATGATGCTACCTCCTCGGTTGATGTCGATACTGAATATCGTATCCAAAAGCATTTTAAAGAAGTATTTAAAGATTCAACTACGTTCCTGATAACTCAAAGATTATCAAGCGTTAGAAACGCAGACAGAATAATAGTATTAGACAATGGAACCATTTCACAGATTGGATCACATGAAGAATTGATGAATCAAGATGATGGTATATATAGGAAGTTATATCTAACTTTAAAAGTTGAGGAGAGAGCTTAATTATGTGGAGAAGGAAAAAAAAAATTGAGAATATGGAAGATGAAGATCTATATAAAGGGGGTACTTTTAAAATTTTAAAAAGGTTACTTCAATATATAGGGTCAGGAAATAAAAAGCTAATATTTCCATTAGTAATTCTAATTATACTAAATATAATAATTAGTTGGTTTACTCCTCTAATATTTAGAGCACTAGTAGATGATGGTTTAGGCGGTGGTATTGGTGCTACTGAGGGAGATCTTAACACTGTTATATTCTTAGGAACCTTATTTTTTATTTTTACTATATCAGGAGTAGTAGCAAGAATTATACAGGGTTATATAATTTCCAAATTAGCGACCCTTACTATGTATAATCTAAGATATGAATTGTTCTTAAAATTTCAAAATCTAGGTTTAGATTATCATGAAAATCCAAGAAGAACGACTGGAAAGAAAATCAACTATCTTACTGGAGATGTAAATACAATTCAAGAATTAATTCAATCAGGTTTATTGGTTTCTGTGAGTAATTTTTTTATGGTATTTGGAGCTCTATTTTTTATGATTTTTCTTAGTCCTCAATTAACTCTAATTGCATTTATGATTGTTCCAATATTTGCAGGAATCGCGGGGGTTCTCTTTGCGAAAGCGAGAAAATATTTTAAGGAGTTGAGAGAAAGAGTGGCTACGGTAACTAGTACTTTAGATGAATCGATAATGGGTATGAGAATTATTCAATCTTTTGCAGTAGAGGAGGATAGTTTTAAAGAATTTAATAAATCTACTGAGCTAGAAAGGATTACTACAATGAAAACGGCTAAATTAATGGCTTTTATCCCGGGAGTAATTATTTTAGTAATCACTTTGGGTATTTCAACACTTTTTTTTGCTTCGGGAAATTTAATAAGACAAGGTTTATTGACACAGGGGACTCTAGTAGCATTTATATTCTATATTTTTATGTTCTTTGAACCCCTTTTCTCTTTAATAGGGTTTTTTACTCTTTTACAAAACTCGATAGCTGCAGGATCGAGGATAATCCGCTTATTAGATGAAATCCCCGCGGTACAAGATAAAGATGATGCTATAAAATTAGAAACTATAAAAGGAAAAATTGAATATAATAATGTGAGTTTTTGGTATGAAAAGGATATTCCAGTATTAAAAAATGTTAATATCACAATTAAAGAAAAAGAGAGGTTAGCTCTAGTTGGATACACTGGGGCTGGAAAAAGTACTTTTATAAAACTGTTAAGCAGATTTTATGATCCTACCGTTGGTCAAATTTTAATTGATGGAATTGATTTAAAAGACTTGAAAATTAAAAGTCTTAGAAGTAAATTAGGTATTGTTTTGCAGGAAAATTTTCTTTTTTCAGGTACAGTGAAAGAGAATATTCGATATGGTAAGTTGGATGCCACAGACGATGAAATTATTGACGCTGCTAGAAAAGTTAGTGCTCATGAGTTTATAATGGAACTTGAAAAGGGATATGAAACTATTGTAGGTGAACGTGGGAGTAGATTGTCAGAAGGACAACGTCAACTGATTGCTTTTGCTAGAGCATTAATCGCGGATCCTCCCTTACTAATTTTAGACGAAGCAACGTCATCTATTGATCCTTATAGTGAACTTTTAATTCAGCAAGCTTTAGAGACTTTATTAAAAGGACGTACAAGTATCTCTATAGCTCATAGATTATCGACTATTGTTAATTCCGATCGCATTGTTGTCTTAGATAAAGGGCAAATTATTGAAGAGGGATCTCACAAAGATTTAGTCAAAAAAGGAGGATTTTATGAACACCTCTTTTCTATGCAATTCAAGGACCCTTTCAAAAAAAAGAAAAAAGCAAGCGTAAGTTAAATAATTCCTTGTAAAATAATAATATTTTAAAATTAAAAAATAAATTAATTAATCTTTATACTTCTTTACCACATTTTCTACAGATATATTTCTTGGCGTAAATCTTTACTCCGCCCATCTGATGCAAAACATTTTCCCTGTCTTCTACAGTATTAAAAGAAGTACCTCCACATTCAGGGCAAACTCTTCTTCCTTCTACAGGAGGTTTTTCAATGGCTTTTTCTTCCTCCTCTTGCTTTTCAACGACTGCTGAAGGTTTAACGTATCCCTCTCCAACAGTTGGTGATGTAATAGATGGAACGGTTGTGACATCTTTTGAACTTAAAAGTCTGTTAAGTTTTGCATTTATCTCCTCCAGTAGATTCAATACTTTTGCTTCGAATTCTGACATTTAATTATCTCCTCATCTTTCTTAACGAATAATTTTATATTTTATTAAGTGATCTAAAAAGTTTATTAAAAATTTATGTAAAAACAAAATTTCTTCTTAATATCTATATTTTAATTCAAAGGTATGAGGGAATATTCCTACTACAACTTCGATAAGGTTAGTTTTACCAACGTGAATGAGCTCAATACAAAAATATTAAGTATTTATGACTTATTTTTAGTTATAAAGATTCCTTATAATTCAATACTCGCGTCTAAGTCCTTCAATAGATTCAAAATAATCTAAAATTGACTCTTTTATTTCAATAGCAGGATATATTAAGCGAGATTGCCAAACATAATTTAGTGCGTCACTCCAGCTCCAATCAGGGTTTTCCTTCATTAACCATGCTACAACAAGCCCTCCGCTTCTTGAGATTCCCATCGCGCAATGAACTAATACCTTACCTTGTTTGATGTGGATATCAATAAAGTCTAAAATTTCTTTAATGTAACTATGCGGAGGATACCAATCATCAGGAAATCCTTTAAATAGATAAGCAAAACCAAGAGGGATTGGATTATATAGGTTTTCTTCCATTAGATTAACAATTGCGGTTATTCCAATTTCTTTAAATTTCTTAAAATTTAATCTTGGCCAGTAAGCTCCGATATATAAGTTTCGCTGAATTTTATATATTTGATCCATTTCGGTCATAAATTGATTTCCGTCTAAATTTATGGTTTATAGTGATAAAAAATAGAGTAAATTTCATAAAATTTTTTATTTTATTTATAAATTTAAAAAAAGAGAATGTCAGATTTCTGAGAAAAACTACTCTAGAATTATTTCTTGTTCTTTTACTGCTTCTTTATGGTTCTTAAATATAGAATTAAGCAGTTTTAATATAAGATTTTTAACCTGTTTGGAGGCTATTACTGAAGTTATGATACCTATGATTAAAACACTTAAGAATTGTTGATTTTTGTCGCAGATAGAAAAAATACATTCATAATAGGGGAAATATAACCATGATTTTATAGCATATATCCAAAAAGCATAAACAAAGCTAATTATTAGCATTAAAAGGAGGGAATTATTTTTTCTCCAAATAATAATATAACAACAAACCACAGTTGGTATATGGAATATAGCAAAAAGTGGATTAAAGTCTAATATATCCTGTATTAATGCGAAGGTATAAGTAAAAGTTAGTGGTATAGCGAAGCTATTTAATATCCAATGATTAAATTGAACCGTAACGGTAGTCAAGGTTAGAGCATAGACAGAAATTAAATAAAGTACTGGTAAATTAACTACAAAGCTTCCAATTATGAATAAAACCATCAAGATCAAATTAATTATAGGTAAGATCAGTTTTTTCTTGTGTAGAGTTTTAATCATTTCAGTATATTTTCATTTAGGATCTAAAAAATACTTTTCTAGATTAATTAAAAAGAGCTATACTCAATTTTTTCTTTTTAATATATTTCCAAAGAAACGACCTGTATGGTCTTTGTAGTCCCGATACTCTTTCCCAAAATATTCTATTAGTATCTTTTCTTCATCAATAGCTTGAAAATATAATCCTATTGCCCCAATTATGTATAATAAAAGCAGAACCCAATCTAATAAGATTAAATTAAAACCAATACAAAATAAATTAAATGAGAGGTAAATTGGATGACGCATTTTCTTATATATACCTGACTTTACCAATTTTCTTTTTTTACTAATACCATCAATTGGATAAGCCCAATAAATTCCTAATTCATGATACGCTAAATAAAGTGTTATATTTCCTCCAATAACTAAAGTGAATCCTATTACTTGAGTAACTTGGCTAAAAATTGATAGATCTATTCTGGGAATTATTGTAATGATATAATTATAAAAAAAAATGTTTAAGCAAACTAAAATGATAAAAATATTTAAAAGCATTACTCCAATTCGAGCAAATAATCGAGTTTCTTTAAATTTGTCATTAATTTCATCATTATTTTTGTTACTTTTATGTCTTTTTTTAAAAAGTATTATATATGTAATGTTATAACCAAAGAAAAAGAAACTTATAATCAAAAAGACTCTTATAACAAAAGGAGGCAACATAAGAACATATCCAATAATTATATTGTAAATTTTTACGAATTGAACAATTAATTCAACTATTACTATATTATATATGAAATTTTTAGTGATAAATTATATAGAATTTGTTTAAAAAGAAAATATTTATTTTAAGAAAAAATATGTCTATAAGTTAGGTAAATCTCTACTAGCAATAATATTAGCCCCTGATCCAATTACATCTTTAATTAAAATATCTCCCATCTTTATTGGGGCTTTAACTTTCGCTTTAGCAATTTCATTCAATACATCTTTTAATTTATCTTTTAAAATGGGTTTATCACATCTTACTGGAATTAATGGTAAAAATCCATTTTCAACTCTCATTGTCGTGGTTAATATCCTTTTAGGTTCATAAAACTCTTGTTCTGCATATTCTAACCCTCGATTACACGTATACCCTTCAAAAGTAATTTTGCCAGTTAAATCTTTTTTAGCTTGAATCTCACATCCAGTTGGACAAACGATACATCTTATTACTCGAACAACACTCTGGCTGCTTTCTGACATCTGTATTCATTTCACCTCTTTTTGCTTAATCTTCTTCAATTAGTACCTCTGGACGAGGTATAACTTCTATTGTTAGAGACTTAAATTCGGGATTTATCCCATTCTTTTCTAAATTAATATTGAGCTCAATCATTTCACTTGGAATAACATAAACTTTCTTTCGATTATATATTATATTGTTTTCTTCATCCTTGAGTTGAATAAGAACTCTTCTATCAGGAAAATTTACTCGCAATGTAAAAATTATATCTTTTGATAGATCCTCTTTATTTATAATATCAGGTTTGACATAATTAACATTTTCTCCAGGAATGCATTCAATTTTACCTTTTCTTTTAGTTTCTTTACCATATCGTTCTTTTACGTAACTGACAGCATTTTCTCCGGCACGTTTCGCTTCTGCTGATACTAAATCTACTAGATCATGTACCTGTAAAACATTACCACAAGCAAAAATACCTTCAATTGTAGTTTCTAAATTATTATCAATTAAAGGTCCTCCATTCTTTGAAAGTTCTGCACCTGCTTGAAGAGTTAATTCGTTTTCAGGAATTAGTCCTACAGATAATAATAGAGTATCACATTCGAAGAACTTATCTGAACCAATTATCCTATCAAAATTACGATCTACTTTGGAAATTGTTACTCCTTTCACTCTATCCTTTCCATGTATTTTAGTGACAGTATAGTTTGTAATTAAGGGGATTTCGTAATCTTCTAAACATTGAACTTGATTTCTAATTAAACCACTAACATAAGGTAAAATTTCCACTACTGCTTTAACTTTACAGCCTTCCCAGGTTAATCTTCTCGCCATTATCATCCCAATATCGCCACTTCCCAGAATTACATATGTATTACCAGGTAGATAGCCTTCAATATTAACAAATCGTTGAGCTTGTCCTGCAGTATATATCCCCGCAGGTCTAAACCCGGGTATGTTTATGGCCCCTCTTGTCTTTTCTCTGCAACCCATGGCTAAGATTATCGATTTTGCATTAACTTCAATAAGCCCTTCTTTATTGTTTACAGCGTAAATCTTTCTATCTTTTGTAATTTCAATAACCATGGTTTCTAATAAAAAAGGGATTTTCATTTCATAGACTTGATTAATAAATCTCTGTGCGTATTCTGGTCCGGTTAACTCCTCTTGAAATTCCTTCAATCCAAACCCATTATGGATACACTGGAGAGTTATACCCCCTAACTCTTGGTCCCGTTCAATAATTAGAACTTCTAATTTGGCTTTCTTTACTTCGATCGCTGCTGCCATACCTGCTGCCCCTGCGCCGATAACA
>Ga0209427_10007711_pt1 | contig 12157 bp, 5 predicted proteins | sample DeeMarSWOR136_30_FD_187465 | JGI IMG/M metagenome (GOLD analysis project Ga0209427, IMG submission 187465) | Marine sediment microbial communities from White Oak River estuary, North Carolina - WOR-1-36_30 (SPAdes) (version 2) | ecosystem: Environmental > Aquatic > Marine > Intertidal zone >... | reverse complement strand
ATCTATGGGCCGTTCCCTTGCTTCAGGGGGGAGAACAGACGTATATTCAACAACGTTGAAGTTTTCAATCTGTGCCATTAAAAGAGCAAGATCGTACGCACCTGTTTCCCATGGGTCGATCCCACTGCCAGCATTTGTTTCTCCGTATCCTGTGGTAACAAAATAGTCTTTTGGAATCCTGTTGCCAAACTTCCTTTCTGTATTTTGATCCATATTTAACCTCCTTTACGGTCTAACTCGGTTTCTTTATCAATCTAAGGGGCCTGTGGGTCCTTCAATAGTATGGGGCTGTACTGGTTGTTCAACTTTTTGAAGTCCCACTGTCTTCAGCCACGTATCTGTGTCCATGTTCAGAATGTCAGTAATATTCTCCATGTTGCGGAACGCATTTGTGGGCAAGGTCACATAGGGGGCACACGTTAATGCACAGCCCACCTCACCTGGTTCTGCCTTCGTTGCCTTCCAGCCTAGGTAGATTTCAGTGTATTCAGTGTGTTGATCCTCACCGCACAAAATGATTGCTTCAGAAATGCCTTTCATTTTGGCATCTAGTAAAGATTCAACTTCTTTTTCTGGTTTTGTACCGTTGTAGAAGCCCACATCCTCCACAAACAGGCTTGCATGGCTGTCTCGATCTTCAGCAATTGCTAACCCAATGGAGCACCACACCCAGGCTCCAGTACGGCGGAAGTTATCCTCAGTATAGTTCATTGTATAACTTTTTTCAGCACAAATGACATGGCTGCCCCGCAGAGACGGAAAGTGCCTCTGGTCTGAAACACCGAAAAGCTGTCTGGCAGCATCTCGAAGCGGCTGAACAGGATACACTGGAATGTTTGTACCCTTGTGTACTATTTTATACACTGGGTTCAATGTCTTGGTCTTGATCTGTGAATCAATGGCCAGATCATATCCCCAGAGAGCACCTAATTGTCCACTAAAGGATGAGGCCTGCAGCATGTTGATTTCCCCAATGTATGCATCATTCTTTTCAGCCCGATCATAGCTTACAATACCTTCAAGCCCTTGATCAAGTATACTTCCTTCGGCCTTCACAACACCTGTGGACAGGACAATTGCAGAAATATATGCATCACCTATGGTTCCTGGCAGCATTCCAGGCTCCATGTAGCCTTTGCAGTAGTTTTCCTGGTTATTCCTGCAGTTTTCAACAACATAGGCAAGTCTGTGGTTCATTTTTATCACTCCCTCATTGGGTTCTGTCCAGCAGAAAATTGAGTCCAGTCTTGAGAAGATCTTGAAAAGAGATAGCCACGTAAATAATCCCACTGTGGATGGTTATCAAGGAATGTATCAGCATCAAACTCCATGCCACAACTGTTGCCCCAACGTGCCCAAAACGATAGATTCTCTGCCATACCGCTATCACAGACTTTCCCGTCAACTGCACCTCTTGGTTGGTAGGGTTTGGGACGGCTGGGATCAGACATATATGCCCTGTCATCCAGTTCGTAATGTCCACAGACTGTCCGAGAACACGGGTTAATGTTAGTGTCTGCTTCAGTCTCAACAGGATACACATCTCCGTGGTCTGCAATAATTGTCTGAGCAATTTCACATGTTATACTTTTGTAATACTTTTTTATTAACTGGGGTAATCGAACTTGTCTTGCTCCTTGGTGCCTGCGAATGTCAGCAAATCCTGTATTGGAACATTCCAGGTTTCGAATACGCGGGTCTAGAGGAGCATTGAACCCCACAAAGTAGTGTTCAGTAGGATTTAATTCCACATTGTAAAATTTTAACCCTAGTTCAAATCGCATGATATCATTGGTCTTACTATTGCCTAACAACCAACTGTTGGCATAACCGCCATTGTTTTTCTTCTTCATTAGATTGACAAATTCATCCAGATTGTCTGCGTACTGCATAGCTTTGCGAATCCTGACGAATTCTGGCACTTCATTCTCATCGTAGAGGCTGAACCCGCCTATAGTTGTTTCCGTACCCATGATTCCGGCACCAGTAAGGAAGAAATCGGTTTGACTCTCAATAAAACCAGGACTAGACTGCATGAATATTTCATGACCACTTGAGGGGTTAATATCCAGAATCACATTACAGAACTGACCCATTTCAAAGTTGTTCCACGTGTTATGAGCCATCACAATCTTTCCATCTGCTGTGGCTTCTCCGTGAGCCATGAACGCACTGCAGTGATCTTTACAGCAACCACTAGGGGCGTACCTGTACTTGTCTATTGCATTTGGCCACCAGTAATCAGTTAGTTCTTCATACCCATTCCAGGCCAAAATTTCCTGCCACGTCACATTTGTTCCTCCCTCCCGTGCTCCAGCTGCAATACCCTGCATTTCATTCAAAAACTCCTGGTAATCATCGTCACCTTCCAGAAACTTCAGAAAAAGAGAGACTGCAGCATCTACAAAGAACTCCCACGTCTTACCCGTGTTGAAGTAGGTTAGATACTTCACACTCTTTAATATCTGGTCCAACTCTGGAGCAGCCAAAAATCCATGTTGAAACCCTCGTTCAAAAGCGTCGCCTTCAATGTGAAGGTAAATCCAGCCGTTTTCATCGAACCGGTATCCTTTTCCTGATTTTTTTTCCTTCATGTACACCACATTCCTGCTACATACTGTAATAATTATAAGGTTTTCGGTTTATGCAGGTATTAATCTTAAGCGCCGAATTAATCCCTCTTTTTATCACTAAAAAATGTATTTACTAATTATCAGTGTTACACGTGTAACAAGAGACACTAACCAAATGCACAAATTGGGGATTTGAAAAAAATGACGAAGTTCCTTCTTTTCACTCAAAGTCTTTCTTATGTCAGTGTATTCCTTTTCTTATTGCATCTATCCTACATTTTATATTTCTATCTTTTTTCTTTTTCCCGAAAACTTTAAATGTAGCCCTGTGAGTATACAACAATGGTGCAGAGAGGGAATTGATGCCAAAGAGCAGTATGACAGAGAATTTCATGATGTACAGTATCCACACGAGTTAGAAAAACACAACGAAAATTGGTGAAAGGAGTTGTTCAGTGTGTGGTTGAAGCCATAAGGAGAGCTGAAAAACCTGACTGAGTGAATCATGAGGTGTCATCAAAGTATAGATCTTGCATTTCCTTTTTGGACCAGATACGTTCGTAAAATCTTTACAAAAGATGTCAATTGAGAGGAGGAGATATCATGAAATTGAATATTAAAGCTCTGTTCCTTGGGCCAAAATCAGAGAATCGGACGTTTTTCAAAGAGATGCTGAACTTCCTCATGGACGAGCACATGTTTTGGCGAAGGGACTTCCACCCTGAAGATGAACCAGTGATCTCTTTGAGTGATCGATACAAAAAAGAATTTGGGGTAACACTAGAGAAAACCCAAAAAGCATTACTTGAGCTCTCTTCAAAGTTGAAGACAACGTCGATGCCGTGGTTCTCGCCGCGATATTTGGGGCACATGAATGCAGATACCTTAATTGCTGCAAATTTAGGGTACATGGCAACTATTCTGTACAATCCCAATAATGTGGCTTACGAAGGATCACCAGCTACCACACCATTAGAGATCGAGGTAGGAACTCAACTTGCACAGATGATGGGTTATGACCCTGAAAAAGCTTGGGGCCACATCACCGCAGATGGGACGATTGCCAATTATGAGGGGTTATGGGTGGCTCGAAACATGAAATCTGTTCCTTTGGCCATCAAAAAAGTTGATCCAGATCTCGTTAAAGGGTTAGATGAGTGGCAGCTCTTAAATTTGCCAACTGGCACCATTCTTGACCTGATAGAGACAGTTATTAAGAAAAAAGAATTACCAGAAGTGCTCAAGTATTCTGCACGGGGAAGAGGAGCTGGCAGAGGCAACTTAGGCGCGTTATTGGTGCCGCAGTCGAAACACTACTCGTGGCCCAAAGGGGTGGATATTCTGGGCATTGGTCTGGAAAATATGGTGAACATCCAGGTGAGGGACACCTACCGCATGGATATTGATGAGCTGGAAAAAAAGATAAGAGAACTCACAGAGAAGAAGATACCTGTATTGGGCGTGGTGGCAGTGGTTGGTACTACTGAGGAAGGTGCAGTGGATGAAGTACACGAAATTGTCAAATTGCGTTCTGAACTGGAAGAGGAAGGTATATCGTTCTACCTCCATGTGGATGCAGCTTACGGAGGGTACACTCGTGCTATCTTTTTAGATGAATCAAGTGCCTACATGGACTTTGACACGTTAAAGCAGGTGTTACACGATGAAGGCATTCTGCACAAAGATGTAGACTGGCCCACAAAATCGGTTTATGCCAGTTATAAAGCCATGGCTGAAGCAGATTCAATAACTATCGACCCCCACAAGATGGGGTACTGCCCGTATGCAGCAGGCGGCGTTGTCTTCAAAGATAACCGTGTTTTGAATTTAATCAGCTACTTTGCAGCGTACATTGAAGAAAAGGGTGAAACCCTCCCCATGATGCTCGGCAGTTTTATTATGGAAGGATCAAAACCAGGAGCCTCTGCAGCTGCAGTATGGATGGCTCATCGCGTGGTTCCTTTAACTATTACTGGGTACGGACAGTTAATTGGCCAGAGTATTGAGGGAGCCAACAGATTTTATAACTCCCTTTGTGCAACTGATGGATTTGAGGTGGACAAAACGAAATTCATGGTAGCACCCTTGACTAAACCCGACTTTAACATTGTAGATTTTGCCTTCAACGAAAAAGGTAATAAAAGCCTTGAAAAGATGAATGAATTGAACCAAACAATCTACGACCACTGCTCGTACAAGGCTGGACCTGTCTACGCTGACAGCTTCATTACGTCAAAGACTGAATTAAGTGTTGATAATTACGGTAATGCCCCTGTAACGTTTATCACCAACCTGGGTATTCCTCCTTCAGAGTGGGATAAGATACAGAGTGTTTACGTGCTTCGATCGTGCGTTTTAACCCCGTATCTCACCTGTCACACAACCTTTGAGGAATACTGGGATAACTTCATGAATACTATGAAAAAGATACTCAAATCCATTGTGGACTAGAATGTGTATCCTGACTGAATTTTCTTTTTTTATTTTTGAAGGTGGATCTTCAAGGTTACCAAATGAGAATCAGGTTCGCAGCTTTGATCCTCATACATAATGGAAGTTCAGATCGTTTGCATTTGGATCGATTTTGTTACACGTGTAACAACTTCTTGGTAATTTTTTCAAAATGTAGTATTTAGAGGACTCTAATTTCTGAAGCCTGATTTTTAAATCCTCTGAAATCTCCTCAACGAAACCTTTTTAAACGTAACATTTATGAACTAAGTAACACCCAGTATCCAGGGGAGGTAAAAATGAAGAAATTTGGAGAAAAATTTGAAAGATATGAGCCCATCGAGATGGAACTAGAATCGGTTCAAAATATGGAGCGTGAGTTTCAAAAGGAAGAAGAAAGAGAATATGAAGAAAAAGGATATCAATACAAGTCTCTAAGAGAAAAAGAATACAAAGAGTCAAGGGCAGAGCTGAAAGCAGAGTTAAATAAGCCAGTGATAGAAGTTGCCCCCACAGCCAATGTTCATCAAATTTCATCTGATCAAGAGGATGTTTCAAATTACATAAAAAAGACGTTTACCTGGTTCAACTATTATGTGGTGGAGTTAGGATTGAATGTGATGGTGGGCAGGAAATTGAAGGTGCCTGAGCTTCTTTTCAAGGCTGCCCTAAAGTGCGATAAGAACGAGACAGATGTGGTTGCCTACGATATTGCACCAAAGGATGAAACTAAGTATACCAAACTTCTCAGCGGCAATGTCAAGATAACCTTGGGCGTGACAACTCTCTTAAAATTTGTTCCTGTACCCCTCGGTGAAGTAGTCCCCGATTTGCTCAAGGCTGATATTAACCCGTGGGAGTTTGAGTGGGGTATGAGTAAATACATGATTGATGCAGCTGGAGAAAAGAGCAACAATGTCTACTGGAAAATCTATGAGACAGATATGGTCCAAGGGTTCAACCCTACCATGATTATCAAGGCCAAAAAGAATGTGAGTACAATATCTGCAGGTGTGAGGTGTGTATATGAGCTCAAGGCTGGATGGCGTGACTTTTCACCAAAAATTGAGTCAAGAGAAAAAGAGGTCATAATTTGGCCAGTGTAGGCTTGAAGGATAGAGATCCATTAGAAATCAAGGTCAAAAGGCGGTCTTGGAATTAGACAAGATAGGTTTTTATGAAAAAATAGAAAAAAGAGAGGGTTGTCAAATCTACGGGTGTTGCTCTTGTTACACGTGTAACATTAGTTAATTTATCTTTACTGTTTGTATTCCATCAACAGAATGATAATTTATGAGCTCAGAGAGGTTCTATCCCCTGAAACCTTGACAACCCAAAAAGAGAATATAAAAATAGAAAAAAAGTATTTGATATTTCTTTTCCTCGTATTCCCCAGCTAATTTCTGCAGCGGTGTTGGCCTGTAAGATAACAGAATGTTCACCTCCTGAAAATTGGGTATTGTCTCATGGAATATAAAATCGAGTATTAAAAGAGTGATACACCCCTCACCAACGTGGTTTTTCATGGAGAAAATAAAAAAAGGAAAAATCAGTAACTGGCTTTTCCGTATGCTTCTAAAGCTTTTTCTTCAGCAGTTCTTGCTTTGGATTCGTTTCCGATCTTTCGCCATAGGTCTGCTGCTCTCTCGAAGTAATCTGCAGCTTTCTGGAATTCACCAATTTCCTGCACCTTTAAGCCTGCTTCCTCGTATAGTAAGGCAGTTTTTTCTTTGACTTCTTTTGCTCTGCGTTCGTTCCCAGTTTTTCTCCATGAATTTGCTGATCTCTTATAAAATTCAGCAGCCCTCTGGAATTCGTTAGTTTTTTGTGCCTTTATCCCTGCTTCCTCCCATAGTATGGCAGTTTTTTCTTCAGTTTCTTTCGCTTTCACTGCGTTTCCTAGCTTTCTCCACAGCTCTGCTGCTTTTTCGTAAAGTTCTATAGCTTTTCCTACTCTTCCAGTTTCTCGCCATCGATCTGCTGCTTCCTCGGAGAGTTCAGCAGCTCTCTGGAATTCTGTAATCCGGTATGCCAAGGTGCCAGCTTTTTCGTAGCTTTCAGCAGCTTTCTCTTCAACTTCTCTTGCTTTTGTCAGGTTTTTTGTCTGTCTTAATAATTCTGATGCTTTTTCGTAGAGTTCCATAGGTTTTTCTACATTTTTAGCTTTTTTCCACAGATCTGCTGCTTTCTCGAAGTAGTCTGCAGCCTTCCAGAATTCACCATTTTCTTGTGCTCTTAATCCTGCTTCTTCGTAGGCTTTGGCAGCTTTTTCTTCAGTTTCTCTTGCTTTCGCCAAAAGGTTTAGCTGCCTGTATATTTCTTCTGCTTGCTTGTAGAGCCCTACAGCTTTTTCTACTTTACCTATCTTTCGATACAGATCTGCAGCATTCTCGTAGTTCTCAGCTGCCCCCTGTGAATCACCTGTTTGTTCTGCCGCATTGCCAGCTTCCACGTATCCCATTATTTGCATTTGGTCGTTTTCTTGGGTTTCAGGTTGTCTGCCATGTTGATGTATTGCAACTGTAAGAGATAAAGCAATAAGCAGTGCTGCTGCAATAGCAGCTGGGAGCAGAAGTCCAGTGCCATCTTCCACAGTGACATTCCATCTGAGAGAGTCTATCAGCTCACCTTCAAGGAGAAGCTCAAAATCTATGTAATCAGGACTGTGACCCACAGCTTTGACTGGAATATTCAAGATTTCACTTTCTCCTGCATCAACACGGATTTGCCAGTTGGTTTCAACCAATTGAAGACCTTCAGAGGCAGAGGCTGAAACCTGGAATATAATGTCTTTATTCGAGGCATTCTTCACCTTCACCTTCAGGTTCACTTCATCGTTCAGTTTCATTTCTAGAGGAGGAGAGATTATCTCAAGAGAAGCTTCAGGATTCACCTTCACATCAGAAGAGACCTCAGATACAATCTGGTCTCCAACCTGAAGCTCAAACGTTAGTGTGTGAGTTCCTTCTTCCAGAGTAATGAAACTTACACGTAATTCCTTGGAAGAATTTCCTCCTATTTGTACAGAATAGGTAGGTTGGGCTAACCTGATACCACTGGGGGCACTGACTTTGACAGTGTAGGTTGTTGTCTCTTGAGAGGGGTTAGTCACCTTCACCAATGCATAACCACTTTTGCTGGTCTCAAGGGGTGTGGTCAGAGATAGTACTGAAATTGTTCCTTTGGGTTCTTCTTTCTTCACTGTGAGATATACGTAAGTGTTCCAGAGGCAGTCTTCGTCATGGTAGGTTACACCTATTCTGTACAAACCCTCTGAACCTGTTGGTATGGCAAACACGTAGGTCACAGTTATCTGCTCCGTCCCTTCATCCACGTCGGCACCTTCTTTTAGTGGAAAAACGATTCCACCCAGCTCCCCAAGGTCTACTAAAAGGGTTTCTTCATTAAAGGTAAATGCGCACTCAGCATCTTTGTCAGCTGTTATAGTAAGGGTACAAGTATCTCCCGGGGTTACTGTTTCTCTGTCGAGACTGGCAGTTAATACCACATCATCACAGGAACACTCAGGTTTTGCCACGTAGTAAACACAAGTATACGAGGTCAGAGCTCTGGGTTTTGCAGTAAGAGGATTGGTTATGTAGTTGGAGTAGACTTTATAATCGTAGATTTCTATCTTCACCTCGTGAGCTCCCAGGGGAAGGGAGATGATACTAGGCTTATTATCAGACCAATTTCCAGAAGAGTCAGTTTCGAACTCTCCCTGCCATTTGTTGAGAACAACAGTTCCAGCGTAAACAGTCATCTCGTAGCCGTACTGTGTGTTATTTTCTGCCCCTGTCAGTTTCCATAAGAAAACAGCTTTCTCACCCACTGTGAACTGTGCTTCATCACCGCAGCCTTTATCGGTGGTAATGGAAACTGTTGGACCATCAGATTGTGCCTGAAGGTTACACAGACTCACAAAAAGAATTGTACAAAGAATCAAGATGTACTTTCTATACATGAGCCTCCCCTCTTTTCAACATACTCGTCAAGGGGTAGCTCGACGATACATCTGCATCCTTAATGAAATTTCCTTTCATATTCATCAGCCTCCTTATTTCTTTCAATACTTTCTTGGTATTTATGCTTTATAAATTTTTCCGTTTTTTATAGATGCTGCTCCAGTGTTAATTTTCACAAACATAATGCAGTTCTCCTTCAGCTTTTGTTGCTTTTATTAATACAGTATTGCTTTTGCTTACCCTTATGCATGGCATTACCTCGTTTTGATACTAATTCGACTTCATATCCTGATAAAATCTCACAGCAATAGGATCTCTCCTTCATGCCATCAACTCTGTAAATTTCTTTCACTATTTTTTTGGTTTTATCCTATATAAGGACGGGGTTTTCTCAAAAATGATAAACCTGAATACAATAGGCATAATTCCAGTTCTTTGTTCTACTAATATTGAAGTTTGGCTGAATCTGGCTGACTTCTTTTATTGTCAATTTTTCTAGCATTACATAAATTTAAGACATTATTTCACAATGTTACACGTGTAACAGAACGAACACAGATGTGACAATCCTCTATTGAATAAAAGATAAAAAAAGAAAAGAATTAATAATTTCAGTTTGGAATATGATTCTCTCAAGGTTCTCTGCACTCTTCTTGTCTTGCCCTGAAGTCAGCAATGTGCTGTTTATTCTGCTTCTACAGGGTATGCTAATCCGTGGGCTTTTTCGTATGCTTCTAAAGCTTTTTCTTCAGCTTCCTTCGCTCCAAATTTGTTTCCAGTTTTTCGCCATATATCTGCTGCTTTCTCGTAGAGTTCTCCAGCTTTCTGGAATTTGCCAGCCTCTTTTGATTTATCACCTGCTCTTTCGTATGCTACGGCAGTTACTCTTTCAACTTCTCTTGCTTTGGATTCATTTCCGGTCTTTCTCCAGAGATCTGTTGCTTTCTCGTAGTAGTCTCCAGCTTTCTGGAATTCACCAATCAGGTGCCCCAAGGTGCCAGCTTCTACGTAGGTTTCAGCAGCTTTTTCTTCAGCTTCTTTCGCCTTTGTCGGGTTTCCCCTCTGTCTCTGTATTTTTGCCGCTTTCTTGTAGAGTTCAATAGACTTTTCTACATTACCAGTCTTTCTGAATAGATCTGCTGCTTTCTCGTAGAGTTCAGCTGCTCTTTGGTATTCTGTAATTCGGTCTGCCAGGATGCCAGCTTCTTCGTAGCTTTCAGCAGTTTTCTCCTCAGCTTCTTTCGCCTTTGCCTCGTTTCCTGTATTTCTCCAGAGATCTGCTGCTTTCTCGTAGAGTTCTACAGGTTTTTCTACATTGTTAGCTTTTTTCCATAGGCCTGCCGCTTTCTCGAAGTAGTCTGCAGCTTTCTGGAGGTCACCCTTTTCTTGTGCTCTTAATCCTGCTTCCTCGTAGGTTTTGGCAGCTTTCTCTTCAGTTTCTCTTGCTCTTGCCAAAAGATTGAGGTGTCTATATATATCTGCTGCTTTTTTATAGAGTCCTACAGCTTTTCCCACTTTGCCTATCTTTCGATATACATTTGCTTTTTTCACATAGTTCTCAGCATCCTCTTGTGAATCGCCTCTTTCTTTGGTCTTATCACTGTTTTTCTCGTATTTTCTGGCTGAGAGCTTTCTATCTGGGGTTAGTTTCATTACAATTCCCCCTATCAAAGCGAAGAATGCTACTCCCCCCATAAGCATCATGAGAACTTCAGTATCAATCTCTCCCACATAGGGGATAGTTGATGGCGCCTCCACTCTTATAGTGCTAGAGGTGCTGCCGAGTCTCTGGTTTCCAGCTCGAAGATTGAAGCGCATTGTGTGATTTCCTTCTTTTAATGCTGTGAAATGTATTGTTATCTCGCTGGAGTATCTTTTTTTCACTCTTAAGGTGCGGGTATCGCCTGGGTTCAGCTTTATGGCATTTTCTGGGTATTCTATTAGAATAGTGTATGTTATGTCCGTGTCTGAAGGATTGGTTACCTCCAACGTTACAGAACCTTTTTCATTGACTTTTAGGGTCCTGGACCGAGATACCACTGAAATAGTTCCTTTAGAATAGGTGGTCGTAGGTCTTGAAGTTTTTGCAGGTTTTGAAGTTTTTGTCACTTTCACAGCGCGAGAGACACTATCGAGTGTCCGTCCTCCAGCCTGAAGCTCAAACGTTAGTGTGTGAGTTCCTTCTTTTTGAGCAGTGAAATTTACACGCACTTCCTTAGAGGAATTTCCTTCCACCTGTACAGAATAGGTGGATTGGGCAAACCTGATACCACTGGAAGCACTGACTTTGACAGTGTAGGTTGTTGCCTTCCCAGAAGGGTTAGTCACCTTCACCCTTGCATAACCACTTTTGTTGATCTCAAGGGGTGTGGTCAGAGATAGTACTGAAATTGTTCCTTTGGGTTCTTCTTTCTCCACTGTGAGAGATGTATAAGTGGTCCAGGTGCAGTCTCTATCACTGTAGAATACATTTACACTGTACTCACCCTCTGAACCCTTGGGTATGGTGAATGTGTAGGTTGCGAGTGTCTCCTTATCTCCAGCAGCCACTCTCCTATCTGAGTTCATTGGTCTGACTATCCCACCCAGCTCTCCCAGATCTATCTCCATGGATTGTGCTAAGAAGATAAAACCGCACTTCATTCGGTTGTCAGCTGTTACAGTAAGGGTACAAGTATCTCCTGGTTTCACAGTAGCCTTGTTGAGGGTGGCAGTTAATTCCACAGCTTCACAGGAGCACTCAGTTCCAGGTATTACCACCTCCCCTTTTACGTAGTAAACACAGGTATCCGAGGTCAGAACGCTGGTATTTGTGGCATGGGGATTTGTTATGTAGTTGTAGTAGACTTGACAATCGTAGATTTCTATCTTCACCTCGTGAGCTCCCAGGGGAGGGGAGATGACACCAGGCATAGCAACAGACCAATTTCCGTATCTATCAGTTTCGAGCTCTCCGTACCATTTGTTGAGAACACTAATTCCAGCGTAAACAGTCATCTCGTAGCGGTACTGTGTGTAACTTTGTGCTCCTGTCAATTCCCAGGAGATAACAGCAATCTCACCCACCGCGAACTGGGCATTATCACCGCAGCCTTTATTAGTGGTTATGGAAACTGTTGGACCATCAGATTGTGCCTGAAGATTACACAGACTCACAAAAAGAATTGT
>Ga0209427_10007708_pt1 | contig 12161 bp, 14 predicted proteins | sample DeeMarSWOR136_30_FD_187465 | JGI IMG/M metagenome (GOLD analysis project Ga0209427, IMG submission 187465) | Marine sediment microbial communities from White Oak River estuary, North Carolina - WOR-1-36_30 (SPAdes) (version 2) | ecosystem: Environmental > Aquatic > Marine > Intertidal zone >... | reverse complement strand
GACAAAGGCCAAGTCAGACAATATGATGTCTTTATCAGTTACGTCTCCTGTAGCTAACCATTCTCCATACTGGTCTTTAATTATTCTAGAAATGATAGATATAGGAATTTCTATAGGAACCATACCGTATTTTGGTCTTAAACCAAAGTATGGCGATTTAGAAGGCAGAGCTATTTTATTTGCGTCTACTGCCGCTTCTGCGATTAATCTAGGCTTTAGTAGCCAGTGAGGGTCGTCCATAGTCATAGCATCAAAATCAACAGCAGACCAAGGTATCTCTGCTTCACCAATTTCCAATTCTGAAACTCTTTTAGCGTAAAACCTCAGTATCCCGTTTGGATCTCTTTTTAACCAGTATTCAGCAACTTCAACGTCTGAAAGACCGTAGTAATTTAATGCTTGAATAAGTGCTTGTGGAGTTCCTTTTATTTTGTATAGATTTATTAGATCTAAGAAGAAGTTGACCTTTGTTAGGAACGGAAGCATCTCGAGGTATTTTGAATATCCAAAACTTTTAACCAGTTCGTTTAAGTGCGATTCTGGCAACGAAAAGGGATCAGATACCCCCTTTTGTACGCTTGAGACTGTACGGTGCGCAGCATACCAATCTATTAAGAATTTTCTTATACGTTTATAATCGTCGGACGAAAAAGCAATCTGGTCTAAGGTATTCTCGAAGAATTGTATGACTTTCGTTCTTTCAGATTCAGATAGAATTCCTAAGTTAGCATCAATATCGTCTCCAAGTCTTCCAATGCCTTTCAAGTAATTGAAAATCTTCCATAAATCTTGGAGGGTAAACAATTATTTATCTCCTCTAATAACCTACTATAAGTTCTGACCTGATACGTAGGCAAACATCTTATCTGCTACGTAAACTTCGTAACAGCACTCTAATACTTTATCCTCGTCAGCTATAGGCGATGAACTTAAGTAATCTAAGTAGCTTTTGTTAATCTTTAAATCTAAGAATCTATAGATTAACTTTGACAAATTAGTTTTCAAATCACCGTATACAACCCCAATGTTTACGACACTAGTAGAATCTATTCTGTACTGGAGCAGTTTGTTTAGAAGAATTATATCATCTTGTTTTAGATTGAAAACGTTAACGGTACATACTGATGTATTGTCAGAGTCGCAGATGTAGTATCTTGTACTTCCAGGATAAACCTGACCTCTTTCACGAACAGGTGAGGGCCATGATCCAGAAGATTCTATTTCTCTATACAAGTATCTATATGATGTTAAATTAGAAGGCCAATTATCGTCAAATAAGAGACGAATGAATGATTGGTCTTCTCCAACTGTCATAAATAGATCTGGGGAAATAGAAGCTGGTTTAGGAACATTATATTTGTTCACTGCGCTATGGACTATGAAATAGTTAAACCAGTACTGGAGCTCAGGTATTATCCTTGTATTGCTCAAGGTCATTAATATCTCCTGTTATCTTTATCAGATCTGCAGTGCTCAACATATCTAACATATGTACGAAAAGAGCGTAAGGATGAAGATTTTCAAAATCAAAATTTTCTCTAGCATCAGTGGACCATCTACCTGAATGGTACCGAATCGTCTCTTCTAATCTTTTAGTTTGTCCTTCATTTAGAATTTTTAGAAAAATTTCTTTATTTCTATTAACCATATCTGCAGCTCTTTGGTCATGCGTATGGTCAGTATGCGGCGCCCCTTCTGGTTGTACTCCATACTTAAGACAGTCATGTAGTGATATAGCTAGTAGTAATGTATCTGCTTCAGTAGTGTTTTTCTCAATATTAAAGATTCCAAGTAGTTTAGAACAAACGTATAACATTTCCCACACATGTTCGCCTTGACTTGGAACGACCCCATTAGCTCGTTTATGGTATTTCCCAGTCGATGAAGTTGGTTTGTTCCAGACGTTAGGTATTTTTTTCTCTAACGCTGACCAAAATTTGTACCCTAGATCCGACATGTTCTCTCTTAGTATTTCGTTAATTTTCGCCAGGAAGTCCAATTTTCTTCCTTTCTTTTTTGGTTTATAATTTGTTCTTTCGTATATTTAAGGTTAGTGATATGCCCCGACGGAGGAACTTCTTATCAAAAAATAAGTTAGATTTAATAAGTTACGATATACCAGTCCTTTTTAGCCTTGTTTTTAAAAGGGTACAGATACTATCTATGTGCTCCGCATATTCAGGAGAACCTCTTGTTCTAGCTACTCCTCGGAGTCGACGTGCTTTAGTAAGGAGGTATAAAGCTGTTCCCCTTTGTAATCTCCTTACCGATCTTGAGTTGATTCTTTTTAATCTCATAAATTATTTTCCAAACTCAGGCTTTTTAGCCCTTATGCTAGCAACCCATTTCGCAAGAGTCTCTCGTTTCTTTTTCCATTTAGTAGCTATTTCTGGGTGTTTGTTTTTGTTATAAATGTAAAGAACGTTCAACTTTTTTGAAATATCGTCCCAATCACAAGAGCCACTTTTGATCTTAGTTTTTAACTTAGTTACAGGTTCATCTAGATCTATTCCTAAGTGCTTTGGACCATAAGGAATTTTTACTTGCTCTTGAATTAGATCAAGATAAAAATTTAAAAGATCCATTATGCCCTCTCCCTTGCAGCTTTTACTCTTAACTTAGTGACACGAATTCTAATATTCCTCAACTTATCAGCCCACTTTTCTATTTGCCTATCTATTCCTTCTCGACATCTATCTGGATTTTTCGCTCTTCCACAATTAACTAGCGCGCCCCTTAACATAGCTATTCTCTTTATCGCTTCATCTGCTTGACACTTAGCTATACATAAACCTTTCATACTTGACAATTTGATCGGATCACACTTCTTCCTACATGTTTTAGTTACGTCAGCAAGGTCTCTCCAAGTTACCCAAGCTGTAGGAGTAAGTAACATCGGAAGCGAATCATCAGCCGCTTCTTGAACTGTACTAAGATACTTCTCAAGCAGTTCCACTAGTTTAACCTCCTACTTTGTCGGAAGCTCAACTTTATGTTCACGAATACCTTGGACCATTAAGTTAAATACCGCTTCTTTCATTCTCCCAGCCTCTCGTTCCGCATCAACCCACTTTGAGAGGGCAGCTTGTGTTTTGTCAGCCCAGCTAGAAAGCGATGGGTTCTTCTTTTTATTCCAAACAATAAGGTTTGTCAAAGCTTTCGAAATAGTTTCCCACCCTTTTGACTTAACAAGATCTTTGAAATGAGAAAGAGGAAGATCTTCAACATCCTTTCCTTCTGGAACTTCAAGAACACCCGGATGTTTGACCGGAATCTTAACCTGCTGTTCTTTTAGCCAATTTAAGTATCTGCTAACTTTACTCATTGATTTTAACCCTCCTCACCATGTAACTTAGGTAGTTGACTTGGTATATCTAAACTCCTTCCATCTAAGAAGGTTTTCACTTGATTATATAGTGCAGTACAATCTTCCTCAGTTCCATCGAAACCTAGTTTTTCTAAAATTGTTTCTTGAATCTTGCGGTTCTTCATTCCATATGATTCCATTAATCTAAATACGTCATCTTTTGTAGCGCTTTGTTTTGCCTTTGTTGGCTTATGTCTCTCTACAACTGACGCTACTTCTTTTTTCTTAACTCTTCTTCCTTCCGTTACTCTTCTCATTGAATTAAGTTTCTCTTCAATTTTCCTATCTAAAAGGTCTTCATGTTTTCCCTCCGTTGTTTTGTTCACCTTTGGACCAGGAGTTTCGATATTCTTCACTTCTATTTTTGGCTTAACTCGTTTGACAGAAGATGCTTCTCGAATTTTGGCTTCAACTTGAACTGGAACTCTAAAAACAAGTTCTTCTTCAGACCAAGGTTTCATGTAGAAGCCATCTCCCCACATTTCTAACTTACATAAAGCTCTTTCTCCATCTTTCAAACCATCTCTGATAATCTTAGATAGAGGAGGGATGTCTGCTAGGACTGTAGTTTCAGTTACTGTTACAGGAAACCCGTACTCAACTCCATTAATAATAAACCTTAGAGATCCTTGTAAATCTTTGTATCCAATTCCTTGTATTTGTACCTCAAACTCTAAAGTTTTTGCCTCATTGATATTTAACTCCAACATGATCTCTCCTCGCTAACTAAGTTATTTTTAGCGACTTTACTACTAACATTTTTTCGTAGATATCTTCCATACTATCTTTTAGTTCTACGTTTCTAACTAAAATACTAGGTTTTATAGTTTCATCTACCTTCACAGGCCCACTAGAACCTCCTGGAACGGAAACAAATCCTGCTGCCATTAATCCTTCAGTGATAGAGAAGGAACCATCAGTTAAAATGCCAAGATGAACTCCTATGTTTATCCAATCGCCTAGATCAGTCGGTATAACTATCTCACCTATCCGGCCAGAGATAATTCCTTTTGTAGCTAGTGAAGCTCCGTTCATAAATAGTTCCTTATTGTTTTACTACTTTGTAGCTAGTCATCTTGTTATCACCGTCATAAGTCGCAGTTATTTGGTACGTCGCAGTTGGGTTCACGTCATTATTACAGTCAGCAGCAGAACTATAAATCTTTATGATTCCAGAAGTTAGATTCTTTTCGGCGTCATAAGCAAGGTTGAAAAGTCTATAATTCTCTTGTGCTAAACCCAAAGCCCTTGTTACTAAAACGTTTATAGCGTCAATTGAAGCTTGAGTAGCTGGGTCAGCAGGAAGACCATCTGTTTTCGCTTTTACATCTTGAACTGAAGATTCGCGAGCTGGGTCAGCAGGAAGGTTATCTGTTTTCGCCTTTATGTCAGCAACATCTGCTAGAATATCTTGAGTAGCAGTGGAGTCAATTTCTACTAAGTCTTTAACGTCTTGAACTAAACTCTGACTAGCTGGGTCAGGAGGGAGATTATCTGTTTTTGCTTTTACATCTTGGACTGAAGTTTCTAAAGCTAATCCAGCAACATCAGCTTTGTATTGGTTTGGGTTATCTAGATCAGCTTGGATATCTTGGAGTTGACCGCCAACCGCAGCAACTTTATCGCCATCTACACCAAGAGCGCTCCTTACCATTTTCTTCTCGTTATCAGTCCAGTCAGAACTTCCGCTTAGTAAAGCAGCAGAAACGTCCATTTCAACCGTAACTTGGGTATAAGAACTAACTTCAATTGCTTCTATTGGTGCGTCGTTTATATCATAAGCTACTAAGTTTCCTCCAGTAACTTTACAACGAGCCCATACAGGTCCGTCTCTAGCTTCAAATTTTAGCCTTGCATTACGAAGTTCAACTGTTATACCAGCATACTTTATTCCCCCCAGAAACTGCTTTCCACCACAGTCTAGGATTTTAGGGTAAGATAAATTAACTAATTCTTCCTCCATTTCTCTAACTGTGTCTACCAAATCTTGGATAGAGATTTCATCCGTAGGCGCAGCAACTTCTATTATTCTAGGCGAAAGATCCCAATAAATAGTGATATCATTCCTGATTGACATCCTCTTGTACTCTCATCCTCTCTATCCTATCGTTTAGTACTTTAATCATCTGATTTAACTGCACAATTCCAGCTTCGTCTTTTGAGATTACAGCTTCAATTTGACCTATGTGCCAGTCGTATCGTTGAATGTTGCTATTCATTGCTTTAGAATTGTACCCAGAACCTCCATTTTTAATCATCTTCCTCATTTCATCTTGTTCATCTCGAAGTTCTTTGATTCCTTTTCGAAGTCTTCTGATGTTTTCATGCCGTTTATCTTGTTCATTCTTAAGCGCACGAATATCCTCCTCGACTTCTTCTATCGTTATTGCCATTACCCTCCCCTTTAACTTGTTATAGTTTCTGGGGTTCTAATCACAGCAACACTCATGCCAGTCGCTTCTACTTTACCATCCGTTTCGAAAGGCTTAATGTTGTACTGAGTATCATTAGCGTGACGAGCTCTAATACGGACTGGTATATCAGCAAGGTAAACTACGCTAATCGATTCGCTTCCTGGCGCCACATCAGTACCTGCTGTTTCATGGACATGAATGAGTGGGACATATACTTTGTCAGTGACCGCCACATAATCAGCCACCACTACTCCAACTCTAAACTGCTCGCCAGCTCCTTGACCAGGGATTGAAGGATAAATTTCAACTTCATCGTCATTTGTAATGCTCTTGATGTAAGTGTAGGCTGTACTATCAAAGTTGTAAATTATGTCACCGACTTTACAGTCAGCAAACCCTCCAGCAGCATGGATTGTATCGGAATCAGTCCCTCCTTCAGTAAGATCAAGAGCTTTAGTGAATAGATTAAATACGTCTCCTGACCAGGTTTCGTATCGATATCGATGCTCTTCTCCTGCTGATGCATCAACAACGAATAGAATGCCTCCAGTGGTTTTACCAGGAGTATCAGCTGTTATAACAGGATCAACTTTTATTGTTACATCACCGATATCATGCTCTGAGTCAATTTGGTATTCGGCTTTATTGATTTGACCACCAACTGCGGTTAGTCGGAAAATGGCTAACCTGTCTTTGATTCTGGAGTTTGTCATTGCGACAGTCACTTTTGTTGGCGCCTCAACTACATTACCTTGGTCATCTGTTAACTGGTAGTTGTTTCCATCTAGCGCATCAATATTGTCAAACACCACACCTGGTGCAGCAAACCAAACACCACCAGCGAATGTTCCATAAGGACAAGCTTTGATTGGTGTAATAGTAGAGCAAGTGGTTGGGTCTACAAAGTTCCCAGCGTCTATTCCTATATTGTCAACATTATTAAATGTTCCTCGACAGTTCCTTAAGATAAGAACTTTAGCACCAGTATGATGAGCAACCACAGTTCCCTTAGCCGTTGCAGCGCCTACTTCAGGCTGTTGAACTACAGAACCTTCTGCTATCGCTCCATTAAGACTTGTATAAACTATACGATAGTCAGAACCAATGTATTGCTCACCTTCAATTCCATCATGGTTAGCAACTCCCATTTCACCTCGCCTAGTTTCGTACTTGGCCCATTCATAAGCATCATATAACCTTTCGTTGTTAACGTCAATTACGATAGAATAGTATTCGTTACTTCCATCTTCATCAATATCATGGGTATTGTCAGCACTATGAACGATTGAAAGTCCAGCTAGAAGAGCTGGGCCATAGTCAGCTGGAGCACCTGCTGTACATGTTCCAGTATCGTCAAGGTCGTCGATCGTTTCGCCTGCTTGAAAGTCAATTCTAACGTCACCAATTAAGTAGTATCTTAAAACAATATTCGGGTTTGCGCCTTCGATGGCTGCGATTTTTCCTCTAGCACCAGTATTTTGACCTTCTATTTCATCCCCCACATTCCAATCACCAGCTGAGTCTCCTGCTCCAGTAACTGTTCTCCAACCAGTGGTATTATTTAGGTCATTACCAGTTTCTAGTGGAATCGGGTTTCGTCCTCCAGCGAACAAGTCAACAATATAGTACGTGTAAGTCTTACCATATTGTCGAGCAAGAACCGTTATATAGCCCTCATCAATAAATTCACTACGAGTCGTAAGGTCAGCTGCTTGATCAGCGACCATAACTAAGACATCGAAGAACCCGTCATCCCACCAATCGAAGTCCGTCTTGTAGCCAGTTAATATTGCGTCTGGTGCTGTGTCACCAAGTTGTGCTCCCTGGTATATGTAAAGATGAGTATCCGTAACTATAGTACCAAGTCCATAAATATTAGCCCACAACATTTCTCCAGTAGCAGCAGCGTCAATTTGATCAGCACCATGAAGATTACATTGTAAAATACCAGTTGAGTCTGCGAAACTATCCGTAGGGTCATCTGTATCTGGGCGAATCCACAATTCTTTTTCACCACTAGGTAGTGTTCTTACGTCGAGTAGGGTTCCACTATCGCCATTGGAAGAAATGACATCATATCCAATATCAGCTTCTACAATGAAGCAGTTTTCTGTTAGAACTCGGATAATTCCGGTGTTGGATCCCTCTACCCGTTTCCAACTTAGAGTTTTGATAGCACCACCTGTTAAATGCTCTACCGATTCTGGGTCAATAAACCACGGGTCATCATCGCCAGGATCGATTATCCCGACAGCGTATTCAGTCGGTGTGTCAGCCTTCATTGGGGTACCATCATCCATCTGGGGCAATTCATCGAATAAATCCATCAACGCTAAATAAAGGCTTTTCACTGTGTCGGCGGTGGCGGCGCCCCCCGTCCACTTAATTCTTTTCTGGCGGTTTTCTGCTTCGTAGTAAACAGTCCATCGTCCAGCTAATACGGTGTCACTCATTGTAATTATCCTCCTTAACTTACTGGCTCTTGATATAGAGTTACTACTATATCAAGTCCAGACGCCGTAATTACTCCAGTGGACCCGTGTGGTTGGTAACGAGTGTTTCCCACTGTAGATTTTCTTACTCTTATGTAAACATCAACGTCGGACCCTGGATAGTTGAAAGCTTCAGTTGCCACCGCTTTCCCTTCTCCGTCTAACGCTGTATCTTCGTTCATCAACTCAGTATTGTCAGAAAGTTTATAAATTGCTGTTTGTGCGTCTGTTATTGGATTACCTGCTCGATCTTTAACTGTTACCTTCAATGTTACAGTGTTAATGATTGTAACAATTCCCGTACTATCGTTTAGAACTTTTGCGTCACTTGGGTTAGAGTCATTACAATTAATTATCAGATCACCAAAAAGGTCTGAAAAATGTATGTCATAAGTATTACCAGTAAATTGTAAATTATCGAAAGTGTACTCTCCAGCTTCGATTATATTAACTGCTCGAGGGCAGTTGATGAAAGTACAATAAGTAACGTTGAAACTTGGGTTTATGATTCTAAGTCCTTCTAAATCGGCGTTGATGATATTTGAATATTTAACTACACAAGTGTTGGCAAATATTTCCCCGCACTCAATAAAGTTACAGTCAAGAAGTTCACGATTAGCAGCATTTGGAGGGAGATCAATAACATCTACATCATGCATCGTGGTTCCGTAAATTTTAAGCGTATCTATATCACTATCTGAGGCTAGAAATTTTAGCTTACGATTACCGCCAGATTTTAGAACGCAACCTTGAACACCACGAACTCCAGCTTTCGTTCCAAGCTGGAAACTAGTAGTACATCCTGCATTACTTCCTATAGTAATCTGGAAATGGTTAGGCCCCACTAGAGATTCAGCAGCAGGACGGTTAGCAGTTCCAAAAGTTCTGTACAAGTTTTCAGTTACTAGAATCTGGTTAGTATCTGCAAATTGGAGATTGTGTGGCGCAGTAGAGTCTCCAAATTCTATTGGCCCATTGAGAAAATAAACTCCATTATCTTCGCGAACTAGACCTGCATATATAGCTTCGTCTTTACTCAGCCATTCAGCGAAATCTCTAGGTTCGGCTGCGCCATTAGTTATTATGTAGGCAGATTCAGAGTTTCGATGGTATTGTACATAATCCACATAAGAATCGAGAGTAGCTTTAAACTTTTGTAAATGTTTAAACGTCACTCCAAAGTATCGTACGTCAGTAAGATCTAAAGCGCCGTTAACTGCGTCTGGTGTTGACTCTACATTTACTACGTAACGTTTCCAGCCACCAAAGTAACTATCGCTTCCTCCCACATACCACTCAGACCAATTTCCAGCGCCATCAACCAATCGCATTCTGTGACCGCCGTTCTCCCAAGTATCTGCGGTATGAAATGCTAGGTCAATGATCCAAAAATATATAATTGTATCTGCTAAGTTTTGGTTTGACCCTATCTCTGCATTCAAATCACATTGAATTGTTAGTGTTTCAATATCTACGTTAACACCAATTGAAGCAGTTGGTTCTTTATATAATTCAGTATCAGCGTCAATTGTTGGGTCGCCAGCCCAATTACCATCAGCATTACAATTGACTAACGTAGTTAAATTACTTGAGAGTTCAAGCGCCATTATTGCCTACCATAGAGAACTATACCTAAGGCTACATGTGCCCATAAAGGTATAGATCTGGGAGTTGGAATATTTATAAAGGACGTTCTGCTTTTTAGTCCTACTAAATCTCCTTCTGGCACATCACCATAGTCATTACCAATTACATAAAAAACGTCATCTTGAGGATGTTTGAACTCTTGTAATGGAGCACCTCTATTAGCAGAAAGAACAACTATTTTAGCTTTTGAATAAGCTTTAGCCGCTTCTTTTAAACTAGAAAATTTTTCGTAAGTTATCTCTTGGTCACTACATTCAGGAGTGTCTTTTCCGATAGTTATCAAGTTAGTGCAACCAAATGCTTTGGCAGTTAATCTATAGAAAGATAGGAGTTTTTTAGCTCCAAGTCCTTGAGTAGCTTCTTCCTGCCAATATACAATTACTCCTATCATTTAACATCCTCCTATTTCGACAAAAATTTCTTATTAATTTGTTCTTCCTTATGGTTCGTCTCTAGTTTCAATGTCCCCAACGAGTTTTATGTCACGAACACGGAGTACTGTTGCTTTATCATCGTCGTACAGAGTTTCAGTATAATAAGCATCTGAATGTTTCTTAAGGGTTTTCTTATTCCATAGAGACTTAAATACTGAAGCTACTCTATCAAAAATAGAATCCGACGCACCAATGGAAACTGGTATGTACCTATCAACATCATTTAAAATAGCCCCAGCATCGATAACTCCAACTATATCAAAAGTAGGAGAAGCACTGAACTTATACCATCCTCCGCCAATCTCAGTAATTACAGGAGCAGAACCAATTAGATCCTGCCCATTACTAACTCTTAAATAGATAAACCATGCGCAAGTTGAGTCAGTAAAAGGAAGTCCGTTGTCAGCAACATAGAATTTATATTCCATTTTCTCCTACCTAAAGAATTTTGGTGAACCTACTGGTTGAATAAATTGAGACTTAGTTCCTCCTGGGGCGCTTGATATGGGTAAAGTAGTAAAAGTTTCTTCTGCGCCTTCCGCAATCCGACCTAAAGGGCCAATGAAACATGGTTTAAAGTAGTAAGTAGTATTATTTTGGAGTCCCTCTAAATCAACCACATGTCCTGTTTGTTTGAACTGTCCTTTACTTAGGTCAATTTCAGACCAAGCTAGCGCAATCTCTCTTTTAGACTGAGGGTGTATAGTTTCATGAGTATAGTTTCCTGAAGATGTCCCGTACCTAACAAATGCTGCCCCGTCGCATCGTGTCCCTCTAGGTCCTGCTTTCGAATTAAAAGTAACTCTGGCTGAATTAGGTGTCACATTTGAAACTTCCGTTGTTTCAGCGTCTAAAGGTTTATTTAAAGTTAGAGATAGTACACATGTACCTTCAATGTTAACATGTTGACCTGCATCAGGACTTGTATCAGTTTCGATTGTGAGTTGGTTTCGATTACCATATTCGTAACACGAGATTATGTTTCCTTTACCACTACCATTAATACCAGCAATAGCATAATTTGTACATTCGATAAAGTCACAATACCAAAGCCAGAAATCTCCTCCATGTGCAGCAGAATAATTAAAACCTCTTTGTCTTGTTTTCCACACTACACATTCTTCTATGTTAATCTCCCAGTCTCCATCTAATACCAGAAACAAAGCATAATCTTCATTTCCATTATAGAAGTAGCAGTTCTTGAAATCTGGAAAAGTATGTCCATCAGTTACCCAAAGTTGGATAGTTCCATAAGGAGCACCACCAGTTTTGTCATCAAAAACCCAATCTTTGAAAACTGGAAAAGGGTAGTCCCACTCTCTTGGTCCATTATCTCTTCCAATAGGGCCAGTCATGTTATAAACATAGTGTCTCTCAACATCATAAGTGCCGTTAAAAGTTCTGTTAGCAGTACCACCCCAATACAGCCAGAAGCAACCACAATGCCACCAAATACAGTTTTTTAAAGTATAATCACCTGAAGCTGTTCCAGCGAGGTTAAACATTGGTAATTCTGGTCCAAAGTCACAATACTCTATAAAACATTTTTGGATATTAACGTTTCCCGAAAGTCCGCCTGCATGGTCTGGATATACCCTCACAGGTCCGAAGTCAGAACAAGTTATATGGCAATATTTAAGAGTTACATCTAAATCAAAAGCCGTGCTAAAACCGTTATATGAGTGCCACTGTTGGTTAGGAAAATTAGTAGGATCCGCTGAGATAAAAATCTTATTACACCAATCTGACGCGATAGCTCTGAACTCACCTTTCGCATTTATATCATTTCTTCCATAGATTGTATAGT